>Ga0307990_1000411_pt1 | contig 39163 bp, 30 predicted proteins | sample EllFjometagen129_FD_203168 | JGI IMG/M metagenome (GOLD analysis project Ga0307990, IMG submission 203168) | Marine microbial communities from Ellis Fjord, Antarctic Ocean - #129 | ecosystem: Environmental > Aquatic > Marine > Unclassified | place: Southern Ocean | collected 2014-10-08
TGTGACAGGTGGACGATTTAGCCTCGTTCGGATGAAAGAGGCGGAAGTTATATTCGCCGGTTTCATCATAGGCTGCGTTTGTGATCCAGCGTTCGAGGGCGTAGTCGTCCAGTGTCACCCCGCCCACAATCACTTTGATCTGCATATCGACCGAGTCGGGCAGGTTTTTGACAACAGAGTTGACCTCCCACAGTTCGCTGTCTTCGAAGCGCTCCACCGTCCAGAAATAGCCGTCGGTTGCGTTCTGCACCCAAAATGGATTCAACTGTGTTGAATCCAAAATTGCCCCGCCGGGGCAAATCCGAGCAACCGCAACGTGCTCGCCATTGACGGTCTTCGCTGTGAGAGAGCAGGTTATCTGTGAAAGGTTATTGGTTATCGGGGTACAGGAAACAATGTCCAGAGAGACGGTATCATCTGTTTCGAGAACTGCGCCTTGCGGCAGATCAACCGTCCAAAGCCTTTCGCGACCAACCATGCAGGCGAGGGATTCTTCGGGGAAGGCCCAGTCGATGACTCGCACGGTGATGGATGCAGGCATTGTTTGGTTGCCTTTTGTGTATTCCCCGCTGACAACATAAGTGCCAGCTTCATCGAATGCACAAGGGATCGGCCGGGTGTTGGGGGAGGAAAGCGAGAGGTCAGAGGGCAGAGATCCGAGGTCAGCAATATGGATGGAGAACTGTCCGCCGCGCGCTTTTTCGAGATCATCGTCAGCGCGGGCCGGATCAATGCAGGTGAGTCTCAAGCTATCACCTTTGCGGATGATCAGGGTTTCGCCATCGTGATCGATCAGGTTGTAGGGAATCCATTTTACGTTAACCGGAAGCTCCACTGCGCCATTTTGGAAAGAAACGGCGATAGCCGTTTCTTCATTATTTTCATTCAGAGGCATATCAACAAACCAGCGATTGCCTGCTCCTTGTTTTACGGTCATCGAGGCCGATGCCCCTCCAGAAACAGACATGAGCGGGACGTAACGGGCATCGCCTTCGAGGCAAGCAGGGGAGACGTAGAATTGGAGAGAAGACAGACTGGAAGCCTGTCCTACGTTATCAATTCCGGTCATGGCGTCGAGGGATGCCTGGACCCAGTCTTTAACACCGTCGCCATCGGCATCAGGGCCGCCGAGCTGCTGGAGCTGGAGTTCTCGGATTTTCAGAGCCAGTGAACCGGAGGTGTTTTCCCAGAAGATGCGAACCGTGTGTTCACCGGCCGGCAATGCCGGCAGGAAGGCACGGACATCTACATAGGTGCCGTCAGCAGAAACCAACGGGTAGCTACCGACGAATATTCCATCGACCGAAATATCTAAAGAACTGGTATCGACCGGCATCACCGGGTTGCAAGAGGATGGGTTCCACAAATGAGCGGCATTGATGTTCAGGCCGTATACATCCTGTTCCGGGAAGGTCAAGGTATACTCAACCCAGCCGCGGCGTCCTTCGGACTTCAACTGCGTTCCGTCGAGCACCCATTCGCCAGCTGTGGCGACCTCTTCAGCACCTGAAACCGAATCGACCGGAGTCACGGATCCATCGAATTCGGGAACCAACGGGTTGGTGAGCACTTCGTTGATTTCCGCGCCGTCTTTTACGCCGTCGCCATCAGTGTCGGCATTCAGAATGTCGGTTCCGGCGGCCACTTCATCGCCGTCGTTCAGGCCATCAGCATCGGTATCGGCATTAAGCGGATCGCTGCCATGCAGGGAGACTTCATCTAAATCACTGACTCCGTCGCCATCGGTATCGAAGGCATCCGCCATACAGGATTCCATCCAGTCTTGAACCCCGTTTTGATCGACGTCTACTCCATCAATAGAACAGACCTGAATCGATTCGATGGTGAAGCTGGCCTCGCCGGTTCCACCGCCCGCAATATTGAGCCGCACGGTATGTGTTCCAGTGGTGAGCCACGGGGTTATCAGGGTATATTCAGGACGGCTGGCGGTTGGGATGGGCTGCAGCGCAGTGCAGACCGGAACCCCATCGAGCAACACATCCAGACGGGGTTCCGCCAAGTCGGCAGTCACAACATCGCCTCCGAGATCCGTTTGAATCCGCAATTGAACCATGCCTGGTTCTGAAACCGTAATGGTGTAGGAAATCGATGCCCGATCATCCACTCGTAACAAGCCCGCCCCATTCACTCCATTCGACCAGGTGATGGAGATATGCGGTTCAAGCCATTTTAGCACATCTGTTCCGGGAACGATCCCGCTAAGCGTCAGATCCTCCACGCCATTGGCATCCGAATCGACCCGTAATGGATTGGTTTTTGTCACGTTCAGCTCCTGCCCGTCGCTCAAACCATCGCCATCGGTGTCGGGGTTGAGGGGATCGAGCCCCAAACCGGCTTCGTCTGGATCGAGCAAACCATCCCGGTCGCTATCGGCTTCACAGGGATTGAGTCCGGCGGCGACTTCTTCGCCATCGGTGAGGCCGTCGCCATCGGTATCGACAGTGAAGGGCCCAGAACGATAGAGGTTGACTTCATCGCCATCGGAGACGCCGTCTCCATCGCAGTCTGGATTAAATGGGTCAAGAGATTGCGGATATTCCATCACATAGGAGGCATAGTGACGCAGGGGATTATCGTCCCAGGTTTTTCCCCGGAAATAGGCGGCGTAATACTCCGGTCCGGTAAAATTATCGGGATGGACGGTCAGCTCATCGACATACCAGTTCTGGTATTCAAAGGGGCTCCCATCCACCCATTCCCAGTTTCCATCATGATCTACATCAGAGGCTCCGATCCAAGGCATATCGACCTTCAGTTGTTTAAGTTCAACCAATGGATCCATCTCGCCCATCTCCTCTTCAGAAGCAATGGTGAACAACTGACCGCCGCGGAACTCCGCTTCAGCTTTCGCTTCCGGCCAGGTTAAAAAACGGCGAACATAGATGATTCGCGATTCCGCACCATCGAGCAGGCCGTCATCATCGCAGTCGGGGTTTAATGGGTCTGTCGGGCCGGCCAGCTCAACCGGATCACTCAACCCATCAGCATCGGTATCGGCAAGAACGGGGCTTGTTCCAAAAGAAACCTCTTCGCTATCGGACAGGCCGTCTAGATCGGAGTCTACTGCAAGCGCACAACTCCCATAAAGGTTCACTTCATCGCCGTCAGAAAGACCATCCCCGTCAGAATCAGGATTGAGCGGATTCAGACCGGAGCTAAATTCGACCAGCGAATCGTTCCGGTAATCAGTCGCTTCATCGTTCCAATTAAACCCACCCCAGAAGCGGGCGTAATGCTGGCCGTCGCCACAATTGCTAGGCTGACCCGGTGCCCAGCGCGTGTAAACAAAGGCTTCGCCGGTCACCCAAACCCAGGTGCCCTCTTCAACGACATCGCTGGCTCCAATCCAAGGCATTGCAGGCTGATCATTGGTGCTGGCTGGCTTCAACGCAGAAATGGTGGCCATGATTTGATTGTGCTCTTCTTCACTGGTAATCACCGCCAGATAGCCGCCCAGCTGTTCGGCATACTCTTTGGCATCCGGCCAGAGCATGCGCATTTCTGCAAAAAAGTACATCTGATCCAATTCTTCTTTGTCGGCGAGTCCGTCCCCGTCGGTATCAGCCACGAAGGGATCGGTTCCCACTGCCAGTTCTTCGGCATCGGAAAGGCCGTCTTCATCGATATCGGCATGAAGCGGATCGGTTCCGAGGATACCCTCTTCATAATCATTCAATCCATCCATATCAGAGTCGACAGCCTGTGCGCAGGTTCCATAAAGATTCACTTCATCGCCATCGCTCAATCCATCCCCGTCGGTATCGGGATTCAGCGGATTCAGACCGGAACTAAATTCGACCAACGAATCGATCCGACAATTTTTAGCTTCGTCGTTCCAGTTAAAGCCACCCCAGAAGCGGGCGTAATGCTGACCGCCGCCGCAATTGCTCGGCTGACCGGTTGCCCAGCGTGTGTAGTCAAAGGCTTCGCCGGTCACCCAAACCCAGGTGCCTTCTTCTGCCTCATCGGAGGCACCGATCCACGGCATGGCAGGCCGCTCGTTGGTGCTAGCTGGCTTCAATGCAGGAATGGCGGCCATAATTTGATTGTGCTCTTTTTCACTGGTGATGACCGCCAGATGGCCGCCCAGCTGCTCTGCATGCGTTTTGGCATCCGGCCAAAGCAGGGTCATTTCTGTCAGAAAATAGGCCTGATTGCATTCTTCTCCGTCGAGGAGTCCGTCCCCATCGGTATCGGCCACTCTGGGATCAGTTCCCAGAGCAAGCTCTTCCGGATCGGTCAGGCCGTCACCATCCATATCCGCCAGGAGCGGATCGGTTCCTTGAGCAAGCTCTTCGGAATCAGTCAATCCATCCAAATCGGTATCGGCCGCCTGTGCACAGGTTCCGTAAAGATTCACTTCATCGCCGTCAGAGAGGCCATCACCGTCGGTATCTGGATTGAGCGGATCGAGGCTGGTTTCAAATTCCACCAGAGAGCCCGCGCTTCTTTTGCCGTTGGCATCGCGCCAGTCTAAGTCTGTACGAAAACGCATGTGGTCGCCAGTGTTGTTCGGCTGGTCAACTCCCCAGCAGGTATAATCAAACGACTCGCCGGTCACCCAGGCCCAAACGCCCTCTTGGGCGCCATCGGTGGCTCCGATCCATGGCCTAGCGACGGAGAGGCCGGGAATAGAGGCCACAACGGTGTTTTGCTCCGCTTCGCTGGTGATGACGGCAAGATGTCCGCCCAGTTGCTCGGCATGCACCTTCGCTTCCGCCCAAGACATGGTCATTCCAGTCAGAAAGTAAGCCATATCCCGTTCCTGCGCATCGCTCAGGCCATCACCATCGCTGTCCGCCATGAGCGGATCGGTTGATGAAGTCATCACTTCAGTATAATCCGTTAAGGTATCAGCATCGCAGTCCGGATTTTGATCGGATGTACCGATCTGGAGTTCCTGATCGGCATCCAGCCCGTCGGCATCGTCATCAATAGAAAAAACGGAAGAGTAGGCTTCATAAGCCTCTGCCCCGGTTTCGACGCTCAAGAGCAAACGGCTGGCCGCCGGGAACCCGGCAAAAGGAATGGCGTAGCGGTTGTATCCCGGCTCCCCGCTTCCGGAAAGCAGGTTGCCGTAAAGGTTGCTGGCAACAAGCGCACTGTCGGCGTCCAGCAGATCCAGACGGACAACCCCTTCCAAAACGTCCAGATAGCGGAGATCCAGCATCAGATTGTTGGTTAACAGGCTGCGGTCAAAATCAATATATAGGGATCCGCTCTGGAACGGAGATACCCGCCAGCTCCCGTTCGATCCCCATTCCCCACCCAGTTTTCCGGCACCCATCCACCACGATGGGCCGGTGTAAAGATATTCATCACCCGCCGTAAAATCCGAATCCCCCCAGCGAATGACGGTGCGGCTCAGCGGGTTTGCATCGATATCATCTGCAAATCCATCGGCATCCGTATCTGAGATATCCGGATCGGTCCAAATCTGCGACTCCTGCAGATTATTCAGTGTATCCGTGTCGTAGTTTTCTACCGCATCCGTGTCGTTCGTCGAATTGAGTTTGAAAAATTTCTCGTAGACATCGCTCATTCCGTCGTTATCGGTGTCTACGGCAAAAGCCATAACGATCCCGATCAGAAGAGCGAACAGGAACATAATCTGGAACGATTTATTTCTAAAAAGCGCTATTTTAGGCATGGCTTCCCTTTCTTAAATTTAAGGTGCGAAGCTATATCCTAAAAAAAATTACGTTTCAATGTATATTTTGAACTTTATTTTTTTTTGACTTGATGTAATGGCTTACAGTCTGCAAAAAGCGTTTTTTTATCATAGCCTTTGCTCAGCCCCCTTTGGTCATTATTTATCGTCGACAAACTGCTTTTCAACTTCGTTTTATTGATTTGCAGCAACAAAGCCCGTCTCCCGCCTGCCGGCTCGTCTCGAGGGGAAGAATCGCTTCCGAAACAAAGGCACAAAGGCGAAAAAGTCTCCCTGAAGAAGTCGGGGTCACTGAGGCATTATTACAGCTTGTCAGGCCATAGCCTTTGGCGACGACTGAACGGCGACGAAACGTAGCGGCAAACCTTGGAAGCTTATTAGGCGCAACGCAATCGCCCTTCGGCGGTGCTCAGGACAGGGCGCCCGCGGCTACAGCTTTGTGGCCGCACGCAGTGAGGGCGGTTTAACGCCGTTGGCATCATCTACAGTGATAAGTCGATTGTCTTCGTCGTAGATATAAGAAGTCGAGATGTGGAACTCGACCCTCCGATGGAAAACTTGTTGGTGCGGGCGCCGTTGGCGTCATGGGCGAACTCTACGACGGTGGCAAGCGGGACGCTTGCGCTACTTTTCGTATAACCGGTAATTTGGTTAAGGGCGTTGGCTGGATCGAAAATGATGGTTAAAACAGGGTCGGATGAATCCAACCCGTACACGGTTTTGGAGAGGCGGTTGTCGGCGTCGTCCCAGGAATATGTTGTGGAATGTTGAACGTTGGATGCGGAAGGTGAGAGGATGGTCACCGTCTCGTTGGTGAGGCGGTAGCGGTCGTCGTAGCCCCAGGTGGTGAGGGCTGCCGGAGCATTGGCGGAAAGGCCGGAGGAGGTTTGTTCCATCTGCAAAGCGGAGCCGACGGCGGTGGACTGATAGGTCATGTCGAAACTGCCGTTGTTGGCCATGTTGGTGGTGGTCATGGTGAGGAGACGACCCATGGCATCGAAAGTGGGAAATTCTTCAACGCCGGAAGGGTATTTGCGATAGACGGAATAGTTGGAAAGCGGCTGTTAATCTGGTAGAAAAAGTAAGTTATTAGTGAAATGCGCTTTTCGTGACTAAATTACTCAGGTATAAACGGCGCCATAATGAATCTGACGAAACAAGCTGAAGCCCGCCTAAAGAAGCTGCTCCCCTCGGAAGCAGCGGGTTTTTCTGTGACCGGTTACCTAGGCACCTGTCGCGGCAGCACCCCGATTATCAAACCGGCATCCGGCCCGCTCAGCGAACAAGAAACGATGGAATGCAGCGGCGTCACCTTTTTTGTAAATCCCGATATTGCCGATGAGTTTCGAGACTGCAAACTCGACTACGACCCTTCCCTTTTCGGAAAAGGATTAACCGCTACCTGGCCGCATCGGTCCGGATGCGCCTGCAACCACGGTTGAACGGAGACCTCATGCCAAACGCTGCACCACCCAAAAAGAAACCCTGGCTCAAAAAGCAGCCGATGATGCGCAAAGTGGAATACGCCCTGATGCCCGCCCTGCTCGGCGCGATTTATTTCTTCGGCTGGCGGTCATTGGCCGTGGTTCTCTGGTGTGTCGCGGTTGGTATCGCCACGGAATATTTCATGGCCAAAAAGCGCGGTGATACCGTCAGTGAGGCGGTACTCGTCACGGCCCTGCTGCTCGGACTCTCTATGCCGCCGACCATCCCCTTCTGGCAGGCGGGCGTCGGTATGTTCGTTGCTATTCTCTTCGGCAAAGAGGTTTTTGGCGGCTTCCCGCGCAATGTCTTTAACCCCGCGATTGTCGGCCGCGGCTTTCTCTATGTTTGTTTCCCAGTGGATATGACCAGCAAGTTCACTGCGGTCTGGAACGGCATTCCCGGCGGATTCGCCCACTGGGGCGCACGACTTCAGATTGACGGCGTGGATGCCGTTTCGGCGGCGACGCCGATGTGGTCGCGCCGCGACTTCGGCTACGAAGCGAGCCTGTGGGATCTGATCACCGGTAACATCGGAAGGCTGTTTAGTGTCCCTGTATCCGAAGGCGGCGACGGCATACAGCGCGCGCTGACCGCCGGATCCGTCGGCGAAGTGTCCGCCCTGCTGGTTCTGATCGGCGGGATCTATCTGCTTTATACAAAAACTGCGCAGTGGCGCCTGACCGTCAGCACCCTCGTCGGAGCCATCGTTTCGAGCGCGATCTTCCGCTACGCGCTCGGTGCCGAAGCCGTTCCGCCAATTCCATGGACGCTCTGCTCCGGGGCGATGCTCTACGCCGCCTTCTTTATGGTAACCGACCCCATCAGTGGACCGAAAAATAAGAAGTCGCAGTGGATTTACGGAATCTTTATCGGAATCCTAATTGTCTTCCTGCGCTGGAAAGCGGTCTTTGCCGGCGCGGTGGCCTTCGCCATTCTGCTTGGAAACACACTGGCACCGACATTGGATATGTTTTTCAAGGCTCGCCTGCAAAAACAGAAGGCCAAAGACGCGGCAGCAAAAAAAGGAGCGGCAGCCTGATGAAACGGGTCAAAACAGTTCTCTTTATGGTGGTGATCGCCGCGCTTTACGGCGCGGGCGTAACCGGTCTGCATTTGAGCTCGCGCAAAACGGTCGAGCAAAATATCCGCTTCATCGAACAAAAGGCATTGGTGGAACTCTTTGGACTGGGCGATATCGCCACCCTTTCCAAACAGGACATCGGACAGATCGTTGAAACACAGATCGACCGAAACGAAGTGCTCACCGACCCGCAGACCGACAAAAAGATCCCGCTACTCAAAGTCTACAAAAGCTCGGCGCACAAACAGCTGGTCGCCTTCGGCTTCCCCTTCTCCGGCATCGGCTTCTGGGCTGAGATCAAAGGCTACATGGCCGTCGATTCCTCCCTTAAAAAAACCATCGGGCTCAAAGTGATTGCGCAGGTCGAAACACCGGGACTGGGCGGACGTATCGAAGAACCCTTCTTTGTGAAACCGTTTGCCGACGGGCTGGATATCAGCAACCCCGCCCCGGGAAAGAGCTATCTCTATATGGGCACCGCCGGCTCGAAACCGGATCCCGGCACCCCGCAATACGGACGCACTTTTGACGCGATTACAGGCGCAACTCAGACCTCACTGGCGATGGAGCGAATGCTAAACGCCGCGGTCGCTGAATTCCGACGGGCGACGGATAACAGAAAATGACGATGAATACATATTTCAAAGTAGAACGAGCGGCCCGCTCGTTTTTCGCCAAAGGCGGATCTGCCAGAAGCAGAAAGCAAGCGGGACGCTTGCTCTACGTTCATGGAGAATATTATGAGCTTTAAAAACACAGCGGGCGGCCAAGCGCTGCTGAAAAATTTATGGCACGACAACCCTGTCTTCCGGCAAGTGCTCGGAATCTGCTCCGCGCTGGCCGTCACTAATCTGCTCAAAAACACGCTCCTGATGTGCGGCGGACTCGTCTTTACGGCGGCGCTGTCCAGCCTGACGGTTTCCCTGCTGCGCAAAGTCATCCCCAAACAGGTCCGCATGATGGTGCAAGTGCTCATCATCGCGGCCTACGTCATCATCGTCGATATTTTCATCCGGGCGCAGTTCCCAGAAATTCATAAAACCATCGGGCCATACGTCGGACTCATTATTACCAACTGCATCATCATGGGCCGCGCCGAAGCCTTCGCCTCGAAGAATCCGGCCTGGCCGTCGATGCTTGATGGAATCGGTGCCGGGCTCGGCTACAGTCTGGTGCTAATCGTCATCGCGGTATTCCGCGAAGCACTCGGCTTCGGCACCCTGATGGGCATCGAGCTGCCCGGCAAAGAAATCTGGTGGTATCAGTGGACCATTATGGTCATGCCCCCGGGAGCCTTTTTCATGCTGGCTCTGGTCGCGTGGTTTGGAAATGCCTATGTACTCAAAAAAGAAGCGGGAGGCTCTAAATGATTTTGGCTGAACTTGCTCCCGTTGTGACGGAGCCCAATTTTTTCGTGCAATTGCTCGTCATTTTTCTGGCGGCGGCCTTTACCGAAAATATCCTGCTGGCACGCTTTCTAGGCATGTGTTCTTTTCTGGCAATTTCCCGCCAAATGAAAACCAGTGTCGGCCTCGGCTTTGCCGTTGTTTTCGTCACCACCTTCACGGCGGCCATCAACTGGGTGCTGCACACCTATGTGATGGTTCCGCTGGACATCGAGTTTCTCCAGCTCATCGTTTTCATCGTCGTCATTGCTGCCTTTGTGCAATTGGTCGAGATGATCATCGAGCGCTTCAGCCCGACGCTCTATTTCTCGCTCGGAATCTTCCTGCCGTTGATCACCGTCAACTGCGCCATCCTCGGGGTTTCGCTATTCATGCTCAACAAAGAGGGCTTCGGCTTCTGGCAATCGCTCATCTTCGGTTTCGGCAGCGGAGTCGGCTGGCTGGTCGCTATTGTGCTGATGGCCGGCATCCGGGAACAAATCAAAGAAGATAAAATTCCGGCGGGCCTGCGCGGGTCGGGCATCACCTTGATTATCACCGGCATCATCGCGCTTGCTTTCGTCGCCTTCAGCGGGATCATTAAATAGGAAACATACTACGTAACGAGTACTGCGTATTGAAAGAAAAGAAATATAGGATATGAAATACGCAATACGCAATACGTAGTACGCAGTAAGCAGCAAACAGTACGCAATACTCAATACTCAATACGGATTAAACATGATGACCTTTTTAATAGCTGTTGGAAGTTTATGCGCGATTTGCGGAATCCTCGCCATTCTATTGGTGATTGCAGACCGCTACCTGAATGATTACGGAATTTGCAAACTCATCATCAACAAAGGCGCGCGTGAAGAGGAAGTTGAAGGCGGCGACACACTGCTTGGCTCACTTAACTCCGTTGAGGTCTTCATCCCCTCCGCCTGTGGCGGACAGGGAAGCTGCGGGCTGTGTAAACTTAAAGTCACAGGCGGCGGACCTCCGCTGCTACCAACCGAAGAGCCGCATCTCAACAAAGAAGAGATCGCAGACAATGTGCGCCTCTGCTGCCAGCTCAAAGTCCACGAGGACATGGAACTCGAAATCCCCGAGGAGCTCTTCAATATCCGCGAATTTAAAGGAACCGTTGAGTCGCTCACCGACTTAAACCACGACATCAAACTGCTGCGGGTCGCCCTGCCCGAAGGCGAAGAACTCGACATCATCCCTGGGCAGTACATTCAGATCGAAACACCGAAATACAAAAAAACACCCGAGCCCGTCTACCGCGCCTACTCGATCGCCACCGACCCGCACGACAAAACGCACATCGATTTGGTTATCCGCCTCGTCCCCGATGGAATCTGCACCACCTATATCTTTGAGCACATGAAGGCCGGCGACCCCATCACCCTCAACGGACCCTACGGCGACTTCCGCCTGACCGATACCGATAAGGAAATGGTTTTCATTGCCGGCGGGTCCGGCATGGCGCCGTTCCTCAGCATGCTCGCGCACATGCGAAACGAAAAAATTGAACGCAACGTGACCTACTTCTTCGGCGCCCGCGCGGTACGCGACCTCATCTGTCTCGACGAAATGAAGGCCCTTGAGAAAACCGTCCCGAACTTTAAATTCGTCCCCTGCCTCAGCCAACCGATGGACGACGACAACTGGGACGGCGAAACGGGCCTCGTCACCGACGTTGTAAAACGCCACTGTCCCGACCTGTCCGACATGGAAGCCTACCTTTGCGGATCGCCCGGAATGTGCGACGCCTCCGTTACGGCCCTCACCTCCAATGGCATGCCGGAAGAAAACGTCTTCTTCGATAAATTTGCTTAAATAAAAACCCTGACCATCTAAAAATATATACACCACGAAATACCTAGCGCAGCAGAACCGCACCTAAGGAGTTTTTACACGATGATGGACAACAAGATTATTGTTTCGAATCCAATCTCATCATGTTGCCATTCCCGTTGGTCATTGCCGCACAATAACGCGGCCTCTCTCCCTCCGGTCGAGTGTAAAAAACAGCCCGTATTTAGCTACTGTTAAATAAGGGATTACGAAAGAAAACTTATCAGAAAAAGAAGGAAATGACGGATAGCAGCACGAACTCTAAACTCAAAATATTCCACACCATTTCGTGTGTTTAGTGTATTTCGTTGTTAAACCTGAAATCCGAAACTAGGAACTGAAACCATGAAAGAAAATCCAGCCGACAAAACCATCCGCGACCGCCTCGAACCCGGACAACTCTCTGTCGAAGGCTTCCTCGGAAACGACAAACGCCCAATCGCCGACATCATCGCCGCCGACACCGGCGCGGTGGAAGCCGCCGGACTTACCGTAAAACAGCTCGGCGGATTTCTCGAAAAACTGCACGTCACCGCCGACGGCGGATGGGAAGGCCGCGTGCCGATGTACGATGGGAAAATCAGCGTCCGTTCCGACGAAACCCTCGGACAGATCCCCTGCCCGTTCGCCTGCGGCACCTCCAGCCACAAAGCCGTCATCACCGTCAAAGACGCCGACGGCGAAAACCTGCTGATCTTTACCCCGCTCGCCGCGCATCTCATCAGCGACCACGGTTTCTTCGAAGGCAAAGGCTCGCCCTGCCGCATCGAACCCAAAGAACTCATCAAGCTGTTCCGCCGCTGCACGGAGGAATAAAGGCACAAAGCTTTCAAACAGTGAAAAATAATACGCCCAATGCTGTGGGTTCCAATGGTTTGAAAAATCAAGCGTCCTTACTGATTATAAATTTTTTGGTTTCCGGATCAAACGTCAGTTGATCCTTATTGAGCTTAAACCATTCCGCCAACTCATCATTGGAACCTCTAAAATCTGTGCTTTTCATAATCGCGCCACGCGCATCGGATATCCGATATTCACTGATGCTCCCGTACGTCAACCCTTCAATTAAAACCGTGAGCGCATCCAGGTGGCCGTACTCTGTAGCAATCATCGCCATGGCTGTGCGTTCGTACTCCTGGTCATATCGACTACTTTCCCAGGCTTCCGCCACCGCTCCGTCCAGATCTTCGATTGGCAGATAACAAATCGCATTATAGGTAGACGAGCGATTGGATTCATTAATGAAGTACTCCCGCAAAAGAGGATAGCTCTCTTCATCATTCATAAGCGCGACGGTCTGAATCCATTGAGTGGGAAGCCGCTGTCCAGAAACCTTCAACTCTGTTAATAAAATATCTCTTGCATCATCAACCCAACCCCGCTTGGCCACGGCGGAAACCAGCTCATGATGAATGGGCAATGCTTCCAGGATTCTGGCCTTATTGCTGTCGTCAGCCAGATTAATGATGGCAGACCGCAGGTGGTACGCATTCATTCCGGAGCCAAGGCTTAACGCTTCAATAAGTAAAGAGACATTTTCAGGGCCTAGACGCGTAAGCATCGCGACCTGTAGGTCGGTATTAGAAAAGGAGTTCTGTCCCTGCGTCGCTAACTGAATGTCGCGAATATATTTCTGAACCTGCTCCTGAGTCGGAGCCTCAGGCAGGTGGATTTTCGAAAGTTCCCGAGGATCTGCTTTTCGCGCGGAAAAAGAGGATGATGGACACACCGGCAAGGGCTTTTCCTCCGCCTTCCTGCCTTCAGAAACATCGTTCTCAATGCGACTGAGAGACGCCCGGATTTCCTGCAACTCCTGCAACACTGCGGGATTCCCCCGGTAAGCACAGCCTGATGAAAGGAACAAACCGGCCATCAGCAAAACAACTTGATATGCTTTCATTATCTCTTCTCCTGTGTTGCAAAATTAAACAATACAACCAAATCACATAAATAACCCGAACAGGTTTTGTTTTAACAGGCAAAAAATAGAAAGACAAAACTATTTGGCCTTGAAAAAAGGCGAATATTGAACAGAAGGTTCAGTTCGGAACCCAAGACAAGTCCGACAGTCTAGCCGACAGGCAACGCCCTTCAACGGACTCTTCTGCTCTCAAAGAGTTTCGCACAGTCAGCGGACAGGCAAATGAGCATGACGCGATTTGCGAGGAATAATTCTTTCCTTCGCTCCGAAGGATCGTGAGTTTTCAACCTCCTTTGCAATACGACACAACAGGATGAGTTGGACTTTTCGGTTCGTTTTTCCAAAATTTGGGAAAAATCCGTATAGCAGGTGGCCTGTCACTTATATAAAAAAACGATAAATAGACGTCGCTGGCGGGCAAATCAACCGTTTTGGTATGATTTTTCCGTTTTCTGGTATATTTTAAGCTTTATTTAATTGGTGAAGCTACAGATCTCGCTCAGTTTAAAGAATCGAATTTAAACGATAGTTTAACAGAGAGGATGAAGGGGAAGAAATGAACGCATTTCAAATTCTGACACCCATGACCTATTGGCTACTCGTTGGGCTGTGGGTCTATATTCTGGCTTTTCTTCTGCGACGACTACGACTCTCTCATTTTGAAAAAAGTTTGCTAAACATGCTCATTGTCATCTTGGCGATCGATGCTCTCCGAACTTTGTTTGAAAGCATCTATTTCGGAGTATCGCAGACATCACTATTCGGGTTTCTTCCGATCGGCGTTTATGACTTTCTGGTTCGTCCTGAGATCATAATTATTCCCAAGACCCTGAATGTCATCGCGGCAGTATTGATGATTGGCATATTGCTTTACAAATGGTTTCCCGCAGAGAAACGGGATCGCGAATTGCAGGAAGGCATAATAACAAAACGAACCACCGAACTGAAGAAGTCGAAAGAGGCTATCGCTCGGACGGCAAAGGAATGGCAAATCACATTTAACGCCTCCAACGACGGAATCTGGCTACTTGATGTGGAGCATCGGATCGTACGCTCGAACCGGCAGGCAGACCGGCTGTTCCCATCTTCCGCAGGCGGTAAAGGAACCCGGTGCTGGGAAGTCGCGCATGGCACAACCGGGCCGATCGCTGACTGCCCCGTTGTGCGGGCAAAAGAGAGTTTGCAGCACGAAACCATGGAACTCCAGATGGGTGATCTCTGGTATCTAGTGACTGCAGATCCCATTCTAGATTCAAACGGACACTACGCCGGCGCGGTACATGCCTTTAGAGATATCACCGAGCGCAAGCAAACTATAGAGAGGCTAGCTCGACAGACAGCGCTCTTGAACGAGACGCAGCAGTTGACCCATGTCGGCGGTTGGCAGTGGAATGTGGAACAACAGACCATGACGTGGACCGATGAACTCTACCGGATCCACGGCGGTTCTCCGGACGAGTTCGACCTGGGAGGTCCGAGGCATATTGAGCACAGCCTCGAATTCTATGACCCGAAAGTCCGCCCAACCATCAAAGCGGCCTTCGATCGGTGTGTGACCGAGGGACAGCCTTATGATTTGGAATCCCCCTTTACGACAGCGGATGGAACTCGAAAATGGATTCGTACGATCGGCCGGGCCGTTTTGGAAAAAGACCGTGTTGTGCGCGTTTTCGGCACCGTGCTCGACATCACTAAACAGCGCGAGACGGAACTCCAACTCCGCCAGGCGCATAAGATGGAGTCCATCGGCCAACTGGCCGGCGGCGTGGCTCACGAATTCAACAACAAGCTCCAGGTTATTCTCGGCCACACAGAAATGGCCATGACAAACATTCAACCGGAAGACCGCCTGCATAAAAATTTAATCGAAATCCAGAAGGCCGCGCTATATTCCGCGACTCTGGCCCGTCAACTGCTGACCTTCGCCCGCAAGCAGATCATCACCCCCGAGGCGCTCAATCTAAACACGACGCTGGAACCTATTCTTAAAATGATTCAACGACTCGTCGGTGAAAATATCACTCTCGTCTGGCTCCCGACGGCCAGCCTCTGGCCAATCGAAATGGACCCCTCTCAGATCGAACAGATTCTCACCAACCTATCTATGAATGCCCGTGATGCCATTTACGGAACGGGGGAAATCCATATCAAAACGGCCAACGTCACCCTCGATCAGGTGCCAAGCGCTGAAACCTGCCCGCCCGGAGAGTATGTGCAGCTGTCTTTCAGCGATGACGGTTGCGGGATGAACGAAGAAACATTGAGCCATCTTTTCGAGCCCTTCTTCACCACTAAAGAGGTGGGCCAAGGAACCGGACGGGGATTACCCACCCTCTATGGCATCATCCAGCAGAACCATGGCTTCATCACAGCGGACAGCACTCTCGGCAAAGGGTCAACGTTCGAAATCTACCTGCCCCGCTGCGCAGACCCAAAGACCGAAGCCGAGGAAAAGATACCCCCCCCCCCATCGGGAGACGGCCACGAGACGATTCTGCTTGTGGACGATGATCCGGCACTACTGAACCTCGGACGACAGATGCTTGAAGTGCTGGGGTACACCGTTCTGGCTGCCAACCTGCCGGACGAAGCCATTTGTCTGGCCAAGGAACACGGCGGAAAAATTGACCTGTTGCTGACTGATGTGATTATGCCCGACATGAACGGTCAGGATCTAGCCACACATCTGATGGGACTCCGCCCGGATCTCAAATGCCTGTTCATGTCGGGCTATACCGCCGAGATGATCGCCCGCGACAACGTGTTGCTCAAGGACATCCCGTTCATCCAAAAACCCTTTTCAACAGCCGAATTAGCAGACAAACTGCACGAGGTGCTCGACAGGGAAAGAGTTTAAAAAAAAGAACCAGCCGCGACACAGTTGCTTTCAAACCTTGGACGGTGCGGCATTGCGGCGAAGTTTTTTGTCTGTTAGCCTTCAAGGCTTATGGCGAAAAAAAAATCAACACCCATGATGGATCAGTACCGGCGTATCCGCCGCGAGCTTCCCGAAAACACCATTCTCTTTTTCCGCCTCGGCGATTTCTATGAAATGTTCCTGGACGATGCCAAGGAGGCCGCACGTATCCTCGACATCACGCTGACCAAACGCCACGACATCCCAATGTGCGGCGTTCCCTACCACGCAGCGGACGGCTATCTGGCCGGGCTGATCGACGCAGGAAAAAAGGTGGCCATCTGCGAGCAGGTCGAAGATCCCGCCGAAGCCAAAGGGATTGTGAAGCGCGAAGTAACACGCATCATCACCCCGGGAACGATTCTCGACGAAGGAACGCTCAACCGCACCCAAAACAACTATCTCGCCGGGCTGGTGCGCGACGGCACCCATTTCGGCCTCGCCATGCTCGAGCTCTCCACCGGCGCGTTCTGGATCGAAGAATCCGCCAGCGCCGACGCCCTGCGCAGCAATCTCGCGCGCTACACCCCGCAAGAGTGCATCGTCCCCGAGATCTCGCTGGAAGACGACCTGATCGATCCAATCCTTGGGAACTCCCTCAAAACGATCTGTGAAGACTGGACGTTTGAAACCGACAACGCCGAAGACGTTCTGCTGCGTCACTTTAAGGTGCACTCGCTCAAAGGCTTCGGTTGCGAAAACGCGCCACTCGGCCTGCGCGCCGCAGGCGCGGTACTCTATTATGTTAACACCGAGTTGCGCCGCAATCTGGCGCATGTCCGCCGAATTCAACTCAAAAATCCGAACGACTATCTGCTGCTCGACGAAACGACGGTGATGAACCTCGAACTGATCGCGCCGCTTAATCCAGCGCGCCAAGGGCCGAAGTCCACCCTGCTCTCCGTACTCGACTCAACACGCACCGCGATGGGCGCGCGCATGTTGCGCGACTGGATCGTTCGTCCGCTGCGCGAACTATCCGCGATCAACGCGCGACACGACGCGGTCGAAGCCTTTACAACCAACCGCATGCTTTTAAATGATGTGCGCGAGGTGTTGGGCGACATGCGCGACATGGAACGGATTATGTCGCGCCTCGGCTCGGGCGGCGGCAACGCACGCGACCTGCGCGCCGTCGGCGAATCGCTCAAACAACTCCCCAAACTCAAAGGCCTCCTGTGCCGCAACGCAGTTGCTTTCCAATGTTTAGAAAAATCGATTACCGAACTTCCAAACCTTGGAAAAATCATCGACGAGGCAATCGACGATGAGCCGGCGATTTCAATTAAAGAAGGCGGCATGATCCGCACAGGCTATTCGGCGGATCTCGATGAGTTGCGCGATGCGGGCTCGAAAGGTAAACAGTGGCTGGCCGAATTCCAGGCGGCCGAACAGGAACGAACCGGTATTCGGTCGCTCAAGATCCGCTACAACAAGGTGTTTGGCTATTTCATCGAGATCACGAAATCGAACCTGTCAATGGTGCCAGAGGAATATACCCGCAAGCAAACGATGACCAATGCCGAGCGATTTATTACACCGGAACTAAAAGAATACGAAAATAAGATTCTCGGCGCACAGGAACGGGCGATGGCTCTGGAACTGGAACTGTTCACACAAATCCGCGAAGAGGTGGTCAAAGAAATCGACACCATTCAGCGCAATGCGCGAGCTGTCGCCGAGGCCGATGTGCTGGCGGCGTTTGCTGAAAATGCGCTGACCCGCCACTACGTGCGCCCGGCAATGAGCGAAGCCGATGATCTGGAGATCCGGGATGGCCGCCATCCGGTCGTCGAACAAATGCCGAACGCCGAGCGGTTTGTGCCGAACGATACCACGCTCAATTGCATTGACCATCAGCTGATCATCATCACCGGCCCGAATATGGCGGGTAAGTCGACCTACATCCGGCAGGTGGCGCTGATCACAATCTTGGCGCATATCGGCTCGTTCGTTCCGGCAAGCGAAGCAAAAATTGGACTGGTCGACCGCGTGTTCACACGTGTCGGCGCCAGCGACGATCTCGCTCGAGGACGTTCCACTTTTATGGTGGAGATGCAGGAGACCGCCAATATTCTGAACAATGCAACGCCGAAAAGCCTGATTGTGCTCGATGAAATCGGGCGCGGCACCAGTACGTTCGACGGCATTTCCATCGCGTGGTCGGTGGCGGAATATCTCTGTACCAATCCCGATGTGCGGGCCAAAACACTGTTTGCCACCCACTATCACGAGCTAACCGACCTGAGCGTGACGATACCAGGCGTCCAAAACGCCAATGTGCTGGTAAAAGAGCGCGGGGATCAGATTACGTTCCTGCGCAAAATTGTTCCAGGGTCCGCTGATAAAAGCTACGGAATCCACGTCGCGCGACTAGCCGGTCTGCCCGCCAGCGTCCTCGACCGTGCCAATGAAATCCTGCGCAATCTGGAAGAAGGTGAGTTCGAAGCAGAAGGCGCGCCGAAAATCGCCCGCCAGCATCAACGCAAAAAGAAACCCGCGGATTCTCAACTCAACCTATTTTAATCGAACCCCAATGCAATAAGGTTTACCTCTTGTAAAACAAATCTGAATCACCTAATAATTACCACTCATATTAGCTATATTTAAGGAGTCCTTTTTTATGAGCAATCAGAAATCCCTCGGCTTTATTCTTGTTTTTATCGGTTTTGTCGTCATTACCCTGACCGGTATCCGAACGATCAGTAGTCCAGAAGTTTTCACAAACATTGCTTTGGGACAGGCCGCGAGTAGCGGGGGTGACCCCATCTCCTACACAATGGCCGATCAGAATTGGGTCAACCTCAATCCGCTCTACAACAAGCTGGTTTCCGAACTGTGGAGTCTGGACGGAGGCGAACTGGTCACCGTCGTTCATGTGCTCGCGTTGCTGGCGGCCTTCATTCTGATGTTCCACTTAGGCAAGAAATGGGGCGGACCGCTCAGCCGAGGCTTAGCTTTGCTTGTCTGTGCCTGGTTACTCATGCCGGTTTTCACCCCCTCGGCAGCCTCATTCGCCCTGCTCTTCACGGCGTTATTTGTGACCCTGCTCTACCGGATGAAGAACTTCGCCGCGCTGGCCGTCATTCTGCTGATTCTGCAAATTCTTTGGACCAATATACACCCGTCATTTCTATTCGGCCCGGTTCTGATTTTCTTCTTCGCTATTGAAAATCGACAGGAGCGCCGTACTGCATCGCGCAAATCGATAGTCGCCTCTCCACTCACCACCCGCCTGATCAAGCTGGGGGTCGCCTCCCTGCTGGTCACTCTGATCAACCCCAACCTGATCAACCTGCACATCCATATCATCAAAAACTGGGCATCGCTCACCGGCACCGATGGAGTGGAATGGATTTCTCTATTCAGCGGCGGTTTCTCTCAAAGCTTTATTACGAGCCTGTACGTCTTCTCTTTAGCTCTGGGTGCCGGCGGACTGATCACCTTACAGAAAAAACTGCCGTCGATGTTGACCATGCTGGCGTTGGTCGGCGCTTTCCTGACCGTTCGCTCCATCGGCGCATTGGAGTCCTTTGCCGTACTCGCCCTGCCGTTCATGATCCTCAGCTTCAACGCCGTCAGCGAATACCTCTCGCGCAGCCTAGTTAGTACCTTCAAAATAAATGAAAATCTTCTGCACAGCATCATGTCCGTTCTCACCGCGATTCTGATGATTATCTCTGCGGGCACCATTATCACCAACAGTGCATATGTCAGCATGGGCAGCGCCTCCCGATTTGGGCTCGGAATCGAAAAAGAAGCGTTCCCGGTAGCTGCAGCCAGTCTGCTACAACGCGATGACTTCCCAGAAAAAATATTAAACATCGCCCATGACGGTGGATACATCGCCATGCAAGATCCCGGGCGCAAAGTGTTTTGCGACACCCGCACGAGCCTTTACGGCATGGATTTTTATAAAAACCTGAATCGCGCCCTGCTGGGTCAGGCCGGAGCTTGGAAAAGCATCGTAGCCGATTGGAACCCCCACGCCGTCGTCCTCAACGGGGCCTGGCCGGATGCCGGGGCTTTGGCAAACCGCCTCGTTGCTTCCAGAGTCTGGAAACTGGTTTACTTTGACGGAGCCACCGTGATCCTTGTCAAAAATCTACCGGAATATGCAACCTTAATTAATGATCCAACCATTCAACAGGCCGGCAAAAACTTACTGGAAGACACCCGCAAAACCTATGTGAACGGGAACAAAGGCCTGTTTAAATCCGGCAACTCCTCACGCCTAATCGGTGCCGCAAGCATCTATCTGGCACTGAACCGTCCAGCTGAAGCCCAAACTCTTTACAATACACTTGTCAAAGACTGTCCAAACATGGCTACGGCATGGCTGGGAATGGGTCGCAGTCTGGTACAGCAAAAACGTCTAACGGACGGCATTAAATACATGGAAAAAGCGGCGAAGATTACCCCGCGGAACTCCCATGTGTGGATACGACTTTACGAGGCCTATCGCCTCAAAGGCGATGAAGCCAACGCAAATGCAGCGGCAGAAAAACTAAATAAATTCTTCCAAGCGGAAGAAGCCACGATTGAGCAACAGGAAGCCACGAAGAAAAAAGAACCCGTCAAACCAGAAGACGCGCTGAAGTTGGACAAGCCGGCCCTGCCGGATGAGCTGAAATAGAACCATATTACGTACTGTGTATTGCGTATTGCGTACTGCGTATTGCCTACTGCTTACTATCTTACTGCTTATTGCGTATTACGTACTGCGTATTGCGTATTGCTTACTGCTTACTGCATATTTTGCAGGAACAGGTTTCTGGAACGATTTAAATAATTCTATAGCCATTCCGACCTCCTTTCGTGACTCGACCGGAGGGAAAAAGGCCCCGTTGTCCTACAGATTGCAGAACAAAGGTTTCCACTCTTTTACTGCGCGCAACATAATCACTCCCTCCAGTCGTTGCTTTCGTTCCGAAAACTTCGCGTCTTTATATTTCAAAAATCCTTTGGGCATGAACACAGATTTTCTTGATTGCTAGTCCAAACAGTACGCAGAACTCAACACTCAGTACGCAACACTCAATACGCAGTACGCAGTACGCAACACTCAATACGCAATACGCAGTACGCAGTACGCAACACTCAATACGCAATACGCAGTACGCAATACGCAGTACGCAATACGCAGTACGCAGTACGCAGTACGCAGTACGCAGTACGCAGTACGCAATACACAGTACGCAATACACAGTACGCAATACGCAGTACGCAATACGCAGTACGCAATACGCAGTACGCAATACGCAGTACGCAGTACGCAGTACGCAATACGCAGTACGCAATACGCAGTACGCAATACGCAGTACGCAATACGCAATACGCAATACGCAATACGCAGTACGCAGTACGCAATACGCAATACGCAGTACGCAATACGCAGTACGCAATACGCAGCACGCAACAATCCCTTACCGCAAAACGGAAGCCTTCGCGGTCGGCTGATGGTTTTTGAATAAAGACGAATACGTAAACAAGGCGAAACCCCTGCATCCCGCCTCACGAGCCGCTGTAATCTGGCGGCGGATTTCGTGTGCATCGCTCGCACAGTTGATCCCAACCACCAACTGACGAGCCGTTGCCTTCGGCCCGAGCACTCGCTTCATATTCGTCAGATGCTTGTCATATAGGCCCGCGTCATAATTCATCGGAACCAGCCAGTCCACCGAGCCCGTCTTGGCCCAACGAATGCTGTCCTGGAAAGCATCGCGATAGCCCGACTGAAAGTCTGCCAGCACACTGGCGGAAAGAACCGTCTGCGGCCCGCGGACGGTTTTAAACACGCCGCGCAGATCGCTCACCACCTGCGACACCGCATCACGACGGAATTGGTCCCATTTTTTTTGGGAAGCCGACCGTCCCACCGCAGCCAGCGAAACCGGATCAAACGAAAAGGTGGAGTGCGCCTTGATCTCATCAGATGAAGCGTGCGGATACACCTCGCCAGCAACGTACTTGTAATCGTAAGGAAAGCGGATGTAGTCGAGATGCAACCCGGCCACATCGTAGCGCGCCAGCTCGGCGGCGATCTTTGACAGATGGCTGCGCACCGCCGGATGCGCCGGATTCAAAAAACTGTACCACCCACCGGTCGGTCGCATTCGTGTGCCGGTGGAATCGACCATAAACCAGTCTGGGTGCGCAGTCCAAAGCTGATCAGCCGCATGCGGCGGATCCTTTTTACCTCGCCAGCCGGGCAGCACATTGATGTAGGCGTGAAGGCGAATATTATATCGTTTGGCCCAGCCCGACGCCATCAGCAACGGATCCCATCCCGGATCTTTGCCAGTATTCGCCACATCGTTGCCGGCGTGCAGCTCATAAGCCCACGGCTCCACCCGACTGGGGTAATACGCCGTCCCATTGCCGCGCACCTGAAAGAAAATATCGGTAAATCCCACCTTGGCACAGTTAACCACGATCGAAGAAACATCGAGCGGGGTTTTGTAGTCGTAACGCGTCACCCAGATCGCACGCACCTCCGGCATCAACGGCGGACGAGCTCCGGCAAAAAGAAAAACGGGGAAAAGAAAAAGGCAAAAAAGCAGGCGTGTTTTCATAACGCGGAGCCTAATCCATTTTTTCCAACCATTGGAAGCCTATTGCATCCTCCGTCGCTAAAGCTTTGGAGGACAAGTCAGAGGCGCACAGTTTTCCTGTTCGCCGACGCGAAGCGAGGCTTGAGCTTGCGAAAGCAATGACGGGAAGGAACGGCAACCCTTCAGCGGAGGCTGATTCCAAGGGAGGGAACCCAACTACGTTGCGGCTTGCTGTTTTTTCCAGACACTGGAAAAATGGAGGTTATGAATCCCGTCTATCTCAGCGAAACCTGTCTCCAATGGTCGTTCGGCGAAACCCTCGATGAACCGACCCTGCGCACAACGCTCTGTGCATTCCGGCATCTTCAGCGCGCGGAATTCCCGGGCGTACTCGATATCGTCCCCGCCTATAACAAACTAGCTGTTCACTTTGAGGCCGGCACGGATGTTGAAGAGACCATCAGCGCCCTTCTTTCGAACGCCAAACCGGATGAAACAATCGAAGGGACACTGCGCACCCTGCCCGCCTGCTACGAGGGTGAAGATCTGCAGCAGGTGGCTCAACACTGCGGACTCTCCATCGAAGAAGTGATCCGCCGTCACAGCACGCCGGTCTATCTCGTCGCCATGATCGGCTTCCAGCCGCACTTTCCCTATCTGTTCGGCCTCGACCCCACACTCGAAATCCCGCGCTTAAAGACTCCGCGCCTGCAGGTGCCGGCGGGAGCCATTGCCATCGGCGGCGCGCAAACCGGGATCTATCCCTCCGTCTCGCCCGGCGGCTGGAACCTGATCGGCCGGACCGATCCCGCAGCACTCAACGCACTACAACCCGGCGACCGGATCCAGTTTGAGGTGCACTCATGAAAATCAACTGCGACATCGGCGAACGCGGGGCCGGCCATCCGGTGGATCGCGACCTCATGCGCCATATCAACATCGCCAACATCGCCTGCGGCGGCCACGCGGGCGATGAAGGAAGCATCACTGCATTCTGCGCACTGGCGAAAAAACACGACGTTGAAATTTCCGCTCACCTCTCCTATCCAGACCGGGAAAACTTCGGCCGTCTATCGCTCGAACTCGACGAACAGGCTCTAACCACCGCACTCGACGAACAGCTCGCCCGGATGCCCGGGGTGCGGATGGTCAAATTCCATGGTGCGCTCTATAACGACTCCGTCACAAACCCTGAACTGGCGGAACGTCTTGTCCGCTGGCTGAAACAAAACCGGATCAAAACACTGATTGCCCCGGCGGACTCCGAAATCGCGCGGCAGGCTGACGGCATCCATCTGCTGGCCGAAGCCTTTGCCGACCGGCGTTACTGCCTCAATAAAAATGGTTCTTTAGAGCTGACCAGCCGCACCCGTCCCGACGCCGTTTTTCAAACCTTGGAAGAAGCCCTTGAGCAATGCCGGCTCTTAGACGAAAATCAGGTAAAGACATTGGATGGAACGGACCATCCGATTCAGGCGGATACACTCTGTATTCACTCCGACTCCGATATCTCATTGCCGCTCATTCAGGCACTTCCTCCGTTCCGCTTTATCCGGCGGGGTCTCAGTGAATTCGTGATGCCGCCCGCCTTTGGCCGGCAGTCGCTCGGCATTTCGCCCGGCGGACCGCAAGACCGCTTTTCATTCGAGACAGGACACATCCTGCTCAGCAACAGCGTGCGCCGCTCACTGGAATTTGTTTTGCCGCCTATTTTAGAAATCACCCGCGCCTCCAACTTCGTGCTGACCGGTGCGCGGTTTAAACATTCGCCGCCTCACGCCATCGTCTTTTCGGCAAAACCGGGCGATCGATTGCACTTCGGCCGGGTTGAACACGGCCTGCGCGGCTATCTGGCGTGGGGCGTACCGGACAAATCACTCGCCGCACGCACCCACCCGCCGTTCTCAGAACTCGCAAACTGGAACTCACAGCGCATTCGCATCCTGCCCGGCCCGGAAGTCGACTGGGTTGAACAACCGGACCGACTGACTTCCAAACCTTGGAAAATCGGGAGCAAATCAAATGCAATGGGACTTCGGCTGGAAACGATCGGACGCGCCCTCAACGTTCGCAGCGGAAATATGATTTCCGCTCCGGTAACCGACGGAACGATTCAGCTGACGCCCGGCGGGCCCATTGTGCTGATGCGTCAACGGCAAACCGTTGGAGGCTATCCCCGAATCGCTCAAGTTATTGAAGCAGATATGGACCGCCTCGCGCAGATCCGCCCCGGTCAGGTGATCCGGTTTGAATGGACCGACCTCGAAACCGCCCGCGAACTGATGTTTAAACAAAAAAATGCACTGCACAAACTGACCGAACTTTTTCCGAGGACCTCTGCGATAAAAACCTTCTATCCTTAGATCCCCGGCATCACATTTCCGCCGCAGACCGGGATGTAAACGCCTGAAATAAAGCTGGCAAGGTCTGAAGCCACAAAGGTTACAACGTTGGCAATCTCCTGAGGCGTCCCGCGACGGCGCAGCGGAACGTCATTCCGATATTGTTTGGTTTTGAGAGAATCCGGATAGTTCTCCGTCAGAATCCAGCCCGGTGCAATTTGATTCACCGTAATCCCATGCCCGCCGATTTCCTCCGCGAGAACACGAAGAACCCCGTCCATTCCCTTCTTCCCGGAAACATAAGCGGACTGCGCCTGCTTACATTGCATGGAACACTCCGTATTGATTCCGAGGACACGCCCCCAGCCTTTCTTGATCATGGCCGGAACAAATGCCTGCGTCATATGCACATTCTGTAAAACACTCGAACGAAACTGATCCTCATAATCTTCGGGAGCCTGCTCAAGAACCGTCGTCCATTCGTACTGACTCACCGCATTGGTCACAATAATATCCGGAGCACCCAATGCCGCAACGATCTCTTTCTGCATCCTGACGACGGAATCCTTTTCCTTCACATCCGCCTGCACCGCGATCGCCCGAACACCGAGGGCCTCGATCTCTGGAACCAGGGACTCCGCCCCCGCCTTATTGGAGTGATAATGAATCGCGACATCCGCACCGGCACGCGCAAGCGTTCGAACCATCTCGTGGCCCAGCTGACTTGCGCCCCCGGTCACCAGCGCAATTTTTCCTGAAATATCAATCGGTATCATGGAATCACTTTTAACAAACCCTGAGGAGAGGTGGAATGACGGAGTGATGGAATATTGGAAAGCAACGGCGTTGCGGCTTGCTGTTTTTTCCAAACATTGAAAAACTAGGGGTGGATTTTTCCAACGGGTCAGGACGTAGCCTTGGCAAAGACAGTTGTTTGGATACGGAGATGAATATGAATGGGTTATTTTTACCACTATTTTTAGGAAATGTGACAGATGTGTTCAATCAGAGCGCACTGCCGGGCAAACTGATTGTGTTGATTCTGTTTATCAGTTCGGTGGCGGTGTGGTATGTGATGGCCACGAAGATTGTTCAGCTCTCCCGTGCCCGGGCGGGTTCGAAACGGTTTATTGCCCTGTTCCGTAAGAAAAGCAATCCGTTCGATCAAAGCCCGCGGATCCCGGAAAGCCCGCTGAACACACTGTATGAGGCGGGCTGCGAAGCCATTGCCACTCAGGGCAATCAACCGCTGACCTCCCATCAGGTGGAATCGGTGCAGGCGGTGATCGACCGCACATTGGCCGACGAGGCGCTGCTTCTCGAAGATGGCATGGGCCTGCTGGCTACCGCCGTGAGCGCTTGCCCGTTCCTCGGTCTGCTCGGAACGGTCTGGGGCGTGATGGACGCCTTCATGGGGATGGCCTCTTCAGGCGCTGCGACGCTGTCGGCGGTGGCGCCGGGCATCGCAGGCGCGCTGCTGACGACGGTGGTCGGACTACTGGTCGCCCTGCCCTCGGCGATCGGCTACAATATGCTGACGTCGCGCATCCGGCGGCTGGCGGTACAGATGGATAATTTTTCTCAAGAGTTCGGCACAGCGGTTCAGCAGCATTTCGGGACGGCAGAGTAACCTAAATCGTAATCATACTTTTCATCTTAACCCTAGCCCCCTAGAGATAGTGACGAGTAAGATTAGGATTATGAGGAAGAGCAAGAGAGAAAACAGATATTATGGGACGAAGAAAAACCAGTTTAGTTGCCTTGAAGGAAATCAGCGACATCAACATGACCCCGCTGATGGATCTGACGTTTATTCTGCTGATCACGTTCATCATCACCTTCCCGATGATTGAACAGGGGATTCCGGTGAACCTGCCGAAAGGCAAGGCTGCGGATCTGGATAATCCGAATACGCGCAACATTACGATCGATGCCGTGGGCACGCTGTTTCTAGATGATCTGCCGGTTTCACTGGATGTGCTATCCGGAGAAATGCAACGCACCGGGTCGCTAACCCCCAACACCACGGTGTATGTGCGGGCCGATCAGGCGGTTGAGTATGGCCGCGTAGCCGAGGTGATGAAAATTCTCTATGATGCAAAGATCACCCGGATGGCACTGGTGACCGAGGCGGAGGAATAACGTGGAACCGCGCCGCAAAAAAATCTTCTGGGTTGTGTCCGGAACGCACGCCGGAATCCTTTTTTTGTTGGTGGTGATTCCGTTTATGAAGGGATGCTTCCACCGCAAACCAAAAGAAACGGTGATGTTTGTCGATCTTGCCTCGCCCGCCCCCTCGACGGTGGCGAAACCGATTCTTCCAAGTATCGAGCCGGAACCCGCGCCGGAACCCGCGCCGGAACCCGCACCAGAACCGGAGCCGACCCCGACCCCCATGCCGAAACCAAAACCCAAGCCGACTCCCAAACCAAAGCCCAAACCAAAGCCCAAACCGAAGCCCAAACCGAAACCCGAGCCGGAAAAGCCGAAATGGAAGCCAACGAAGGTTGTGCGACAGGACAAACGGATTATCAAAAAAACCCGAACAACGACCCCGGTTACACCCCAACGCAAACGAATTACCACCAGCGACATCCAAAAAGCGCTGGGAACAACCAGCAGTACCAGCGCGGATCAGCACGATATTTACTGCAACAGCCTTGAACCCCGCTTTTACGCGGTCTGGCAGCAACCGACTTCCGCGCCCTACGGAACCAAAGCCACCGCCACCATCCGGGTCGGAGCGGACGGCCGCATTCTGTTCCGCTCCCTGACCATTCTTTCTGGAAACCGAACGTTTGATCAATCCGTACAGAATGCTCTGAATGCAACTCAGCGGCTCCCCGCTCCGCCGAAGGGAAGTGTCAATCGCAGCATCACCATCGATTTTGTCCTCGATTAATTCACTGGGACTTGTCGAACGGAACGAATTCCGATAAGGATAGGTGTCATGAAAAAATTCCTTTTGCTTTTCCTGTTTTTCGCATTGTGTAGCGCCTCCGCTCAGGTTCGGGTGGCGAAGTCTGCAGACCGCAAATTAATGGTCAATATGGCCGGTCTGCGCGTCGGATCGGATTCCGCATCGCGGACATTTTTCCAAACATTGGAAAAAGATTTGCGCCTTTCCGGCTGGTTCCAACCGGTACGCAGCAGCGGCGACCTGCAACTGAGAGGATCGGTTGAGCAGAGCGGGGCCAGCGTTAAAGCCAAACTACAGGTCACCCGCGCGGCGGACCGCACCCTTCTGCTTTCCAAAGGCTACTCCCTCGAAGCCGCCCGCGCCCGGTCCCTGGCGCACCGCGTAGCCGACGATATTGTCGAGGCCATCACAGGCCGCAAAGGAATTGCCTCCACAAAAATTGTAGTGATCGGCACACAATCCGGAGCCAAAGAACTTTATCTGTGCGATGCAGACGGCGGAGGACGCGTACAGATCACCCAGGACAAAAGTATTATTGTAGGGCCCAACTGGCAGCCGAATGGCAGTGGACTGCTTTACACCTCCTTTAAACGGGGCTTCCCTGAGATATTCAGCCATCAGATACAGAGCGGAAAACGTGACATCATCTCCAAGTATAGCGGACTCAACACCGGCGCGACGCTCTCCCCGGACGGCAAAACTCTGGCGCTTATTCTTTCCAAAGACGGGAACCCCGAGTTGTATATCCAGCGCCTCGGCAAAAAACCGGTTCCGCTGACCACCACCGCGTACGCCAACGAGGCCAGCCCGACCTGGTCTCCGGACGGACAGTATCTGGTTTATGTTTCCGACCGCAACGGCTCGCCGCAACTCTATAAAATCAGTCACAACGGCGGACGGGCACAGCTAATCAGCAGCCGGGGCACGGAGAATGTTGCACCGGACTGGGGGCCAAACGGACTGATCGCCTGCTCCAGCCGGTCGGGCGGACGCTATCACATCGCCATTATTAATCCCGCCACCGGCGAAACCCGCTACCTGCCGAACGACGGAGCCGATTATGAGGATCCGTCGTGGGCTCCCGACGGACGACATCTGGTTGCTACCCGCTCTATACGTTACCGATCCAGCCTCTACCTCCTTGACACAGTCAGCGACGCTCCGGTAGCTTTAATTACTGGCGGAGGAGACTGGCTTTCTCCGGCTTGGTCTCCGCGATAAATCAATTGGAACACAAAGAGGTTCATAATGAAAAAACAAGCTCTATTAATTACCTTTCTGCTGATTGCAGCAACCCTGACCGGATGTCAAAGCCCCGGAAGAAATCCGGCGGGAGTGGGATTCGGTAGTGATGCCATCGGATTCGGTAGTGATGCCATCGGGTTCGGCACCCTGGACACGATCGGCGGAATTCCAATGGGTGACCGCTTCACCGGCGGCACAGAACACCCCGGCATGTATGAGCCCGTTCTTTTCGCCTATGACAGTTGTCAGGTGAGTGCTGGCGAACGATCGAAAATCGAAACCGTCGCCCAGTACCTCAAACAAAATTCTGCTGTAGCCGTTATCGTTGAAGGCCACAGCGATGAACGCGGAAGCCGTGAATACAACCTTGCCCTCGGCGAACGCCGCGCATTGGCAATCCGCACCTACCTCGCCGGCGTCGGCATCGAGGCGGATCGCATTCAAACCAAAAGCATGGGAGAAGAGAGCCCTGCGGCATTGGAACACAACGAATCCGCATGGAGACTGAACCGCCGCGGAGAACTCATTCTCTACTACTAACCCTTCTTTTTCGCACCTCTTGAAAATCTGCTATTCATGCTGAGTCCGTACAATTTCTTTGCGTTCATGTCGCAGCTGCCCTTGGCCGAAGCCGGGCAGCTGCTTCTTGTGACGGGTATTGCATTCGCGATCATTACTTTGATCGCAAGCATGCACCATTTTCAAAAGATGATTGAGCTCGGTGAAGAGAAGCTCACCACAGTCGAAGACTGCAATGACTTCTTTTTCATTCACGTCACCCGCTACTTCAGCAGAATCAATCGCACCTCAACCGGCTTCGGAATAGTGACCATCCAGTTTCAAACCGAAGAAACCAATCTCCGGCCCGTGCAAGAAACCCTGCTGAACAGCCTCAATAAATTACTCCGTGAGGAATGTGATAAAGCCTGCCTGTTCCGTGAAGATTGCGTGGCACTGATTATCGACACGGACGTTGAAAAAGTAACGCAGGCCGCTAAACGAGTCCTGGCAGATCTTTCCGAAAAAATTTCTGATATTCCTGCCATTACCGCGCTCCGAACCGGCATCAGTGTCTTTCCCCTGCATGGACAGGGATCACATGACCTTATTGATGCGGCGACCGAGGCAATGGAACAAGCCTCTTTCGATCCAAGCGATTCAATTCGCATCGCCCTGTCAGCGGAGGAACAAGAAGACAAAACAGAATCGGAGGAGATCGGGGAACTCATAAAACAAGACAAGAATTCCGCCATCGACCGACTGACCGGCGTTCTGAAACCGGAAGCTATCGGCTCCTACATGCATAAATATCTCTCCGAGATTCGTTATAAAAAAAATCCTGCATCTGTGCTTTGCGTCGGCATTAACCGCATCGACCACATCATCCATCTGCATGGAGAAGCCGCCGCCGACATCGTGATCGCCGGAGTGAGCGAAGTGCTGCAGCGACTGACCCGCCACTCTGACCTGATCGGCCGCTACCATCGCGACGACTTCATTGTTCTTGCGCCCTGCACATTGAAACAAGGGGAGTTGATTGCCACTCGCTTACGAGAAGCCGTTCAGAAAGAAGCGTTTCTCTTTGAAGGACGGAATATCAAAACGTCGATTAGCGTCGGCATCAGCGCACATCCCGAGCACGGGCGCACCATGCGCAATCTATTCGACGGAGCCTACGCCGCGCTGAGCGTTATTCGAGGATGGAACACCAGCTCATGCTTGGTGTATGATCCTGCGCAACATAAAAAAAAGGATATCCATGAACCCACCTCTCAAACTCGGGGTTAACATCGACCATGTCGCCACTCTGCGGCAGGCGCGCGGAACAACCTATCCCGACCCGACAGAAGCCGCAAAAATCTGCGCCCTCGCCGGTGCCTACAACATCACCGTCCACCTGCGCGAAGACCGTCGTCACATTCAAGACGCCGATGTCTACCGCTTGAGTAAAGAGTGCCCCTTGCCCATCAATCTGGAGATGGCCAACACCGAAGAAATTGTGAAAATTGCACTGGAAATTCAACCGGCCGAAGTCTGTATCGTTCCCGAAAAACGGCAGGAACTCACCACCGAAGGAGGACTCGACGTAATCGGGAACTTCCAAACATTGGAAAAAACAATCCAGCGCCTTCAGGATAACGGATCCATTGTCAGCCTATTTGTAGATGCCGATCAGGACACCTTGAAAGCCTGCGCAAAAACCGGTGCCCGCATGGTTGAACTGCACACCGGCGCGTTCTGTGATGCAACCAACCCGGTAGAAGCCGCCGCCCAACTCCAAAAGCTGATCGCCGGCGCAGAAACCGCCCACCGCCTCGGCCTACAGGTCAATGCCGGGCATGGCATCCATCTGGAAAACCTACCCGACATTTTAACTATCCCCCATCTGGACACACTCAATATTGGCCATAGCATTATTGCCCGTGCAATTTTCCAAGGTTTGGAAAATGCGGTGCGCGAACTGATCGCGGCCATAAACCCGGCATCATGACATTCACGGCCATTGACTTCGAAACGGCCACCGGCAGGCGCAGCAGTGCCTGCGCAGTTGGAATCGTCACCGTTAAAGACGGAGCCATTGCCGAAGAGTACTACTCACTCATCCAACCGCCGGGTAATACCTACTTCGGCATGAACATCGGCGTGCACGGCATCCACCCGGCCGATACCGCCGCCTCCCCGACCTTTCAGGAACTCTACCCCGAAATCAAAGCCCGGTTGCAAGGCCGCACGCTGGTGGCGCACAATGAATCCTTTGACCGCAGCGTTCTCAAACGCACCATGGAACACTACGAGCTCGACTACGCCGAACTGGAACTGGCCGAGCGCTGGGAGTGCACCATGCGCATCTACAAATCCAAAGGGTTTGTGCCGTATAAACTGAACGCCTGCTGTGAGCGGCTCGGCATTGCGTTGCGTCATCACGAAGCGCTCTCCGACGCCATCGGCTGCGCGCACCTCTACCTGCGGCGATAGATAACACCTGCACCCCTTGATTCAAAACCGCTTTCGTTGCGAAAATAATTCATCTTATGCGCATATGCGCATAAGATGATAACTATGAAATACCAACAAGCAAAAGAACTGGCAAAAGTGCTGAAAGCACTGGCCCATCCCATGCGCATTCTAATTATCGAGGCATTACAGGACAAAGACCTTTGCGGGCGTGATCTCTGTGCGCTGGGCTCTATCAGTCAATCAAATGTTTCCCGACATCTGGCTATGCTCAAAAGAGTTGGCATCATTAGTGATCGACGCATTGATAAACGCGTCATGTATCGGCTAGAAACACCCAGTGTTCTAGAAACGCTGGAACCGGCGGCCCAAGCCGTTCGCAAAGACATCCAGCGCAGAATGGAACGAACAAAATCCGTTTAAACCGAACGGCTGTTTTTATTCGACGCTTCCGCCCTGCCCGCCCTATCCTACCGGCATGAAAACTATCTCTTCTGCTGATATACGCGAACTCGACCGCCGGACTATCGAGGAATTCAACATTCCCGGCGATGTGCTGATGGAACGCGCCGGACAAGGCGTCGCTGAGATCACACTCGACGTTCTCAACGCCCGGATGGCTGACACGGTTCTTTTAATCGCGGGAACCGGCAATAACGGCGGCGACGTATTCGCCGCAGCAAGCTTCCTCACCGAAGCCGAACTGGACGTAACTGTCTGGATCTGTGGTTCCAAACGAAAGATCAAAGGCGATGCGGAGTATCATCTCAAAAAAATGATCCGCCGCGGCATTCATCCCGTCGAGATCACTAAATACGAAGACCTTAACCTCGAACGCACCCCGGCGGTGATCGTGGACGGTCTGCTCGGCACCGGCGCCCAAGGCGCACCACGCGGCTTTATGAGCAAGGTAATCGAATTTATTAACGAAGAGGCGCATCGCAGTTTCGTTCTGTCGATCGATATTCCCTCCGGCGTGGATGCCGACACCGGCGTTGCGGAAGGCAACGCTGTACGCGCCAACCTCACTGCCACCATGTGTTTACCCAAAACCGGCCTGATTCGTCCCGAAGCCATTCCCTACGTTGGGAACATTGAAGTGATCGATATTGGCATTCCCGCAGAGCTACAGGAGCTCGCACCTGCTTGTCCAGACGCCGAGCTGATTGACAGCGCCAACCTGCTGATTCCATTCCGCGGCAACGAAACCCACAAGGGAAACCACGGACATGTTCTGCTGATCGGCGGCTCCGTCGGAACCACCGGCGCGATCGCCATGGCTGCGCGCGCCGCGCTGCGCTCCGGCGCGGGGCTCGTCAGTGTTTTGACGCCAATGGAAGTCTACCCAATTGTCGCGCAGGCCGCCGGCCCCGAAATCATGGTGACTGCGACACGGCACAGTGCGTTGCGTTCCGATGATGAGCTTCTCCTCTCTCTTCTAAAAAAGTGCGATGTCCTTTGCATCGGTCCCGGCATGGGTCGCTCTGATGAAACAAAGGCACTTGTTGAGGCCTTATTGAAAACATGCCCTGTCCCGCTGGTGCTCGATGCCGGGGCATTGTGCGTTTCGCCAGAGCAAATTGCCGCAGCAAAATGCCCGGTTATTCTAACGCCGCATCCCGGCGAATTTAAGCGATTATTCGGCGCGCCGGTGACGGATCGCTGGACGCAGGCACGCGCCGCCGCCGATCTCACCGGCAAAACGATTGTGCTGAAAGGCGCGGGAACCGTCGTAGCGGACCCCAACTATAAAATGGGCATCAATATGAGCGGCAACCCCGGCATGGCGACCGCCGGGTCCGGCGATGTGCTCGCCGGGATTATCGCCGCGCTGGCAGGACGGGGCATGCAACCGTTTGAGGCCGCCATCACCGGCGTGCATCTGCACGGACTGGCGGGCGATATTGCGGCAGAGGATCTGACACAGGAGGCACTGATTGCCACCGACATCATCCACTCCCTGCCCGATGCCTTCCGTATGATCCAACTCAGTTAAACATACTGGACGGCTGATGCGTAGACTGAAGAATGGTCTGCCAGAACCAACCTCGCGGATCAATCACCTTGCGCTCACCGATTAGCGGGATCGGCAGATGAACCAGCCGGTCGTGATGCATGCCGACGATCATATTGGTCAGCCCGGCCATGGCTGCGTGCACTGCATTGTTGCCGAGGCGCAAGCAGTACATAGAATCGTTAGCGTTAGCCGGACGACTGCGGATGCTGTAACCCGGATCAAAATATTTCATATTCATCTCCATCTTCTCCGCCGCAAAATGTTCCTGAATGGCATCGCGCAAAAACACACCGATATCATTGAGGCGTTTATTGCCGGACTTGTCCTGACCCCGCGCGTCATCAAACAGGTTCTGCCCCGCCCCTTCGGCTACCACAACGACGGCGTGCTGCTTGCTCTGAAGACGTTCTTTGAGATGAGCGAGGAATCCATTCGGTCCGTGTAGATGGAACGGCACTTCCGGCACAAGGCAGAAATTCACATTGCTGTTGGCCAACGTGGCGGAAGCGGCGATCCATCCGGATTCGCGGCCCATCAACTTCACCAGTCCAACCCCGTTACGAAAGGCTTTTGCCTCCGAATGCGCATTGGTAATGATTTCCCAGGTGGCTTCCACCGCGGTTTCAAACCCGAAGCTGCGCTGAATCACATTGATATCGTTATCGATTGTTTTTGGAATCCCGACTACAGAAATCGGAAGGTTGCGCTCGCGCAACCGGTTCACGATATCGCGAGATCCGCGTTGTGTACCGTCACCGCCGAGGGTGAAGAGAATATTGACACCGTAGTGCACCAACGTGTCGATGATTTCATCGGTATCCTGAGCCCCGCGTGATGACTTAAGGATGGTTCCTCCCTTTTCGTGGATCTCGTCGGTGTTAGTTGTGTCGAGCTCCATCGGGTAGTGGTAATACTTGGCGACCAGTCCCTCAAAGCCGTATTGGAATCCGAGTACTTTTTTAACTCCATAGCTTTCGAGGCTGCAAAAGGTCAGTGCGCGAATTACATCATTCAACCCGGGGCAGAGGCCGCCACAGGTGACAATTCCAACGGTTGTTTCCTCCGGGTTGAAATAGATTTTTTTGCGCGGGCCGGCCAGCTCAAAGAACTCGATATCGCTAATGTTTTCCAGTACACCGAGATCCTTGGTGCGGCAGTCACGGGCAATCGCTTCATTTTCATAAAAACGGCTGATATCAGCAACCAGCGGCGACTCAAATTTGCACTCGCCCAGTGAATCAGGGCGGATAATTTTAGGATCAATCATTAAAAACTCCTGAATAGTTAAACTGCGACGGAATATAAGAGAATCCCCCGCGAATAAAACGAAATTACGCGACTGTTTTTATATCTACCGGCCAGCAATCCGATCTCGCAGCCGCGATTTTATCAGCCAATCCCGTATTTTTCGCACTCTTCGATAGCGTAGCGATCCGTACATCCAGCCACATAGTCGCAGACCGTGCGCATGAGTCCCTCTTCGTCGAGGCGACTGCGCGCTTTTTTTCCCATGAATTCGGGATGATCAACGTAATGGAGAAAAAGTCCTCGCATGAGCTCAACGGCTTCGCTGTTGGCATCGGCTACGCAGGGGTGGTAATAGAGCTGCTGATAAAGAAAATCCGAAAATTCCTTGAGCAATCCGGTCATTTCATCACTAAAAATGACGAGACGCTCCGGGGCGTTCATAACATCGGTAATGCTGTACGGGTTATGTCTTTCCAGCCGGCGGCGCCCTTCGGCAAGAACATCCTGCGCCTGCAGATCGAGCAGGTTACGAATCGTGATGCGACGGTGCTGATCTTCATCCAAGTCCGTGTACTGTTCGCCGGTGCGAATAGCTGCCATTTTCCAAAAAGCGAGCTCCCGCAACTGAGCAAGTGTGATGAGCCCGGCAGAGAGCCCGTCATCCACATCGTGAGCATGATAGCTCATATCGTCGGCGACATCGGCAATCTGAGCTTCTAAATACTGGAAGGGGCCGAGGGGATACCCGTCGAGCTCTACGCCGGGAGTTGCGGCTTCGTGTTTGAGCAAACCGGCACGCACTTCCCATGTGAGGTTCAGACCGGGAAAGCCGGGATACTGATATTCCAATTTGTTCACCGCGCGCAAACTCTGCAGGTTATGGTCGAACCCGCCGTGATCTACCATCAGCTGATTGAGCACATATTCGCCGCGATGACCGAAGGGGCTATGGCCGACGTCGTGAGCCAGGCAGATCGTTTCGGTAAGATCTTCATTGAGCCGAAAGGCGCGGGCAAGCGTGCGGCCAACGGCGGTCATCTCGATGGTGTGGGTGAGGCGCGTGCGGTAGTGGTCGGCCGTGCCGTTGATAAAAACCTGTGTTTTATACTCCAACCGCCGGAAACAGCGGCTGTGAAGAACGCGGTCGCGGTCGCGCTGAAAACAGGGACGGACCGGGTGATCCGTTTCTTCATATTTGCGGCCGCGAGTAGCGGAACTGTGCGCCGCATACGAGGCAAGGTCGTTTGCCTCGAGCATCTCCCATTCCTGCCGGCTGTGTGTCATAGCTGTATCTTACCCACTGAAGAACATTAGACCCATGACATGAGATAAAAAAACCGCTACGTTCCGCATCTGGTGGAGAATTCGAGAAGGAAACACCAAATAGACTCCACCTCGCGTTCTCTTCATCTTACTCCTCTCCAACCGGGACGAGGCAACAGCGGATTAAGAGTGAGATTGAGATTAGGAGTAAGAGTGGGATTAGAAAAGAAGTTGAGGGAAATATGCGAGAGACAACGATCGGATCTAAAACTGTTTTTGAGGGGCGCATCATACGCGTTGAAGTGCTGGACGTGGCGCTGCCGGACGGACGCACCACGACCCGCGAGATTGTGCACCACGGCCCGGCCGTGGCCGCAATCGTCCGGCGAAGCGACGGACGGTTTGTATTCATCCGCCAGTTTCGCAAAGCAATGGAGCGAATCTGTTTTGAGATGATGGCCGGGAATTGCGATCCCGGTGAAGAGTCGAAAACCTCCGCCATTCGTGAACTGAAAGAAGAAACAGGATATAAACCCGACTCTATTCGCTTTCTTGCTCCGATTTACCCGTCGTTTGGCTACTGCGACGAACGAATCGACATTTTCTATGCGGAGGTAGGCAATGAGCCGGGAAAAACCGACTTTGACCCAGACGAGGAAATTGAAACAGTTCTTCTCACGGAAGAGGAAATGGACGATCTAATCCGCAAAGGGGAAGTAAAGGACGCAAAAACTCTTGCCGCATGGATGCTATATAAAAATAACGTATAAGGATTATTCGTCTTCAAGAGCCTTGGCGATTTTCGGCAACAACGGCTCCAGAAGCTCATGGACGTCCCGCATCGACTGTTCAACCGGCTCTTGCAGATAAAGCGCTTTTTCCAAGGATGCAGCAGCAGAATGAAGATCCGCGTGCCCAATGACTCCGGCCAGGCTTGCTAAGGTATGCGCATCGCGCAGGGCGGTTTTTCGATCACCGGATTCAAGCGCTTTCTCAACCCGTTCGAAAAACCCAGTGTACTGATTGATAAAATTGTTAAGCGTCATTCGATAGACCTCCAGCGTGCCGGTGTACTCGAGCCCGGACGCCACATCAAGTCCAGCGACCGAAACAAACGGCGAGTCCGAAGACTGGCTCTCCGTGATGTTTAAACTCACCCATTGCCTAAGATTTTTATAGAGCTCTCCGGGCAGGATTGGTTTAGAAATGTAACCGTTCATCCCGGCATCAAGCGCCTTCTGACGATTTTCCGCCATAACATGGGCCGTCATCGCAAGAACAGACAGATCGCGAAAACGATCATCGCTGCGCAAATGACGGACGGCCTCGTACCCGTCCATAACCGGCATCTGAATATCCATCAGAACCAGAGCAAACGTCTCTTTTTCCAGCAACTCCAGAGCCTGCTTCCCGTTTTCAGCCACGACAACATTCAACCCGGCAGACTCCAACAACTCTACAGCAACTTGCTGGTGGGCCTCATTATCCTCAACCACCAGAACCCGATCCCCGCTAAAACAGGGCACCTCATCAACACCGTCTGAATTTTCATTCACATCTTTTTTCATAATCGAGCGCTCCTAAGAAATACCTATGGCTAACACGCTTTTTTTATAAAATCGATCGTTTTCTACTGCGAACCCTGCATCAAGCCGACAAAACTTATTCGCACGCAAAAAAGAAATTTTATGCGCACACATATCTAACCGTACCGGCACTTAAAATAGTTTCTTAATAATTTCCGCACAATTGCGCAAGAGAGTCCCCCTTACTTTTATCAACCCGCAGGAATAGTCATCAAAGACAAACGTATATATAGACTCTTGTAAAAAACGACATATTAAAAGAACTCAATTTTGCGGGCTTATCTCAAAACCAGCACTGGACTGGCAGAAAAGCAGACTTTGAGTACTGCTTTGGAGCCGTATCGCTAATGAGACCGACCGCAATAATATCACGGCAAATATTACCAACGAAATTGATCCTAGTAACAACGTCACCAACAGATAGGCAGACCTTGGACAAGTTCCTAAACCGACCTCGATCAGCCGGATCGCCCTCGCAGGAATCGGGCTTCTGATTGCTCGAAATTTTTCTAGCTAAATCGCCAGCAACCCGGTCAACTGCAGAGCAAACAGCAGCACGCAAACCGCGCACAAGCCGATCGACCAGATCGGAAACGGACTCTGATCCTCTGACCGGCGGAACATTTTGACCGCCGTAGCCAATACACTCAACAGAAGCGAAACCCCCAACACGGAAAGGAATGACCGCT
>Ga0307990_1000412_pt1 | contig 38937 bp, 25 predicted proteins | sample EllFjometagen129_FD_203168 | JGI IMG/M metagenome (GOLD analysis project Ga0307990, IMG submission 203168) | Marine microbial communities from Ellis Fjord, Antarctic Ocean - #129 | ecosystem: Environmental > Aquatic > Marine > Unclassified | place: Southern Ocean | collected 2014-10-08
GGTTGGCGGCAAAGCCGCCAACCACCCCCTCCCAACCCAAAACTTACCAGGTACTTGTCATTCTGAGTCCCGAAATTTCGGGAAAGAATCTGTAAATATTAGTCGGACAGTAGTGTTATCATATAAATAATATTCATTATCCGGGAAAGGAGAAATTCTAAATTTCCCTCCCCCGCCATTTGCCATACTTCATATAAATAAACGAAAACAATCCAAGTGTGATCACATACACATACTCGCTGAGCCACACCACTGGAAGTGAAGCATCAACAACAAGAATAATGAAAATAACAAAAGCTAAGTAGATTAATATGGTAGCGGTTTCGATGAGGAGGGCAGTTTTGGTATTGGCAGTTCCCGACACGCCGCTAAACCAATTTATGGAAACCGACATCGGTATCAGCGCTCCCATCACCACGTACAACACCGGTATTGCCTCATCAATCAAGCTTTGATCGTTGGTATATAGGCGAAGTAAAGTTTCAGGAATAAACAGGGTAATCGAAATCATCACCACCGAAATAATTATCCCCATCCTGTTTACTTTGCCAATGATTGGAAAAACTGCATCGCTGTTGCCTTCGCCAATTACCTGGCTCACCAGTGAATTAACCGAAGCGCTAAACGACCAAATATGGATCATCAGCATTAAATACAAACTGCGGATGATATTGGAAATAGCAAGCGGCCGTTCGCCGGTTTGCTCTATTACCATAAAAAACAAGAACCACGCTGACAGTGAAACAAAGTTTTGAAGCATAATAAAAACCGAAATATTCCAGGTGCGGCTAATAATTTCTTTGTCGAAGGGTGGTAGTTTAAAAATATGGTATTTTTTATTGGATTTGTTCGCTAAAGTTGCGATGATAAAAAAGGCACTCGAAACTCCTTCGGCAATAACCGATGCAAGCGCAGCGCCTTCGATACCCATTTCAGGGAAACCCCAATTGCCTAAGATCATGGCATAATCTAAAACGATATTTACCACTGCCATAATTCCGGCGCTCCATCCCAGCAGCCCGGTTTTGCTTATCCCAACATAATAGGCCCTGAAAGCAACATTTGTAAATGCAAACAAAATTCCCCATATCCGGTAATCGAGGTAACGGACTGATGCATGAAAAACAGCCTCCGAACTCATAATGCGCCCCAGAAAACCCGGCGAAAGCCAAAGGGTGAAAATGATAATCACAACACTGAAAGCCACGAAAATATACATGGTATGGTCAAAAATCTTCCCGATTTGGGTAAGATGGCCTTCACCTTTGCGGCGGGCTATCAATATCTGGGCACCGGTGCCAAAGCCAAAACCCAGCATAAAAATGGCATGGTAAAAAAGTCCGCCAATGGCCGAAGCCCCCAACTCCACCTCTCCTACCCTGCCCAAAAAAGCTGTATCGACAACCCCGATAACATTTTGCGCAAGCAAGCTAAGAATGATAGGATAAGAAATAATCCAGATTTGACGGTATGACGGGGTTTTTGGCATTGTTTAAAAGCAGCCTAAAGTTTTTTTAATTCCTGCTAATCCTTTTTATAAAAACATAAAAGTTATCTATCCAATAAAGCTTCTAAAATTTTCGGAAGTGATAGTTAAAAATTCATGTTCAGGGTAAGCATCAGTAAAAGTCTTCGAGGCTTTAACTTTCTTTTTAGGATTCCAATTAAACTCAAAAGCATAATACTTACCCCCCCTTTCCTCAACATAATCCAACTCTTGTTGGGCATGTGTACGCCAAAAAAAACTATTCGCCGGAATTTTATTGTATTTCAAGTATTTCACTCTTTCACTAATTAAAAAGTTTTCCCACAAAGCCCCAATATCATTACGAAGACTAAGCGGATTATAATTTGCTATCAAACTATTCCGAATGCCATTATCATAGAAATAAATTTTTCGACTACTACTAATTTCGTTGCGCAGATTTCGCTTTAGAGGATTAAGACGAAAAATTATAAATGCCTTTTCAAGCAAATCTATATAATTGTAAATCGTATTTTTATCTACTCCCAACAACCCGGAAAGTTCATTGAACGAAACTTCTGAAGATACCTGAAATGCTAATGCCTGAAGCAATTTAATAATTAAATCAGGCTTCCTGATTTCTTTGTACTCAAGCAAATCTTTGTATAAGTAACTACCAGACAATTGTAATAATAGCTCTCTTTCATCACCCTGATTTGTAATTATTTCCGGATACATCCCATAAATCAGCCTATTTTCAAGTGCCAAAACTGCTTCATGGCTACCCATAAAATCTGTAAGTTCTTGCCAGGAAATTGGGTAAAGCATATATTCCCATTTTCGTCCGGTTAAAGGTTCATTAATTTCATTACTTAATTCGAGTGAAGATGATCCGGTTACAAACAGGCTGACATCCGGAATTTCATCTACAATGAGTTTTAATGACAATCCAATATTTTTAACTCGTTGAGCTTCATCAATAAAAACTAACTTTTTATTCCCAATAGCCTGACGCAACACCTGAATATTTGCAGATTCAAGCAAGGTTCTGGTTAGCGTATTATCACAATTAAAAAAAATATATTCCCCTAATTCCGAAAGAACTTGCTTTATGAGTGTGGTTTTACCGGTTTGCCGGGGACCAAGAAGGATTATTGCCTTTCCGGTTTGTAACTTTTCCTGAATTATAGATTCTAATTGCCGTCTTATCATAATACATCGCTTTGAGCACAAAAGTATTAATTTGGTGAATACGATCACCAAATTGATATGAATTTGGTGAATACGATCCCCAAATTTGTATGAATTTGGTGAATAGGACTACAAAAGCCTTTTCACAATTTTCAAAACTGATGATTTATAGGGAGGATATTTTAAGGGTAGGTCAATCCAATCCGCTCGCTTCATAATGCTTTTATGATGAGAAAAGGTATCGAAACCCTTTTTTCCATGATAATTCCCCATGCCACTATTTCCAACGCCACCAAAAGGCAGATTAGAATTACTGATGTGCATTACCACATCGTTGATAGTGCCGCCGCCAAAGCTCAATTCGTTCAACACCATTTTCTGTTTACCCTTGTTGTGCCCAAAGTAATATAGTGCCAGTGGTTTTGGCAGCTTTTTCAATAAGGCCATTGTTTCGATAAAATCATCAAAAACAAGAACGGGTAGCACCGGCCCAAAAATTTCTTCCTCCATCACCTTATCCTCCCAACTCACATTGTGTAAAATAGTTGGTGCAATAAATAAATCTTTTTCATCGAATTGGCCGCCATAATAAACCTTCCCGGAGTCAATTAAAGTTTTTAGCTTTTCAAAATTAGCACGGTTTCCTATACGAACGTAATCAGGACTTTGCTCCGAATTTTCGCCATAAAACTGAATAAGGAAACCTTTAATATATGCTATCAATCGATCCTTCACACTTTTATGCACCAGCAGATAATCGGGTGCGATGCACACTTGTCCGGCATTTATAAACTTGCCCCAGGCTATGCGTTTAGCTGCCACTTTTAGTGAGGCATCCTGATCAACAATACACGGGCTTTTCCCACCCAGTTCCAATGTTACAGGAGTTAGATTTTCGGCGGCGGCCTTATAAATAATTTTCCCCACACGGGTACTCCCGGTAAAAAAGATAAAGTCGAATTTATGTTGTAGTAAAGCTTGTGTTTCGGATATACCGCCTTCGATTACACAAAAATATCCCGGATCGAAAACACTATTTAGTATTTTGGTAAGAACCGCAGAACAGGATGGGGTAATTTCGCTGGGTTTTAAGAGAATGGTATTTCCGGCGGCCATAGCTCCGATTACCGGCCCAAGGGTAAGCAGGTAGGGGTAGTTCCATGCACCAATAACGAGGGCATTCCCAAAAGGTTCAGGTTTTATAAAACTGCTTCCCGGAAGGTTTGGTAAATTGGTTAACACATTTTTAGGCTTAGCCCACCTCCTCACTTTCCTTATGGCAAGCTCAATATCGCCATACACCAGGCCAAACTCTGTGGCATAAGTTTCAAATTCGGATTTATGCAAATCTTTCCACGCTGCATCGATGAGCAATTGCTCATTATCTTTCAATGCCTTCAAGAAAAGCTTAAGCTGTTCCTTTCTGAAATTTACATCTTTTGTTTTACCTTCATTAAAAAATTGCCTTTGTTGCTCAACTATCGCGGTTAATTTTTCCATACTTTTTTATATTGAAATAAAGAAATAGACTGATGGCAAAATAAATTAAAAGATAACAAATGATGGAGATATTTTTAATTTTTCAGCCTAATTTGCACGGCATTCACCACAAAAGAATTATAATTCATTTATGAGCCCGGTATAAAAACCCATAAGACCCCTAAATCCCCTGAAGGGGACTTTTCCAAACTTCTAATTTTTTAGACTGAACTTATTTATAATTTTCCCACAGCAAAAAACAACAGAGGGGAAAACCATGATTTCCCCCTCTGCAATGTGCATGAAATATTTTAAAAACCAGGTAGTTATTTAGCTGTTTTATCAGCCCCCAATCAAATGTATGCTATCTAAGACCCCCTCTAACCTGCCTGGCCGGCAAGGCTGGCTCCCCCTGAAAGGGGAGGATGCCATCGCACTGACCGCTACAGTGGCTTGGGCGGCTGGTCTCCCTTTCCGCCAACCGGCGGAGAAGGGGTCAGTGCCGAGACGAAGTCTCGTGCATGCACGAGCAAAGCTCGGCAGGATGGGGTCATGATGATTTGGTATTCAATTCCACCACCTAAATATTTTAAAGACCCTGATTAATTTCCAAGCCTGAAAATCAGACCTGCCGAAAAATCGCCCTGAATGATTGAGGCTGTTGAACCAACTCCAACATCGCAACCGGAGCCACCGGAGCCGATTCCACAGAAAAGTCCTACACCTGAGAATACCAATGGCAAGTGCATATTCCCCTGAAACCGAAGGCCGATTTTGTCAGTTAAATACACCTTAATTCCACCACCAAGCGAAACCTCGAAACGCCAAACATCATCGATATCGTTGGCGGTACTGTTGAAATAGGCCGCACCGGCACGCAAAGCGCCAAAGCCTTTTACTTTATCTGACAGGGGAATATTTCGAACTCCCCCCAGGTTAAAGTAATTTACATTTATTCCAAAATTCCTTTCAGGATACTGATTCTCATAATTGAAATATGGCCGCCATTGGGCGGTTGATGGCATTCCGGTATAACTAAACTCGATGGTAACGCCGTTGGGTAATGGAAGTCCGGCAACTACACCATAAGATACATTATCTTTGATTTTTAACTTGCCCTCATAAAATTTCACGCTTCCACCAAAGAAATACCCAACCATGGGAGTAATTTCAAGTTTTAACGAATTCCCTGACTTGGGAGCATTTCCTGGGATTTGTGCAATTGCTGATATGGAAAAAACACAAACAACAACTATTGATAGAATAATCTTTTTCATCTTAATAAATTTAGCCACAGCCTGTCCCGATTTTTCGGGAGATGCACGGATGTCCGAAGAACTCCTATGGAGAAATAGAATTATGTCTCTCTATAGGACTCCTTCGGACATTCATGTCAGTGGATGTTAATAATTACCTAAGCCTACCCGCCCTCATGGCGGGAATATTTCAGGAAAAACTCTTCAAAAGAATTTTTCTAAATAAAGTTTGCAAATATATTGTAATAACACAAACAAAAAAATGGGCTGCCTAAATTTGGGCAGCCCGTTTCTTATCTTTTGTTAACATTAATTTAATCTTCGATAGCCCGCACACCCGGGAGTACTTTTCCTTCGATAAATTCGAGCATGGCTCCACCACCAGTAGAAACATAGCTAACCTTATGGGCAAGGTTGTATTTGTTGATAGCAGCCACAGAATCACCACCACCAATTAGCGAGTATGAACCTTTTGAAGTAGCTTCTGCCACTTTTTCGGCAATGAATTTTGTACCGGCGGCAAAATTCTCCATTTCAAAAACACCCATTGGGCCATTCCACAAAATGGTTTTCGAATTTTCGATTACCTCAGCAAATTTAGCCCTGGTCTTTTCTCCAATATCTAAACCCATCCAGCCATCGGGAATCTCATTTGAAGCACAAACATTTTTGTTGGCCTCATTGTCAAATTTATCAGCAATCACAGCATCTTCGGGTATCAGCAGGTTTACACCCTTTGCTTTTGCATCTTCGATGGCCTGTTTAGCGGTTTCAATCAAATCTTCTTCAACCAATGAGCTTCCAATTTTTCCGCCCATTGCTTTTATAAAAGTAAACATCATTCCTCCGCCAACAATCAAATTATCTACTTTATCCAACAGGTTTTTGATAATCTCAATTTTTCCTGAAACTTTGGCACCTCCCAAAATGGCGGTAAATGGCTTTTTACCATCTTTGATTACAGCATTGATGCTTGCCAGCTCATTGGCCATCACATAACCAAAATACTTATCATTCGGGAAAAATTCAGCAATGATAGTGGTGGAAGCATGTGCACGGTGTGCAGTTCCAAAAGCATCGTTAACATACACATCGGCCAGAGATGCCAGTTCTTTGGCAAACTCGCGATTTCCTTTAGTTTCCTCTTTATAAAAACGGAGGTTTTCGAGCAGGAGCACTTCACCATTTTTCATACCAGCAGCAATTTTACGTGGGATTTCACCAATACAATCGCTGGCAAATTTTACTTCGATACCTAATTTTTCGGTCAGAGCCGGAATAAGATGTCTCAAAGAGAATTTATCTTCCGGGCCTTCTTTAGGCCTGCCCAGGTGCGACATTAAAATTGGCATTCCTCCATCTTTCAATATTTTTTTAATAGTTGGAATGGCAGCATTTATCCTGGTGGGATCAGTGATTTCAAATTTATCATTCAGTGGTACATTAAAATCCACCCTGATGATTGCCCTGAGGCCATTGAAATTTAAATTATCTATGGTTTTCATTTTTAAAATTTTTAAAATTTGTGATTTTATTATTGATGCAAAAGTAAAATAAAGCAAGAGATTTTTTCTTGTTGATAACATTTATTAATTTAGATTTAAAGTTGGCTGAATAAAAAAAATCCAGAAAATTTAAACCCTCCGGATTTTTCCATGTTTTTCAATTGTAGGCTAATTAATTATAAGTACATTTTCAGGTTTATTGTGATTGAGGCAATTAGTTTGTATCTTTGTTTTTTAAATTCAAAAAAGTCATGTACCTCGATGTAAACGAAATTGTTAGTTTAGCTTTAGAATCGCCCAAAACAGTGATGATTTATAATCATCTCAAATCTTACCTTGAAGAAGAAAAACTAAAAAGGGAGCAGTTTTACAATGATATTTCCGAAGATCAAAAAGCAGAGTTTATTAATGGTGAAATGATAATACATTCTCCTGTAAAGTTCAAACATAATCAGGCATCTTTTAAACTTGCAAAATTAATCGGTGTTTATACATCAAAACTAAATCTTGGTGAAGTGGGCCACGAAAAACTAATGATCCGGCTTACGCGCAACGACTATGAGCCGGATATTTGCTTTTTCCTAAAAGAGAAATCCGACCGGTTCAATCCTGACCAAATGCTATTCCCTGCTCCCGATTTTGTGGTGGAGGTGCTTTCGCAATCCACCGAGAAAACTGACCGTACCATCAAATATGAAGATTACGCTCTGCACGGTGTAAAAGAATATTGGATTATTGATCCTGAAAAAGAAATTATTGAACAGTACATTTTGGATGGAGAGAAATATTTTCTCCAGCAAAAGTCGGGCAACGGGTCAATTAAAAGTGTTGCTATTGAAGGATTCGAAATACCGGTTCGGGCTGTTTTTGATAAAAGTGAAAACGACAAAGTTTTAAACTCCATTATTGGGCAAGCTGAAAAACCGGTTTAGTAGTTTTAATAGAAGGAAATATTAATATGAAGACATTCATAATTTACTTTCCACTACACTCACAGCAGCACCATTAAATAGTGTCTGTTCATAAAGTCGTCATTTTTCAATAATAAAAAAAAGCTTCCCGCAGATTTCGCTGATTAGCGCAGATTTTATCTGCGCTAATCAGCGAAATCTGCGGGAAAAATTAATAAAAAGACGAGCACTAATTAAAAACCATATTTCTCTGGATTGTTGTGATTAAGACAATTAGTTTGTATCTTTGTTTTCCAAATTCAAAAAGTCATGTACCTCGATGCCAACGAAATTGTCAGTTTAGCTTTAGAATCGCCCAAAACAGTGATGATTTATAATCATCTCAAATCTTACCTCGAAGAAGAAAAGCTAAAAAGGGAGCAATTTTACAACGATATTTCCGAAAATCAAAAAGCGGAGTTTATTAATGGGGAAATGATCATCCATTCTCCTGTAAAATTCAGGCATAACCAGGCATCTTTTAGATTAGCTACATTAATCGGTGTTTACAAATCAAAAAATTACCTGGGAGAAATTGGTTACGAAAAACTAATGATCCGGCTTACGCGCAACGACTACGAGCCGGATATTTGCTTTTTTCTGAAAGAAAAATCCGACCTGTTCAATCCTGACCAAATGCTATTCCCTGCTCCCGATTTTGTGGTGGAGGTGCTTTCGCAATCCACCGAGAAAACTGACCGTACCATCAAATATGAAGATTACGCTCTGCACGGTGTAAAAGAATATTGGATTATTGATCCTGAAAAAGAAATTATTGAACAGTACATTTTGGATGGAGAGAAATATTTTCTCCAGCAAAAGTCGGGCAACGGGTCAATTAAAAGTGTTGCTATTGAAGGATTCGAAATACCGGTTCGGGCTGTTTTTGATAAAAGTGAAAACGACAAAGTTTTAAACTCCATTATTGGGCAAGCTGAAAAACCGGTTTAGTAGTTTTAATAGAAGGAAATATTAATATGAAGACATTCATAATTTACTTTCCACTACACTCACAGCAGCACCATTAAATAGTGTCTGTTCATAAAGTCGTCATTTTTCAATAATAAAAAAAAGCTTCCCGCAGATTTCGCTGATTAGCGCAGATAAAATCTGCGCTAATCAGCGAAATCTGCGGGAAAAATTAATAAAAAGACGAGCACTAATTAAAAACCATATTTCTCTGGATTGTTGTGATTAAGACAATTAGTTTGTATCTTTGTTTTTTAAATTCAAAAAAGTCATGTACCTCGATGCCAACGAAATTGTTAGTTTAGCTTTAGAATCGCCCAAAACAGTGATGATTTATAATCATCTCAAATCTTACCTCGAAGAAGAAAAGCTAAAAAGAGCGCAGTTTTACAATGATATTTCCGAAAATCAAAAAGCGGAGTTTATTAATGGGGAAATGATCATCCATTCTCCTGTAAAATTCAGACATGCAAAAACATCGGATTTCCTATTTACATTGCTTCAGGTTTTTGTTGGAAAACATAATTTTGGGTACGTTGGCCACGAAAAACTTATGATCCGGCTTACGCGCAACGACTATGAGCCTGATATTTGCTTTTTCGTGAAAGAGAAATCCGACCAGTTCAATCCTGACCAAATGCTATTCCCTGCTCCCGATTTTGTGGTGGAGGTGCTTTCGCAATCCACCGAAAAAACTGACCGCACTATTAAATATGAAGATTACGCTCTGCACGGCGTAAAAGAATATTGGATTATTGATCCCGAAAAGGAAATTATTGAACAGTATATTTTGGATGGGGAGAAATATTTTCTCCAGCAAAAGTCGGGCAGCGGGTCGATTAAAAGTGTTGCTATTGAAGGATTCGAGATACCGGTTCGGGCTGTTTTCGATAAAAGTGAAAACGACAAAGTTTTAAACACCATCATTGCAAAATCTAAATAGCCCAACAAGACTATTACACATAGGAGCATCCAGCTTTTTTTTCTATCCAATCAAGTTTCCCATTGTTAAAGCCTTATTAGTATCATAGCATGATTTTGATTACTTCTCCCGAAAAGCCTCGTATTAAATAATTCATATCTTTTTATCCGCCACATCTGCAATAGTTTTAATATCCTGAAAAAAGATAATTTCGCAGCCTGTACGATATGAAAAAAATGAACATCATAATAGCGGGCGATGGTGAAGTAGGATTTCACCTGGCAAAACTTTTGACGGATGAAAATCACGACATCACAGTTGTTGACCCGCACAGCGACCTGTTAAAACTCATCGAAGCCCACACGGATTTAATGACCATTCCCGGTGACTCAACCTGCATTTCAGTGCTTGAGAGAGCGAATATTCGCAGGACTAATTTATTAATCTCTGTGTTACACGATGAGCAGATTAACCTGATGACAGCCATTATCGGTAAGAAGCTTGGGGCTAAGCGTACCATTGCAAGAGTAAACAATACCGAATACCTTAAGGAGAAAAATGTTGAGCTTTTCAAATCCCTGGGCATCGACCACCTTGTATGCCCGGAAAGGCTGGCTGCTGAGGAAATTGTAAACCTGCTGGAGCAAACTGCTGCCACAGAAACATTCGGATTTTCGGGTGGGAAGCTTTTTCTGTTTATGATTAAGCTTGACGAAAAAGCTGCAGTGGTTGGAAAGACCCTCGATCAAATCGCTTCCGAGTTTCCCTACCTCGACTTCAGAGCAGTGGCTATTCACAGGAATTCAAAGACAATTATCCCAAGAGGGAATGATGAATTCAGGGCAAACGACATGGCTTATGTTATTACGCGGCCTTCGGGGATTAATACTTTGTTAAAACTTAGTGGGAAAGAGGAGTTTGATATTCATAAAGTTATGATTGTTGGCGGGGGAAGAATTGGAAGAAAAACCGCCACAAGACTCGAAAAACTTTATGATTTGAAAATGGTTGAAACTAACAAGGAGCGAAGTTTAGTGCTCAGCAATGATTTGAGAGATACACTTGTTATACATGGAGATGCCCGGGACATTGAATTATTGCAAGACGAGGGCATTGAAGATATGGATGCGTTTATTGCCGTAACCGACAACTCCGAAACCAACATTCTTACCTGTCTTCATGCCAGAAAGTTTGGAGTAAAAAAAACCATAGCTTTGGTTGAAAATATCGACTATATCGACATCTCACAAAATATTGGCATCGACACCATCATCAACAAAAAGTTGATTACAGCAAGTTACATTGCACGTTTTACAATGGGCTCGGACGTTATCTCCTCCAAACTATTGCACGGTATCGATGCTGAAGTATTTGAATTTGTTGTTAAGCCCAAGTCAACCATTGTTAAAAAACCTATCAGAAAATTAAATTTCCCGGTTGGTGCCTTAATTGGTGGTATTGTCAGGGATGACGAAAGCTATATTGCGGTTGGAAATTTCACCATCAAAGAAGGAGATAAAGTGGTAGTATTTTCATTACCTTCAGCAATTCATAAGGTTGACCGGTTCTTTAACTAATTGCTATGCCGCGATCAAGAACATTAAATTTCAGGATTATATCCCGGATACTTGGCATCCTTCTGATTATCGAGGGTGCATTTTTACTCACTGCACTTCCTTTTTCGTGGTATTACAGTAGCGAACAAACTTTTGAGTTCCATTTTTTTGATGGTCAACACGATTTTTGGCCTCTTTTAATCTCAGCAATCATTACATTTATTTCCGGGGCAATTCTATATTTCACCGCAGGCAGAGACTTCAATAAAGTAATCAGCAAGCGCGATGGATACCTTATCGTTTCGCTGGCCTGGGTTATTATTTCTATTTTCGGGGCACTACCCTTTTATCTTAGTGGAACAATTCCAAGCTATACTAACGCATTTTTTGAAACCATTTCGGGGTTCACAACTACGGGAGCCACAATTATCACCGACATTGAAGCCATGCCAAAAGGATTGCTTTTCTGGCGCTCGATGACCCATTGGATTGGCGGTATGGGGATTATTGTGCTTTCGCTGGCAATTTTGCCATTTTTAGGTATTGGAGGAATGCAGCTTTTTATTGCAGAAGTTCCCGGGCCTACGCCCGATAAACTCCATCCGCGAATAACGCAAACTGCAAAAAGACTTTGGGGCATATATGTTTTACTTACAATTGTTGAAACGGGCTTTTTGATGCTGGGCGGTATGAACCTGTTTGAAGGACTTTGCCATGCTTTTGGCACCATGGCAACGGGAGGTTTTTCAACACGAAATACAAGTATTGCCGAATTTTCGCCATACATCCAGTATGTAATTACTGTCTTTATGATACTTGCAGGTACAAACTTCACTTTACACTACATTGCACTGCACGGCAAAATAAAAGATGTATGGAAAAATGAAGAATACCGGTATTATATTTTCACCATACTCATAGTCACCGTAATCATAGCTACCACCTTAGTTTTTACACAACAGCAGGGAATTGAAAAATCGTTCAGGGATTCTATCTTTACAGTGGTATCTATCATCACCACAACAGGTTTTGTTACCGCCGATTACCTGATATGGCCGGGGGTGTTGTGGTTTTTAATTTTTATGCTAATGTTTGTTGGTGGTAGTGCAGGATCGACAGGTGGTGGAATAAAGGTGGTTCGCCAATTGCTGCTTTTTAAAACCAGCCTGCTTGAGTTGAAACGACTGATGCACCCGCAAGCGGTGCTCCCTGTAAGGATGAACGACCGACCCGTATCACAGGATATCATTTCTAACGTCCTTGCCTTTTTTCTTATTTATATGATAATTTTTGCCATTGGAACATTCGTTATGGCTTTCTTAGGACTAGATTTTGAATCAGCCATTGGTTCCACGGCTGCAACACTTGGAAATATTGGCCCTGGTATTGGCAATGTTGGACCGGTAAATAATTTTGCACACATACCCATGGTTGGCAAGTGGTTCTTATCGTTCCTTATGTTGCTTGGCAGGCTTGAACTTTTTACCGTGCTAATTTTACTCTCTCCGGCATTTTGGAAAAGATAAAACAAAGATGAAAAGAAAAAGGGATTTTGTGCGCGATTCGATTTCAACAATCATTGATTGGGTGTATATACCCTTTAAAAAAATTGTTCCCCCCGAAACTTTCAGGTACGCAGCAACTGGCGGTGGTAATTTAGCTTTAGACATCTTTCTTTACTTCCTGGTTTATAATTTTGTTTTAAAAAAAGAAATCCTCGACCTTGGCTTTGTTGCCGTTAGTCCATATATTGCAGCTTTCCTAATTGTATTTCCAATTACATTCTTTACAGGATTTCTGCTTGCTAAATACATCACCTTTACCACCTCGCCTTTGCCCGGAAAAACACAACTTGTAAGATATGCTGTATCAGTAGGAGGCTCAATTATTTTAAATTATTTGCTACTGAAGCTATTTGTTGAAGTATTCCATTTTTGGCCAACCATTTCAAAAATGTTTACTGCAGTTTTTGTTGTTACCTACAGCTATTTATTTCAACGCTATTTTACTTTTAAAACGGGCGAAATTAAAGGGCTGAAGAAATAAACATCGATTATATCTACCAATATTTTAACCAATTCATCATCAAGGAAAAACCACGAATAAGTTCTGTCGGCTTCAAAGCGGATTATTTCCATTGTATTTAAGTATTCCATACCCTCGGAGGTGGGGATGGCAAGCTTAGAGGGTAAGCTGGACTTAAGGTTTTGCTAATGACAACTATTTGGAACAGGCTGATTTCATTTTTATCATATTGCAGCAAAGATAAAGAAGTTAATCTGTTTATGATAAATCTAATTACCGAAATACATTCATCGGTTAATGAACAGTATGTTCTGACCATTTTAAAGTAATCCAAAAAAATTTGGTTTTTGATAAGTATATGAACATAATCAAAATAATACCATTTGAACAGTAGTTAAAAGGTTTTAAAACCTCAACACCATGATTTTGCTGCAATCGGGAGTAAGTACAGAGGATATTACGAAATCAAAAGAAAATCCTGACAACATGCCCCTGGAAGAAAAAGACAAGGAATTGGTAAAATTTGTTCTGAAAGTGGTTAAAGATTCGAAATCGACAACTGCTGATGATATGGAAAAATTACGGAAGCTGGGCTGGAAAGACCGGGATATTATGGATGCAGTAAATCATGGCACAACCCAGGTATCTTCGGATATGATTTTTAATGCATTTAAAATTGATGCAGATTAAACTTCACATTAAGTTTAATTTTCAATCTGTTCATTCCTTATGAACAGTTTTTTTTAGTTTTTGATAACTTTTTTATCAATATCTTTGGTATTTAATATTTTTTGTCGATCTTAGCACCCGATAATTTAAAATACCATGGGGGTAAATGCATACAATTTAAAAGCTAATAATAGCTTAAACAGATTTTTTATTGCAGATATTGGTAAAACTACTGACGAACTGGTTGAATACTTATACTCTGATCTTTCGTTGTTACACATCAGGGATTTTGAAAAGTATATAACTGAAAACAAGATTGAACGCCAGCGAAGTACAGAAGAATACTTTGTTGAATATATTATGATTGGTTTATTCTGGAAAAACTATGCGGGATATGCATCAGGGCTATCAGGAATAAGCAAAAAAATATCAAATGTGTTATATATCGCCTCACATGCCACCAATAATTTTCATTCCACAATAGATAGGATGCGGGGTAAACTGGCCACAAAGAAACTATTAAAAAAAGACAACAGCTATGAATTGATTCCCATTGTTGAGAATTTTGAGCGTTTGATAGATTGGCTTAATGCTACAAAATATTTCATCCAGGAACAGAAACGGCTAAAAAACTGGCAGGAGTTTTTAGCAAATAAATCACCAATATATGTTTCAAACTTCCTTAACAGTACCAAAGAAGTTTCGAAGCATTTTATAAAAGTAGCTCAAAAAAACCTGGGAATTTATACTAGCGGTGTTAAATCTTTTGTCGAGAATTCAGCCATAGTTTGTAAAAACAAAGAAGATATTATTTTCTGCACCCGCCCCAAAGATGATTATTTTTTAAATATGGTAGGAGTTGAAATTATAAATCGCAAACATAAACATGCGTTTCAAAAAACGATAAAAAAAATATTAGTTCTGCCAATTTGCATGTCAGCAGAGGAATCAAAAACATGTGTTGGCATAAATAGTAAAACTCATTCAGACAATTGCAAAACCTGCACCGATCATTGTTCGGTAAATAGCTTAAACAAAACCTCTGACAAACATGAAATGGAAGTTAGAATAACTCATAATGAATCATCATTTTCAAAATATGTGAATGAATGGGCAAACCATCCCAAAGTTGGGATAGTTGCCGTTGGTTGTGTTTTGAGTTTACTTTCGAAAAGTTACGAATTGATTGATCTTGGAATTCATTCTCAAAGTGTTTTTCTGAATTTCGGACGATGCCCAAATCACTGGGATAGTATAAATACACCTGTTTCATTGGAGGAAAAAGAACTATTTTCGGTACTCAATACCCACCAATCCCACACAATTTCCAATCTCGAATTTGTACTCAATTAAGAAAGTGCATCCACGTGCTTTTGCCTCATGACTTTATAACTTTTCCAATCGAACTTCCTTAAAAACATGGCTGCTGCCTTTGCACCACGAACAAAAAGATCTATCTTATCCTCTTTGGGCATTGCAAAATTCAACCAGTTATGATCTCCAATATCAATTTTCTCCAATAGTTGCTTGTAATCAGGATTACGAAGAATAAAATCGTAATCGTGCAAATGCCTGATGGAGTTGAACATGGCGCCAAAGAGCTTGCCCGGGCCTTTTATGTTGTTGGCTTTGTCGCGATCAACACCCAGTCGAACGCCAAAGGTAGGCATGCGAGGCACAACATTTTTCTTGTGAAATACATCCATCGGGAAATTAGACATAATGCCCCCGTCAACGAATAAGGCCTTTTTTGGTGGGATGCCATTGAAACCGGCAAGGGATTTCCAGTTGTGCATCGCCTGCTCTCCTTGTGGCACATTATCAATAATTAGCGGACTAAAAAAATAGGGTACCGACATGGATGCCCTTACGAAAACGGCAGGGTTTACACTTTTATCATCATCCCAATACAGCGATGCCATACGTGGGAATTCTACTTTTGTCTCGGAGGTAAGATCAGCAGCAATTACCGTAAAACGAGGCCTCAGGCCATCAATACTCCGCCCAATGCCCTCCCTGATTTTTAGCCCACCAGGCACTGCTCCAAAATTTTTCTCAAGGTCAGCAACAGTTTCAATACCGTTCTTTTTAAGAATGCCGGCCATCCAATCAAGGAAATTTTTGCCTGGGTTTAACCCAATATCATCGCGAATATTATCAACAATCTGTACACCCTTCCATACCATCTTCATCATGCCGGCATCTTTAACGATGGCTTCCACAAAATCCTGTGCATCGCTGTCGCCATCCACAAACTCCATCAAGTTTTTATTGGCGAGCACATCTACCAGTTTTTCGGCTTTAGGTTTGGAAACATCGCCCATGCCGGCAAGCAGGAGCGCATTAATCGACCCTGCCGAAGTTCCGGCAAGGCTAAAAAACCTCAGACCCATTTGCTCGAGAACGAAGTTGTAACCAATGAGCGCAACGCCAAGCACACCACCGCCTTCCATTACAAGTTCAACATATTGATTGCCATCTTCATCCAAAACGTCTGAAAATTGTTTTTTGGGAATACCTTCATTTTTCAAACCTTCTATCAAATGAAAAACATCGGAGTGCTGCGTAAAATCAGTGATTTTCATAATACTTTGTTTTAATATTTGGTAATTATATAAAACAGCAAGCAGTATTGTTTTGTTTAAGTTTTTGTATTTATTTAGCTTCGCTGTCATTTTGTTGTCATTTGCGCTTCGCACGTCATTGAGCTACGCTGTCATTTTGTTGTCATTTGCGCTTCGCGCGTCATTGAGCTTCGCTGTCATTTTGTTGTCATTTGGCTACGCTGTCATTTGGCTTCGCTGTCATTTTGTTGTCATTTGGCTACACTGTCATTTTTTTGCATTTAATGACTACTAATGACCACCAATGACTACTAATGACCACCAATGACTACTAATGACCACCAATAACTACTAATGACTACTAATGACCACCAATGACTACCAATGACTACCAATGACTACCAATGACCACCAATGACTTCTAATATTAAGATAATTTAGTAAACAACAATTTTTCCTTTCCAAATATTAGAATAACAAATCAATATGGGATTGGATGATGCATTAAATTCGAGAAAAGTTTAACCAACATGAAAAAAAATCTATTCTTTTAACATTTGTTTACATTTCGATTAAAACATCAGTAAACATCAAGGAAATATTAATAAAGCAGCGAAATCCATCCCGAACATTTATGGCCACTAACTTCTTTTTAAATTAAAATTTGAAATCAATTCCATCAAGGAAATTTCTGGCATGGTTAAAGTAACATCAATATACATCATACAAAATTGCATAAATGAAAACCAAAAAAATAAAATTAAAATTTTAGGACAAAAAGCAACATAAAATGAAAAACACAACTATTAAATTTAGCAACCACACAAGTAAAATTAAGTTTAGTACATCGGAAACATTCCGCGAAAACATTTCAACCAGACTAAGTTCAGTAAAAAGCCTGCTTTTAATTACTGCTTTATTACTGACGTTTGCTAACACTTACAGCCAAACTTCAAATCCCTACACCGAAAGCGGCACCACCGAAAACAACAATTTCGTAAATGAATTACATAATAAAGTACCAAGGGCTATTTTTTGCATAAATGACGACATACTTGCAAATAACCAGTCTATAATACTTTGCTCAGATTCTCCCGTCCAGTTTACTTTATGTGATGCTGAAACTGGCATAAGCCCGCTCAATATTTGTTGGAGGATAAATGGAAGTACAGATTGCAAAGCCGGGCTTGTACAGGGTGATGTACTATTTGAATCAACTTATGAACAGGGTACATATTCCATCCAGGTAACTTCAATCACCGATAGCCAGGGCAATTCGTTTATTGGCATTACCAATTACAACTATAGCTTCGAGGTAATTTCGCCATCATCAGTTTCTGCCGGAAATAATATGGCCATTTGCGAAGGCTTTACATACACGCTCAACCAGGCTACAGCCGAAAATTATAACTCCCTCACCTGGACAGGCGGTGACGGTACATTTGTTCCATCAGCACAGGTACTTAAGCCTGTATATATTCCCGGCCCACAGGATATTTTAAACGGCGGCGCAAGCTTGTGCCTGTCAGCAATATCGGAAAATCCATGCACCTCCACAGCATCCGATTGTATTTCGTTAATTATTCAGCAAAATGCAACTTCAAACGCCGGAGAGGATATTAGCGTTTGCGCCACCCAGGCCTATGTAGAATTGAATGGTTTAGTTGAAAACGGATTCCCTGTTTGGGAAGAATCTTTGTTTACAGGTGGATTTTTTGAAAATGTGAATGCAAATTCAACAAAATACTACTTTTCAAACGAGGACATTGAACTTGGAACTATTGAACTTTGCCTCACTGGCATTCCTGCCCAACCCTGCCTCATCCCACAAACAGATTGCCTCAGGGTTACTATAGTTAATAGCCCTGAAGCCAATGCCGGATCCGATTTAAGTATTTGTGCTTACGAACCTGTTATTCTTAACCAGGCAGTTGCCGAAAACTATTCAACTGTGCAATGGTCAACTATGGGTGATGGCGTATTCGTTAATCCAAATGCTTTGAATACAGTGTATCTTCCGGGAATAAACGACTTTTCGGAAGATGATGTTCAGCTTTGCCTGAATGCTTATGCCCAGGAAGTATGTACAAACATGAATACTGATTGCATTGTTATAGATTTTATACATGCACCAGCAATAGAGTTACCGGCTGAACGTAGTCTGGTTTACGAAGATTATGATGTGGATAATGGAAAATGGTTACCTGTAGAAATAGGAAATACTGTTTCAGGCGACTATCAATCCATCAACTGGATAACCAATGGTGATGGTACTTTTGATAATGCAAGCGCTGAAAGTCCGGCTTATTTTCCCGGCCTCAACGATGTTTGGAATGGAGAAATTTTAATTTATGTTAACATAGAACCATCTGCCGATTGCCATAACCCGGTTTTTCAAGGCATGACGCTACATATACCCCAGCAATTTGTGTACTACGACAACGATGGGTGGAACGGCATTTCATCATACCTCAGCACCGACCTTAGCAGTGTAGTGGAAGTAATGGATCCACTCGTTCAAATTCCCGAATCAAGGCACCTTGTAAGCATGTACGATAAGCAGGGAAAGATGTACATGCCGGAATTAAACCCACCACTTACCACACTCACCAACTGGGAACCTATTGGTTACAAAATCAATTTAAAAAACACCCCTGCATGCCTGCCCATTTACGGTGACTCACTTACCAACCAGACCTTTACAGTTGATGGCTCATTCACTTACCTACCCACACTAACTAATGTTCCGGTTAGCATCGAATCGCTGTTTGAAGGACACATCAACGACATTATGCTTATCATGGACTGGTCGGGCAATAAATTATGGACACCGAATGCCTCCGATTTCGATTCAATCTATCCCGGATATGCTTATTTTTTGGTGAACAATAGCGGCATTGATCCTTATACTGTTGAATTCCCCGATTTCGTTGCAGACGCACCACTCATCTATCCGGCACACGTAAACAAGAATGCCCCGATCAGCAATTCGCCCTGGGCGGAAGTTGAAAAAAGTGATGTGCCACATATTTTTACCTTTACCGAACATGCCATGGCCAAACTTCAGCCCGGCGACATACTGGGAGCCTTCAATAAAAATGGTGAATGTTTTGGCATGGCTGAATATGGAAACCAGGAAGCCATGTATAAATTGATTGCTAATGGCAAAAGCAGCATATCTACAGATAACACTGGATTTGAAGAAGGCGAAACAATGTATTTCAAAGTTTATAATTATCTCAATGGCCGGGAATCGGAAGTTACTTTTATCTTCGACCAAAGCTACCCAGCGTCCAATGAAACCTTTATGTGTAATAATCTTTCGCTGGTAAGCGACATTTTGATAGAGAACATAAGCGCTGATCAAGTATCAGCAAGCACCTCATACGAAGTAATTGTATATCCCAATCCTGCAAGCGACCAATTGAATATTACTTCCGGCGAATGGATTGAAGAAGTAACGATTTTGAACACCCGGGGGCAGGAAGTTCTCAGGATGCATACCGATGGATTTTCTGCTACACTCAAGGTATCCGATCTGAGACAAGGCGTTTATGTATTAATAATAAAGCATGAAAACCAACAGATCACCACACAAAAAATCACAATCAGATAAAATCATCATAAGACAAATAGAAAAGGCTCAGGGAATGAAGATAATCCCTGGGCCTTTGCCGTTTTCATTTCCTAAACTAAGCACTCAAGAGTACAAAAATAAAGAGCCCAATATTTAAATGCGTAATACTCCCGGCATATTAAATGTTCATTTCGTGGTTTTTGCCTGATCTTACAAAATGGTTCTACTTCCATTTTTGTGGATGTAAATAATGACTATCAATATAAACAGATTTCTCCCTCCAAAACTTGCTATGCTACGTTTTTCCAGTCGAAATGACAAAGCCCCGGGCTGTAAATGGGGGTGGGTGAAAGTGGGCGCTTCGCGCCCACTTTCACCCACCCCCAACTCCCCAAATCCATGTCACCTCGAAGGAGCATAGCGACTGAGAGGTCTCTCTCACAAAGTGTACCTCAATTCAAATACCTGTCATTATTAGGGAGTGCAGTGACTGAGACCCGCTTCGCAGCGAGGCGGGCAAGGCGGGAATCTATTGATCCATCTTTATCGCTGTTATTTGTCACCAACAACTATTAAATCAATAATATTTCACTTTCAATGAAATTTGCAGTAGAACCTAAAAAACCAAGCGCACTGCATTATTAGGATTATCGGGGTCAAACAACACTGCACACAATTCCTGCCCATCATGTGCTGCATTAATTGCCAGAGTTTTGCCAATGGATTGCTTCCAGTGCCCTGTTAATCGTGTGGACTCGTGTATATGGCCATGAAGTGTTACAAGCGGCTGCCTTTCCTGGATAAACCGCTGAATTGCAATACTCCCAACATGAACATCCAAAGGGACGTATTCAACCATCTGACCATCCAAAGCTGCCCTGTCGAGCACAGTATTATAAGGTGGTGAATGAAACAGAAATATCGCGTTTGAAAGATTTTCTCCTTCCGTTAATTTGTCCAGGTCTTTTTTAATGGTTTCATAAACAATATCTTCAGATACCTCAACCGATCTAAATCCTTCATTGGGATGCGTACAGCCGGGATCAACATACCGGGAAACATCGTATTTTTCCCAGTCCTTTAATTGAAAAGGTGTGGGTGGTATGTAAGCATAGCCGAATACAGAAAAATTTTTAAAAACAACTTTCTTTTCGTTTATGTATTTAAGACATCCTTTGTGCTCAATTTCAAGAATCTTATTTTCCTCAATTTTCGGATCATCATTGCCTAAGATTAAAAATATATCCGGGTAACGATCTCCTAATTTTTCCTTTAATTTTAATAATTTCGATAAGAGGAAGTCAAGAATAAAGTCATCAAAAGCATCAAGTGCTTTCATCGCGTGTGGAAGGATATCGCCGCCAATAAAGACGACTTCCGGCATTTCTTTTTCAAGCAATGAAAATAACTTTTCGTATTGGTCTATCTTTCCATGAAGATCGGTTACAAAAACAGCCTTCATGCCTTATTGCTTTTTCAGGAGTTTAGCCCTGTCCGTTGTTCTGTTGATCATTACCGCAAAACTATTTTTATTTTCAATGTCTTTGTCAGTAATAATGTGCAAATCAATCAAACCATCTGTTTTGTATCCGGTGCGGTGGAAATTTTCTTCCGATAAACATAAGCTCCAGCCATCAAACCAGCACCGCATTTCTCTTTCCTGTTGGGCATTCCCAATAAAGTGTACCATCAAATCAATATCGCTGGCAGGTCCTGATGTTGCATTTTTTGCACTTCCAATAAGGTACAGGGCTTTTGCCCCGAATTTTGCCAAATCAAATTTATCAGCAATTCTTTGTGCAATTTCATTCCGCCAAATCCAATGCACATCCGATTGTACCGACAATAGTGATACAACATTATCAATTGATGACTCTTCCTTAGCATTTCCACTGTCGAAGGTGTCAATAGTTTTTTTTAACCTGATATTAAATATATATGCGCTGATTTTAACTGCAATGGTGTCGAGCAGTTTTTGTTCTTCAGGCAAAAACTGACTATCGGTGATCAGCGCGACAAATTTGGCGTAGAAAACTTCAATTTTTCCCAAAACCATATCATCGATTATGATGTCGGAATGTTGCACCCATGCTGTTTCTTCCCATCCCGGTTCTTTAAAAACTTCTCCCTCAAAAGTTATCTTTACACGGGTAATCATTGGGTATTGCCAACCGCCCCAAATATGTTTTACAATTTCCATTAAAAACTTGTGAAAGGGAAGGTTATCATCGATAATTCCCTGGACTTTGTAAAGGCATTTAAGCTCTTTTTCGCGTTCGCTAAGTTTAAAAATTGTATCATTTAGCTGCTCACTGTCAAAAATCTTAGCCATGAGTTTTTTATTAAATTTTAAAATTAGCCGGTAAATTTAATATTTAGTTGTTATTGCCCTTTTTTATTGATGGACAAATTTATTCATTGTTTTTCTTCACCATTTCAAAAGTGCTAAAATCGATAAAAATATCTTTCTGGCTATTGAAAATCCGATCCTGCCTTTCGAGGTATTGTTTTTTGGTAAGTTGTATTTGCTCAAAACCCGGTTGCCCCGGAAGCTGTTGGTAGCTAATTTCGGAGGCTTTGTTCAGCTTAGGCTCCAGCCTAAGCTGAATCTATTTTTGCAGGCTGTGCCTGCTTTCAAAATAAATTGTCACCTGAATAAATCAGGCAAAAACCTGGTTTCAACAAGCTAGGTTTTGACAAGTTCAACCAACATAACCAACTCAAATTAACGCCTGCCTGGGCTGCATCTATTCGCGCAGGCTTTTCTTGTTAATGGTTCGGAATTGCAACAGGCAAAAGCCTGTAATAATAATCCGTACGAGGCACAGCCTCGTCCAAACTCCGGTTTGCCTCCAAACCCCCCAAACCCCTCCAAACTCCGGGTATGACCGGAAAAGCAAACCTACAGAACTTTGCGGAACAAGGAATGTTGGCTGTTTCTTTGTTCAGCTTAGGCTTCAGCCTAAGCTGAATCTATTTTTGCAGGCTATGCCTGCTTTCAAAATAAATTGTCACCTGAATAAATCAGGCAAAAACCTGGTTTCGGCAAGCTAGGTTTCGACAAGCTAGGTTTCGACAAGCTAGGTTTTGGCAAACTCAACCACCACAACCAGCTCAATCCAACGCCTGCCTGGGCTGCATCTATTCGTGCAGGCTTTTCTTGTTAATGGTTCGGAATTGCAGCAGGCAAAAGCCTGTAATAATAATCCATACGAGGCACAGCCTCGTCCAAACTCCGGTTTGCCTCCAAACCCCCTCCAAACCCCCCAAACCCCTCCAAACTCCGGGTATGACCAGAAAAGCAAACCTACAGAACTTTGCGGAACAAGAAATGTTAGCTGTTTCTTTGTTCAGCTTAGACTCCAGCCTAAGCTGAATCTATTTTTGCAGGCTATGCCTGCTTTCAAAATAAATTGTCACCTGAATAAATCAGGCAAAAACCTGGTTTCGGCAAGCTGGTTTCAACAAGCTAGGTTTCGACAAGCTAGGTTTTGGCAAACTCAACCACCACAACCAGCTCAATCCAACGCCTGCCTGGGCTGCATCTATTCGTGCAGGCTTTTCTTGTTAATGGTTCGGAATTGCAGCAGGCAAAAGCCTGTAATAATAATCCATACGAGGCACAGCCTCGTCCAAACTCCGGTTTGCCTCCAAACCGCTCCAAACTCCGGGTATGACCAGAAAAGCAAACCTACAGAACTTTGCGGAACAAGGAATGTTGGCTGTTTCTTTGTTCAGCTTAGGCTGGAGTCTAAGCTGAATCTATTTTTGCAGGCTATGCCTGCTTTCAAAATAAATTGTCACCTAAATAAATCAGGCAAAAACCTGGTTTCGGCAAGCTGGTTTCAACAAGCCCGACACAACAATTACGTTATGTCAGGATTTTAGTGTTGCGATCCCCTCGTTCCTCTGCCATAGGTATCCCTTCGGGAAGGGCTGCAAACCCTCACTTGGATTATTTTATTCCATTTTATCCAAAACCCTTTATTTTAAAGGCTATCAATAAAAAAAAGGTTTACCGATTTTTACATCAATAAACCTTATTTTACAATACTTCGTGGAGCTGCAGGGAGTTCCCGAATCACTTCGCTTTCGGGATAGACTTCTCCTCCCTGCAGTGCTTACCCCGAAAGGAATTGTTGCAGGCAGGGAAGTCCCGGACAATATTGATATGTGGAGCTGCAGGGAGTTCCCGAATCGCGGAGTTTATCCCGATGATGCGGGGCTCTCGGGATAGACTTCTCCTCCCTGTTTGTTTTTACAAAACAAAAAAAGCTGGCATTCGCCAGCTTTTCATCTCCACTTCGCAGAGCTTCGTGGAGCTGCAGGGAGTCGAACCCTGGTCCAAACAAGCAGCAGTAGAGCTTTCTACATGTTTATTTTGCCATTGATTGTGGGGAACAGGCAGAGGACAAACACCCAACCTGAACCTTAGCTTCTTTGTTTTCGCCGTTGGCCCGAAGCCTGCAAACGACTAGTCCTGTATTACGTCGCCCCGTAACCAGGCAGGAACAAGACGTGTCCGCCTGCGGAGAGTCTCGTCCAAACTCCTTGAGTAAGGATTAAGCAGTAATCTACTTTATTCGATTACGCTGCGAGAGCATAGTTTGTTTCGCCAGTTATGGCTTTAGGAATAGTTTTTAACGAGCCACATTCCAAATGCCCGACATGCTTACTGTACCCCTTCCTTGCTGTCAAAACCGGTCAGCCCCATGATGTGAAAGAACGCTTTGATAAAACGAGCCTACAAAGATAATATTATTTGTGCCTTGTTGAAAAGAATCACCAGGTGAAAAATGCAAAGCAGTATTCCCAAAAAAAAACATTATCTCAATTCACCGTTTAATATTACCCGCTCCACCTTGTTGACACCATAATAATAAGGCATAAAAGCAAGGCCTGGAATTCGCGCTGTAATAAATACATTTGCTTTTTTGCCAATGGCGATGCTTCCGAGCTCTTCGCTCAAGCCCATGGCATAAGCTGTATTGATTGTTGTGGCATTAATCCCTTCTTCGGGGGTGAGTTTGTACAAAATGCTGGCCATCGAAAGGATGAGCTGCATGTTGCCCGAAGGCGAAGAACCGGGATTGAAATCGCTGGCCATAGCTACCGGCAGACCGGCATCTATCATTTCGCGTGCCGGGGCATATTTCATGTTGAGGAAAAATGCAGCCCCGGGAAGCACCGTGGGCATGGTTTCGGAGCCGAGCAAAGTTTCTATTTCCTCTTTCCCTGTAAATTCGAGATGATCTACTGAAAGTGCATTGTACTTCACACCCACCTGGATGCCTCCCGAATAATCAAGTTCGTTGGCATGTATTTTAGGACGTAAACCATATTTCATCCCTGCATTCAAAATTCTGTCGGTATCTTCAACAGTAAAAAAGCCCCGATCGCAGAATACGTCAATATAATCGGCAAGCTCTTCGGCAGCTACCTGCGGAATCATTTCGTTTATAATCAAATCAACATATTCTTCCTGGTTCGATTTAAATTCGGGTGGGATGGCATGGGCTCCCAAAAATGTTGATACGATGGTAAGAGGAGAATGTTGCTTAAGTTTTTTTATCACCCTGAGCATTTTAAGTTCACTTTCGGGTGTGAGGCCATATCCACTTTTTATTTCCACAGCTCCGGTTCCATAATCCATTATTTCTTTCAATCTATCCATGGCAGAATCAAATAATTCATCCTCTGAAATTTCCTGCATTTTGCGGGCTGAATTCAAAATACCACCTCCACGCTTTGCAATTTCTTCATAAGACAAACCTTTAATTTTGTCGATGTACTCAACTTCCCTGCTCGTGGGGTAAACAAGATGGGTGTGCGAATCGCAAAACGAAGGAAAAACCATTTTACCGGTGGCATCAATTTCGAAAGTGTCGCCCGCGGCCTGTACTTTTTTTGAAGTTTCGATATCAGCCATTTTGCCGAAATCCGCGATTTTTCCATTTTCGATGTAGAGGTACGCCTGGCTGATTGAATCCACTTTCGACATGTCTTTCCCGGAAACCTTCAATTTAGGCTTTTGCTCTGTTTGCACCAATTCTTTAATGTTGCTAATTAGTATTTTCATTTTTATCTACTTTTTTTAAATGTTTTACATATTTTTGCAATTCTAACGTTAAATAATTATTGATCATCGAATTATTAAATTTTTTATCAAAAATAAAATTCAACATCATGACAAAATTTACTATTAGAATCTTCAGAACATTGTTTCTTTCCCTCATTGCAGTATTGCTCTTTAGCGTCCAAACGCAGGCTCAAAATTATGAAAAGTATTTTGAGGATGGCAAATTGTATGTAAAGTTTATTGATTCATACAATCCTGAAATTGCAGTTGCTACTGATAAAACTGTTAGCCTGACTGATGCAGCATATTTTGAAGGCATCATTTCAAAATATAATGTTAAATCTATCAACAGGCCATTCGACTATATGAACGATCCAAAATTACTAAGGACCTTTGAATTTAAAATTGAAGATCATAAACAACTTGAAGCTGCTATTGCCGAGCTCGAAAAAATGCCAGAAATCGAGTATGCCGAAAAAGTCACTATGCAATATATCGACTTCCATCCCAACGACCCACTTTACAATTTAGGAATCGGCTCAAGCAACTGGAACTGGCATCTCGATGTAATCCACGCCGAAGAAGCCTGGGACATTACCCAGGGCAGTGCCGATGTAAATGTTGCCATTGTTGATAATGCTATTTGGTCGCTCCATCCTGACCTTGCCGATAAAATTATTTTACAGCGCAATGTACGCAACAACACCAATAGCTCCGATCCTCCCGCAGGTGGCAACCCTGCTGACTGGTCGCACGGAACACACTGTGCCGGTTTGGCTACCGCTATTACCAACAACGATATTGGTATTGCCGGCATTGGATATTCAACCAGTATTATTGCTGTAAGAGCTGCCAACGATAACAATCCTGATGCTATATACGGAGCATCGGGTGTAGCCTGGGCTATGGCCAACGGTGCGCACATTGTAAGTATGTCGTTTGGCGGTACAAGTTACTCGCAAACCGAACAGAATCTTTTTAATTCAGGCTATAACAACGGAATTGTTTTTGTCGCTGCTGCCGGAAACGAAAACGTTAGTACTCCGCACTATCCTTCGAGCTATGATCATGTTATATCCGTTGCCTCAACCGATGAAAATGATTCAAAATCAGATTTTTCAAATTACAGTGAGCTGGTCGATGTTTCTGCTCCTGGTGGGTCGGGGACAGGAGGACCCAGCGGGCTGCTAAGTTCTACCTGGGATCAAACTTCGCTTGGTTATTACGATACATATCAAGGTACCTCCATGGCCTGCCCGATGGTTGCAGGATTATGTAGCCTGATTTTATCACTCAATCCGGAATTAGCACCCGATCAGGTAGAAGAAATTCTGAAATCAACATGCGATAACATCGACGAACAAAACCCCAATTATATTGGCATGCTGGGTGCAGGGCGCATCAATGCCTACCAGGCTGTTATAGCCGTACCTTACGAGCCACAGCCTGATTTTATGGTTGAAGTACCATTGATTCTGCCGGGAACTGCCATCAATTTTCAGGACCTGACGCTTGGTCTTCCCAATACCTGGGCATGGACATTTGAAGGCGGAACTCCTGCAACTTCAAGCCACGAATACCCATCGGTAACCTACAACACCGAAGGAATCTTTGATGTTACACTTGAAGTTACCAACGAATTTGGCACAATGACGATAACAAAAGAAGGTTATATTACAGTTACTGCAACTCCTTCACCCTACCTCGGTTTTATGGTTAACAACGATAATGCCTGCATCATGGAATCAGTTGGGTTTATCGATCAGTCGCTTTACGAACCCACTTCATGGAACTGGAGTTTTGAGCCGGTTACTTATGAATTTGTAAGTGGCACAAGCGCCAACTCCCAAAATCCACTGGTTCAGTTTAATGAGCCGGGTGTTTACACCGTAATATTTGAAGCCACCAATGCCAATGGAACATCATCAACTACTTATGCCGATTTCTTGAGCGTTTCAGGGATGTTGCTTCCTTACGAAGATGGTTTTGAAATGGGAATGGCTATCGATTTTGAACTAATGGCCAACGAAAAAGCAGCCATAATGGTTGACAGCAGGGCTGCCAATACCGGCGACTTCGGTTTGCATTTTACCGGAGTTAGCAACTTGCAAGGATGGAGCGGTGGTCCAACCAACACTACACCCGAGCAAGCTTGGGAAGACAATGTACTTTTCCACTCAACAGCCAATGTTTGTAATATCAACGCCACCGATTTTGACGGTGTTTATCTGGTACTCGATTTAAAACAAACCTATAGCCTCGGCGCAACTCTGTCATGGTTTAGGGTACTGGTAAACGAAACAGAGCAGATTCCTGATGTTGATGGAAATCTCAACTTTAACCCAACAACTAATTCAGATCCTTTTGTTGAACATAAATTCAACCTTCAGCCTTGGGCAGGAGACTATTTCTCGTTACAATTACAAGCCAGTTGCCGTTTTTTCGATAACTTCATTGCTGAAGGCGACAATGTGTTTATCGACAATGTAAAGATTCTTGGTAGCCATGTGGGCGTAGATGAATTGACAGAGGTTCCCTTTGATATTGTTTCGGTTTATCCAAATCCGGCCAAGGAAATGATGACCGTAAAATTTACTACAAATACCCCTTCGGAACTTAACATTACCGTAACTTCAATTACTGGTCAAAAGGTTTTTGAATCCACACAAACTGCCAACGAAGGTACCACCATGATTCCGGTAGGTATTTCAAATCTGTCTCAAGGCGTTTATGTTGTAAATGTTAGGAGCATAAATGGTATTTCTACACAAAAGGTGATTGTTGAATAGAAATTTAAAACTTCAATAAAAAAAGGTAGTTTCATTATAAATGAAGCTACCTTTTTTTTATATTTTTGTATAAAAAGCAAAATGAAAATCAAACTTCCTTTTCTCTTCATCGCCTTCGTGTTTATTCTTCCTGTTTTAAAAGGCACACCGCAAACCTTGCTTATGAAAGGCTCTGACACAAGAGATGGGATGGCTTTTGCCAGCGGCAGCGGCGATACCCTTTATCTGCACATGGATTTAAAGAACATGGCTTTTTGGAAACTTGCAAGCCTACCCCAACATCAAAGCCAGCCGGGAGTGTTCCCGGAGGCTGAATACCAAGGGGAATTGAGTACGGGATTTAATCGCGCAAGGCTGAACTGGTACATTATCAATCCCTTGTTTTATGATACCACTGGTAATCTCAGGCCAAGGAATATTGACCTCGATGAGATTTCAAGAAACCTGGTTCGTCCTGTGTTAGAAACCGAAGTTTTCCCGGATAAGAATGTACCCAGCGGAGGGCCATATAGAATAGCCGTCTTCAACCTGGCTTATTACCCTTCGGAACGCGGTGCATACAATTTTGACACAGATGGCATGGAAGGAGTTTCAGCAGGGCTGGATAGTGATGGAAAACTGAAAGAACCCCAAAGCCGATGGGGCGGAATTATGAGGGAAATAGAGCATTACCAGGCCGAAACCCTCATGCCGGTCTCCATCGGGTTTTGGCTGATGGATCCCTTTATTAACGGCCTTGAAAGCGGTGGTGATCTTTATTTCAATTATGGAGATATTTCGGAAGATGTGATGCAGGATGAAAAAATGTTTTTCGAGCAAGGAATTGTCGATCCCGAAATTCCCGGTAGCAATATTGTTTCGCCATGGGGAATGGTGCCCCTGGATCCCTGGCCCGAAACCATGAATTTTGCGCACTACGGCTCCAGAGCCATTGAGGATGCCGGTATGGATGGAATGCAAAATGCGTTTGAAGCGGAATTTTTCGATGTGGCTTTCCTAAGTATAATCGAACAATTTTACGGGGATACTTCGATGGCTTACCAAAAAGCACTTGCCGATCCCTCTGCAGATGATTACCATTATTTCAGGGGGTCGGATTACGACGATGACTCCGGGTATGAAAGTGTACTCAAACGATACGAGCGATTTAACGGAACCGAAGGGAATTCTCCAACTGATTCGCAAAACCCTGAGCATTATCCTACCGCAGCATCGCATCACCCTGATATGGAAGATTTGAACTACGATCAGGTACTTAATAAAGAAGAAAATTACTACCAATACAAGGTTTCCCTTGATCCCGAAAACATGGTTGTGGGGCAAAGTTTTATCGATGAAATTTTGTATGCCACCAATATCCTTCTTCCCAACGGCGAAAAAACGGAAACTACCTGGTATCATTTTACCATCCCCCTCGAAGAATACACCGATGCCTTCGGTAATGTGCCTTCCTTCGACTCCTGTAATTTCATGCGTATCTTCCTTAAAGAATTCAGTAAGCCTGTGGTGCTTAGGTTTGCTTCGCTTGAAATGATCAGGATTAAAGAAAACCCGGTATATTTTGGTATTGATGTTTTTCCCAATCCAGCCGATAAAACGCTTAAGGTTGAATTTGATGAAATTACACAAACAAAATTTGAAGTAAGCCTAACCAACATCCTGGGACAAGTTTCACTAAAGAAGACCCTTGGCCCGGAATTCTCCCTTGGATTTTATCTTGATGTATCAAACCTCCAAACAGGACTTTACGTTTTACGAATTTCCACCCCTGATTTCAGCGTGGTTAAAAAGATTTATATCCAGCAAGAACCAAAATAGTTGTTGCCGTTCTTTTTCATTTTAATTTGAATAATGATGTACGAGCATTCCGATTTTTTTAATATCTATCATGAAATATCCATCAATGTTTCAAGGTATGAACCCGGGCTATATATTTTCACATTTTCAACATCATTTCAAAAAATCGTAAAAAAAATCATCCACGAGTGAGATTTTAGCATCTAACATGTTGCAGACCTGCGGCCTGCCCTCGATCATCTGGAATCCTTATGCTTTGATGTCCCAGGCTTTCAGCCTGTAAGCATGGCATCAGATAGGATTTTTCCGCTATTCCCACAGCCTGAAAGGCTGGAACATCAAAAGGTCAGGCACTGCCTGACCTAACAAAACGCCCACACACTGCCTCCTCAGCCTGAAAGGCTGATACCCACCACAAAAAGACAATCATCGGTGAAATTTTAGCATCTAACATGTTGCAGACCTACGGCTTGCCCTCGATCATCTGGAATCCTTATGCTTTGATGTTCCAGGCTTTCAGCCTGTAAGCATGGCATCAGATAGGATTTTTCCGCTATTCCCGCAGCCTGAAAGGCTGTCACATCAAAAGGTCAGGCGCTGCCTGACCGTACAAAATGCCCACACACTACCTCCTCAGCCTGAAAGGCTGATACCCACAACAAAAAGACAATCATCGGTGAGATTTTAGCATCTAACATGTTGCAGACCTGCGGCCTGCCCTCGATCATCTGGAATCCTTATGCTTTGATGTTCCAGGCTTTCAGCCTGTAAGCATGGCATCAGATAGGATTTTTCCGCTATTCCCGCAGCCTGAAAGGCTGGCACATCGAAAGGTCAGGCACCGCCTGACCATACAAAACGCCCACACACTGCCTCCTCAGCCTGAAAGGCTGATACCCACCACAAAAAGACAATCATCGGTGAGATGTTGACATCTAACCTGTTGCAGACCTACGGCCTGCCGGTGATCATCGGAGTCTTTATGCTTTGATGTTTCTCCGCAGGAGTCCTATGGACACGCTTTCAGCCTATGAGCATGGCATCATATAGGATTTTTCCGCTATTCCCACAGCCTGAAAGGCTGGCACATCAGAAGGTCAGGCAACGCCTGACCGTACAAAATGCCCACACACTACCTCCTCAGCCTGAAGGGCTGAAACCCACTACCAAAAAATTATCATCGGTGAGATGTTGACATCTAACCTGTTGCAGACCTACGGCCTGCCGTAGTTATTGTGGCGAATTTATGCTTTGATGTTTCAGGCTGTCAGCCTGTGAGCATGGCATCATATAGGATTTTTCCGCTATTCCCGCAGCCTGAAAGGCTGGAACATCAAAAGGTCAGGCACCGCCTGGCCCTGCAAGGCAGCCCACATCTCCCCCTCAGCCTGAAAGGCTGAAACCTATTTAAAAAAAACTATAAAAACCTCCTGACCAATCCATAGAAAAGTTTTTTATCTTTACAGGAAATTTTACGGATATGAAAGCACTCATTTTTACACTTGTTTTTTGTGGATTCCTTGTTCATGGAATTCTCCTTGCAAATAATCCAATCACCGAAAAGGAAGCCACCACGGTAGCCCGCAATTTCTATTTCGAAAGAATTAATCAATTTGATGAGGTTGATTTAGGTAATATCTCGATTAATGAAATTAAATTAATAAGTCTTGATAATCTGGGAATCTATTACATAATTAACCTTCACAAAGGTTTTGTTTTAATTTCTGCCTCAAAAAATACTTTCCCGGTATTGGCTTATTCATTTAAAAGTAAATTTGAAATACCAGAACAGAATAGCAACACGGCTGCCTGGCTGGGACAATATGAAAAGCAAATTCAACATGCCATCGGAAATCAGGCCCAGCCAACGAACCTGACAGTAGCCACCTGGGAAAAATATCTCGATCCTGATTTTTTAGATAAGTACACCAAACCTTCATACAGATCGGTGGAACCCATGCTTGTTTCTAAATGGGATCAAGGCGTATATTACAATGCCGCTTGCCCCGCCGATCCTGCCGGTGTGGGCGGGCATTGCGTTACCGGATGTGTGGCTACTGCCCTGGGACAACTTGTTTATTATTTCAGGTTTCCCGAATCCGGCACAGGTTCTTATGCTTATGAGGATCCCAACTACGGCACTATCGCTGCAGATTTTGCTTCGGCAAATTACGATTACGACCGGATGATGAACGAGCTTAATGATCCAAATCCCGAGGTTGCCGAACTGATCTTCCATCTCGGTGTGGCCTGCGATATGGTTTACGGCCCGCAAAGTTCGGGCATGTATAATCATAAAGCCGCTTATGCTTTGAAATCATTTTTTAAATATTCGCCCGAAACGCAATATGTTTATCGCGATAGCACAAACATGAATTGGGATAGCTTACTGATAACTCATCTCGACCAAAAAATTCCGATGTATTATGCCGGCTGGTCTGTGCCCAACATCAATGGCCACGCCTTTATTGTCGATGGCTACCAGGACGAGCACTTCTACCACTTCAACTGGGGATGGGGCGGCAGCAACGATGGATACTTTTATACCGAGGAACTTACACCCGGTGGCAATAATTTTAACCTTGCCCAGGAACTCATCATCCACGCCTTTCCTGATACCACAAATTATACTTATCCCGATTTTTGCAGCGGCAACCACGACATCGATTACATGCGCGGAACGTTTACCGATGGGAGTTTCCCGGTTTACAATTACCAGAACAATGCAGATTGTCAGTGGTTGATCGATCCTCAAAACGAACAGGATTCAGTAACAAATATTACGCTTTCATTCCAAAGATTTAAGCTCGAAACGGATGTTGACTTTGTGAATGTTTTTGATGGCGAAAGTACTTCAGCTCCATTGCTTGGAAGTTTCTCCGGTGATCAAATTCCCAATACTATAAGTTCATCAGGCAATAAAATGTTGGTTGCTTTTGAATCGGACAATCAAAATACAATGCCCGGTTTTTTCGCATCTTTCGAGAGCAATCAGCCATCATGGTGCAGCGGAACAACGGTAAAGCTTGAGCAGCAAGGCGAATTTTCTGACGGAAGTCATAATTTTTTCTACAACAACAGTTCTACGTGCATGTGGCAAATTATGCCCATCGGTGCCAACACGGTTACTGTATATTTTACAAGTTTCAACATTGAAGCCGGCCAGGATCATGTGAAAATTTATGATACCCAGACCATGGAATTGTTGGCCGATTATTCGGGATACTATCCTCCTGACGCTCCTCCCCCACCCCTTACTTCCGAAAGCGGGAAAATTTTCTTCCTTTTTCATAGCGATGAATCCGGGCGTGGTCAGGGCTGGGAAGCCGGCTATTATTCCGATCTTGTTAATATTGAAAACATAGACGAAGAAAATACTTTTAAGGTTTATCCTGTTCCGGCACAAAACATTTTAAACATTTCGTTTAATAATGAAATCACCGAGCCCTGCGAAATTCTGCTCATCGACCAACTGGGTAGAATAGTGCTTAAAACTACGATTGACCACATACCATTAAATATGACTACATTAGATATTTCTGATATTAAATCCGGTATCTATTTTTTAAAATACTCATCAGATAAAAAACAAGTGCTTAAAAAAGTAGTCATAAATAAGGAAAGATGAAAATTATCAAATTTATTTACAGGCAACTACAAACACAAGGGTTAATTAGTGCCTGTCCATAAAGTCAACTATTTCTATCCGAGGCTAAAGAATCTCCCGCAGATTTCGCTGATTTGCGCAGAAAAAAATCAGCGCAAATCAGCGAAATCTGCGGGAAACCTGACTAAAAAGACGAACTCTAGTTAGTATTTATCCATAAAATTGATACATTGTCCTTTAAGGAATTTATTTAGCTTTGCCGGCTCATTTACTAACTAACAAATTCTTTACATGAACATTAGATTTATTATTCTCGCCTTCCTACTTTCCACGCTACAACTTTCGTTTGCAAATAACATTATCAATCAGGCTACTGCCGAGAAAGTAGCTAAAAATGCTTATTTTGAAAGGAGTTTCCAACAAAACCCGGTTGACTTTAATTCGATAAAAATTGATGAATTCCGAACCGAATCCCTGGTAGATGATCCCGCCTTATACATTATCAATTTTGATAAGGGTGGATTTGTTATCGTTTCTGCCGATGATGCAATGCCTCCGCTTATTGGATACGATCTTGATGGCAATTGCCCTTCAAAAGGAATAAATGAAAATTTCGACAGTTTTCTCTCCGAATACATTAATCAGATAGGCTTCATTCGCGAAAATAACATTGAACCGGAAGCTGACATTGCTCAACAATGGGAATTTTACACCACCGAAAACCCTCAGGAACTGGCCATTAAAAATGGTTCACGCGCAATTTCCCCATTGCTTATTAACCTTTGGAATCAGGACAGTCCTTATAATATGTTTTGCCCTGCCGACCCCTTGGGTCCCGGCGGCCACGTTTATGCGGGATGTGTTGCAACAGCCATGTCGATGGTAATGCACTACTGGCGCTACCCCATGCAGGGCATCGGTAGCAACGGTTACTCCTGGGAAAATTACGGATACATTTTTGCAAACTTTGCCGAAGCAGAATACACCTACAACCACATGCAAACCGAAATGGATGCAGATATGCCGGAAGTAGCGCTACTGATGTTTCATTGTGGGGTTGCCGTTGAAATGATGTATTCCCCCGATGGATCAGGAGCATATAGCTGGATGGTACCAAGTGCAATAAAGCAACACTTTGGATATTCAAATGCAGCTTCTTACAAACAAAAAGAAAATTATTCGAATACCAATTGGATTAACCTGCTTAAAGATCAAATTGACCTTAGCCAGCCTATGTATTATTCTGGGTTCAGCAACAGTGGCGGACATGCCTTTGTTTGCGATGGCTACGATGATGCCAACCTGTTTCATTTTAATTTTGGTTGGAGTGGCAGCTCTAACGGATTTTATTCCGTGTATGATGTGGGTGGCTTTAACTCAGACCAGGGAGCCGTTGTAAATTCAATTCCCGGTGGAGACTATCCCTACAATTACACCGGCCAACAATTAATTACAGGAAAATCCGGCTCTTTCGAGGATGGTAGTGGCCCGGTGGAAAATTACGCTTCAAACAACCAGATCAGCTGGCTTATCTCACCTCAATCCCCACAGGATTCAATTTCAAGCATCACACTAAGCTTCAAACGCTTTGATATTGCCGACGATGATGAAGTAATCGTTTATGATGGCGCTACCGAAACATCCCTTGTCCTTGGCACTTATTCCGGAACCGATATGCCCCCAACCTTATCCTCCACAGGAAACAAATTGCTGGTGGTACTACAAAGTAATGGCGAAAACACATCTGACGGCTTTCTTGCCGAATACACCTCAGAAACCCCAATCTGGTGCACGGGTATGACAGTACTTACCGAAGCCACTGGAGAAATATCTGATGGAAGCTTTGATTTTAACTACGACAACAATTCTAACTGTAAGTGGATGATCAATCCTGCCAATCCAACAGAAAGCACACTTTACTTTTCAAATTTCGCTACCGAGCCTGGAAATGATAAACTTTTGGTGTATGATTTTGATGGCCAGGCCTTATTGGCAGAAATCTCCGGCGACTACACACAAGGCACACTCCCTGAGCCTGTAACTTCACCCAGCGGAACATTTTTCATTGTATTTGTAACTAACATTGCCATTTCAGCCCAGGGCTTTGAAGCATACTATGCTCCCGTAGCGGTTGGAATAAACGAAAGTTTCGCCGAAAAAGAAAATCTTAATGTTTTCCCCAATCCGGCAACTGAAACTGTAAATATTCAACTTTCGAAAAAAATTAGTGGTTTCACACAACTTTCGGTATTTAATATGGCAGGGGCGAAGGTTTATGAGCAGACCCTTAATGCTACTGAAGGGCTTAACAGCTACAGTATCAATGTTTCGGATTACCACCCCGGATTGTATGTTTTGATCGTTAGGAACGGCAATAATTTTTACCGTAAAGAGCTGGCTATTTATTAGTCTAAAAAAATAAATTATTTGATAAAATTATTTGGTGAATTAAAAATAAATTTTACTTTTGCAGCCGCTTTCACAGAAAAGCAAGTTCTTTATCAAATAATGGTCCGTTCGTCTAGGGGTTAGGACGCCAGGTTTTCATCCTGGTAACAGGGGTTCGATTCCCCTACGGACTACAATCGAAAGCCATCTCAGCAAAGGGATGGCTTTTTTATTTTAAAATTATGTGGTCAGTTTATGTTGTGAAAAGTTTATCCTCCGGGAAGCACTACGTGGGAATGACAATGAATGTTGAAAACAGGATTAAAGAACATAATGCAGGTAAATCAAAATTCACTTCCGGACACCGCCCCTGGAAATTGATCTATACAGAAAATGACTTTGCTAACAGTCAGCAAGCAAGAACCAGGGAAAAATACCTCAAATCAGCAGCCGGAAAAAAATTCATTTCCCCAAAACTTCCGGGATTAAATTAAAACTTCCGGGATTCATCATGGTAACTGGGGTTCCCTGCCTGCGTGACGCAGTCAGGCAGGGATTCACCCTACGGACTACAATCGAAAGCCATCTCAGCAAAGGGATGGCTTTTTTATTTTAAAATTATGTGGTCAGTTTATGTTTTGAAAAGTTTATCCTCCGGGAAGCACTACGTGGGAATGACAATGAATGTTGAAAACAGGATTAAAGAACATAAAATAAAACTGATTACAAAATGTTAATGCTTTGTTTTCCCAATCCATGAAATAGTAAATATTATCAGTCCTGTGTTTTCTCTTTCAATTTTTTGGATGAAAATATCCAGCCATAGCATTGCTAAGACTATTCCATTGTTTTCGCCCAATACTAAACGCCAGCCAAAGAATTACAGCAAACGAATAACCATAGGTTGCAGGGGATGCAAAGTTGCTATACCAAAATCCGATGCTCTCTTTTTGCGCGGATTCCTGGTAAAGGCCAAACCAACCCACCTGGGTATAGGCATAAAGAATGATGATATAAAACTTAAGCAAAACAAACAGGGTCACCAGAATAAATCCACCAAGCACCACGAATAACTTCCTTTTCCAGGGCAGCGGTGTAGCCAATGCCAGAGACAGAAAGAATGCTGTAATAAGATAGCCGATCCTGTCGCTGGCCTTGTTGGCTGTAACGCCTTTGATTTTTGTGCCTTCCATCCAGTCGGCTTTTGAAATGAACATGGCGATATCATTGTCTCCTTTATCAGCCTGGGTTTTCAGATTTACAAAGCCACCACGGGGAAAATCTTCAAAAAGAAAATTGCCTACGCTGCAAAAAAACTCAGCATAGACTCTGTTTGCATTTATCTGGGGTAATAGAAAGAGTGTATAGACCAGAACAAAAGTTAAAACCGAAAGGATTATTGTTTTTGTCTTTATCATTCTGTTTCCGGTTTTCCTACAACAAATCGTAACCATAAAAACCAGAGAACAATGGCCACAAGAATAAAAATCACCTGCCAAACAGCCAAATGCATCGACTCAAAGAGATCAGGGTAATGGATGCCAACAATGTAAAGGGTAGCAATACGTATGATGTTGAGCAAAAACAAAATGAACAGGCCTATGCCGAGGCCAATTAACTTTTTTTTGATTAAGGCAGGAAATGCAACAACACCGGCAATGAATATGGCCATGGGTTCGGCGGCATCGCAGCCTTTTTTTATACCCACCGAAAATTGGGAGGAATAAATCAAATCTCCGCTTACTTCAGTTGCGTAGCCAATCAGCGATAAAAACATGCCCGATACCAGGGCATAAAAATTTACTAATGGAGTAAATATTGTTCTCTCAACCCAGGGATTTCGATACAGTACATAAAACAGAATAATTTGCAGGGCTACCAGGCCGACAAAGAAAATAACAGGGTTTTTGCGGTAGATGTTTAATGCAATATTGTCTCTCATATATAAATTTTTAAACCTGATAAACCGGGAGGTCTAATCAATCGACTAAACCTCCCGATATTTTTAACAAATATAGTTTCAAATTCAGACTTCATCAGTTTTTCATTTTATTTTTTTACACTAAATGGATTATCAGCAACATCATATTGTAATAATTTTCCATTTGGCAGTTTTATTTTTTGATTGTTTAAGTACCTGCAAAGTTGT
>Ga0307990_1000413_pt1 | contig 38818 bp, 26 predicted proteins | sample EllFjometagen129_FD_203168 | JGI IMG/M metagenome (GOLD analysis project Ga0307990, IMG submission 203168) | Marine microbial communities from Ellis Fjord, Antarctic Ocean - #129 | ecosystem: Environmental > Aquatic > Marine > Unclassified | place: Southern Ocean | collected 2014-10-08
CTACAACGATAAACTGCAGATTCGGTAGTGTATTGCTTAATTGCCTGTTGTGCCAATTTGAATTTTATAGCACCAAATTCTGAAATAAATTTACCAAATTGTTTTCTTTCATTTGCATAAACAATAGAGTGTTTCATTGTAATTCTGCCACCACCTAATACATTTGCGCCGAGTTTTACTCTTCCTACGTGCAATATGTTTAAAGCAATTCTAAATCCAAGTCCACGTTTTCCAAGCAGGTTTTCTACAGGAACTTTTACATCATTAAAAAATATTTGTCGTGTAGAAGAACCTTTTATCCCCATTTTCTTTTCTTCAGGATTAAGAGAAACGCCTTCCCAATTGCTTTCAATAAGAAATGCGCTAAGCACACGGTCGTTTTCTATTTTTGCAAAAACGGTTAATAGATTTGCAAATCCACCGTTTGTTATCCACATTTTCTGACCATTAATAATATAATGTTTTCCATCGTCTGATAGAACTGCTTTTGTTGTTCCTGCGTTTGCATCCGAACCTGCATTTGGTTCGGTAAGGCAATATGCGGCAGCCATTTCGCCAACTGCTAATTTTGGTAAATATTTTTCTTTTTGTTCATCGTTTCCATAATATAAAAGAGGAAGCGTACCAATTCCTGTATGTGCAGTAAATGCTACTCCAAAACCATGTCCCGACCCAATATAATCGGATACTATCATTGAAGTATTAAAATTTTGCCCAAAACCATCGTATTTTTCAGGAATAGCAACCCCTAAAAGACCTAATTCTCCTGCTTGATTAAGCATGCTTAGCATTAATCCGTCTTCTTGTTCATCAATTCTGTCAAGATTTGGAGAAATTGAAGTTTCGATAAAATCATTACAAGTTTCTTTTATCATTATTTGTTCTTCATCAAATTCTTCTGATATAAAGATATCTTGTGCAGCAATTTCTTTTACTAAAAATTCACCACCTTTTAAAATTGATTTATTTTCCATATTTATAAAAATATTAAAAATTTAAGCCTGCAAATATATAATAATCAATTTGCAAATAAAAATTATTAAAAAAATGTTATAACTTGCTTTTAAACATTAACTTTGTCCTGTTATAAATTTTGACACTATGCTGATTGGTTACTATATTTAACATAGAAACTTATTTTTATATTGATTGATGAATAAAACAAACTTTAAAATAGTTTTTATGGGAACTCCTGATTTTGCAGTTGCGTCCTTAAAAAAATTACATGAAAGTAATTTCAATATTGTAGGAGTAATTACTTCAACAGATAAACCTGCTGGTAGAGGACAAAAAATTCAGGAATCTTCTGTCAAAAGATATGCCATTGAAAATAATATGAATATTCTTCAACCAAAGAATTTAAAATCGGAAGAATTTTTAAAAGATTTGCAATTATTAGAACCTGACCTTATTATTGTTGTTGCATTTAGGATGTTGCCGGATCTTATTTGGCAAATGCCAAAAAATGGAACAATAAATCTTCATGCATCATTATTGCCACAATACAGAGGTGCTGCTCCTATAAATTGGGCTATAATTAATGGAGAAAAAGAAACAGGAATAACTACATTTTTTATTAAAAAAGAAATTGATACAGGAGATATTATTTTACAGGAAAATATTTCAATTACAAATAATATGAATGCAGGAGAATTGCATGACATATTAATGGAAAAAGGAGCACAATTATTAGCAAAAACAGTTGATTCAATTATTAATGGCTCAAATAAAAATATTAAACAGGAAAAAAATATTACAGAAATTGATGAATTGAAAAAGGCTCCTAAAATATTTAAACAAGACTGTAAAATTGATTGGAGTAACGATAATACAGATATTCATAATTTAATTAGAGGATTAAGCCCTCATCCTGTTGCATGGACAGAAATTTTAAATAATAACAATAATAAAAAGTTGGTTATTAGAATTTTTGAATCTGAAAAAATTGATGGTGACCATAATTCTATTTATGGAGAAATAATCACTGACCATAAAAGCTATTTATATATTTCTGCAAATGGCGGATTAATAAGTATTAAAGACATTCAATTGCAAGGGAGAAAACGAATGAAAGTTAGTGAGTTTTTGAAAGGATTTAATCTTAAAGAATGTAAGGTGTCTTAACTCGCTATCGTAGATAGCAAAAATTCATGATTTATTTTGGTTAATCTAATCAATTAATAAACGAACAAAGTGAATTTCCGAATACCGTTAAATATTAGCACTATGTGAGTTGAAATCCAATTTTCATGTATGAAATTAAAAAACTATTAAAATAATTTCTACTTTTTTATTACCACCATTAGATATGAAAGAAAGTTCTCCTTTATATGAACCATGACTAAGATTATCTCGGCTAATAGTAACAGTAACATCAGCATCGTTTGTGCCACTTGCTGGAGCAAAACCAATCCATGGTTGATAAAAAATTGAAGTGTCAATTCTCCAATCTAAACGTTCATCACCAGTATTAACTACATATACTTTTTTACTGGTTTCAGTTTCACCAAAATTTAAAGATGTAGGTTGAACAACCATTTCAGCAGGCTCTATTTTACCACAGGCCGAAAATATTACAATAATAGCTAATATGTTTATTAATAATATTTTCATTGTCTAATAATTTAAAAAATGGTTTCTACCGGATGTATTTCCAAAACCTGTATTATGATAAAACGGATAATTATTTTTTGAAAACTGAATATCTATACCAATAGATGTTTTTTCGCTAACTTTATAATCGAAGCCAAAAGAATAGCTTTCAAAACTACTATTACTAAACGAATTGTTTAAATCTTTAATAATAGTGCTTCGCAATAAAATTTTCTTATTCAATTGATACTCGCCTTGAGCAAATAACATAACATTATTATACCTGTTTGAATAAGAGCTTATTTCGCTATTGCCGGAACTAAAAAGATTAGTATTGGCAAGCATTAATCCTGTGCGAATTTTAAATTTTTTCGAGATACTATAATCAAGCGATGGAGCTATGTATGAAGAAAATGCATTACCATAATTACTATTGAAAAACATAGAACCTGCCGTTATGTTAGTTGTGAGTTTTTTCTCAATATTTTTTTCAGGATAAAAATTTGCAGAATCTAAGCCTGTGTTAAAATTTGGGTCATAATAATCATCTTCATTATTAATTTGAGCAAATAATGAAAGAGTTAATAAACTAATCAAAATAAATGTTATTATTTTTTTCATTGAATTTTCAATTTGTCCAAAGATACGAATTAATTAATTAATTAATGCCAAATAGTTATCAAGAAACATATTATATTGTGCATCTTGATGACTTTTTGGTATAATACTAAAACGGAATATATTTTGTTGATATTACCTTAAACTCTGTTCTCCTATTCAGTTGGTTCATGGCATCAATTTTTTCCTGTATAAAATCTTCATCTTCTTCTTCTTCTTTTTCATCATCATCATCTTCTTCAGAAGCTGTAGTTAAAAAGCTATTAATAAATTTCGGAGTTAAAACATCTCCTTCGTTTAAATATTCATATTTTTCTGCTATTCGTTTTGAAATTGTTTTAGGTACAGATTCTCCATAACCTTTTGCTGATAACCTATCTTCAGCAATTTTATTTTCTATTAGAAATGTTACAACACTTTCTGCTCGTTTCTGAGATAATATATCATTAGCTTTTGCATTGCCAACACTATCGGTATGTGCTCCAAGTTCAATAGTAATGTTTCCATTATTATTTAATATTTCAACAAGTTCATTCAACGCTTCTTTTGAATCTTCAGTTAAATCCCATTTTGCAAATTCATAAAATATATTCTCAATTTCAATTGGTTTTCCAATTTGTGCCAGATGAATATCGGGTCTAAACTTTTTACTGTCTTCCATGTCGTTTGTAGTAAGTTTCCCTTTTCCTTTAAGATACCCTTCTTTCTTAACAATGTACAAATAATCATTATTTTCAATTAATTTAAATTTAAATCTGCCTTTATCGTTAGTTTTTGCTTTAATAAAAGTACCGTCGCTACCAACAAGTTGAACAGATGCTTCAAAAATAGGGTCGCCTGTTTCATTATCGTAAACAAAACCACGCAAAGAAAATTCCATAGGAGGTAAAACAAACGAATAAATATCATCGCTGCCTCTTCCTCTAATAGTTAATGGAGCACCTTCTTCAGTATATAAATTTTTTGTAACTTTTCTTGATGAAGTGAAAAATCCTTCTTCGGTTTCTCTTCTAAATATTATTCCAAAATCATCGGCAGATGAATTTATTGGATACTTCATATTTTCAACTGTCCAGTTTCCAAGACTATCTTCTGTTGCCTTAAAAATATCAAGACTTCCCATGCCGGGATGCCCGTCTGATGCAAAATATAAATTATCATTTTCACGAATATGTGGATACATTTCATTTCCTGAAGTATTTATTTCGGGACCTAAATTTACTGGGTCGCTCCAGGGTTTTGAAGTTTTTTCTCTTTCAATTTTCCATATATCTCTTTTCCCTTTCCCTTTTCTCATTGTTGCAACAAAATATAATGTGCATTCATCTTCCGAAATTGAAGGTTGACCAACAGAAATACTGTCTTTTGCAATTGTAACAATTTCTGTAGTAGTCCATTCTCCGCCTGCAGGTCTTGTTGATGAGTAAATTTGACAACCCAGCTTTTCTCCTTTTACGATTCTACATCTTACAAAATATAAAGTATTTCCGTCTTTTGTTAAAGCAGGTGTTCCTTCATCGTACATAGAATTAATTGTATCGCTAATAGGAGTAGGCTCTTCCCAGTATTCTTTTCGAGAGTATTTTGCTTCAAAAATATCAGTAAAATTTTGACCTGTTATTTTATTTATTTTTTCAGGATGAAATCCCTTTCTTGTGGATGTGAAATATAAAACACTATAATCTTCTTTTGCAAAAGCCGGAGCAAAATCACTTTTTTTTGAATTAAGTTCTTTTACATTAGCAATTCTGTGTCTGGTAGGATTTTCATACCATTTGGCAGCCATGCTACACGAAAGTACGCCCATTTTTGCCAAAGTATCGCCTGGGGTTAATTTTAAATATTCATCGTATTGTTGTACCGCTTCTTTATATTTTTCGTTTGTTTTTAGCATATCGGCGTAATATAAATATGCTATTGGGTCTTCGTATTTTTTGCCTATTGCGCTTTTATATTTTACTTCAGCTTTCCCTGTTTCATTTATAAACTTATAGCATTGAGCCATTTGGAAAGTCATATAAGCTTTCTCTTTTTTATTAGTTTCTTTTTTATAAGCATTTTTATAAAGTTCAATTGCATTGAAAAACTCGTAGGATTTAAATGCATCGTCAGCTCTTAATGTGAGTTTTGTTCGCTGAGAATAAGCGTTTATTGAAATTGCAGAAAATAAAAATATTATTAGAAGTAATTTTAATAAGTTTCGTCCTAAAATCATAAATTTCATTTATTTTTTAATATTAACGTACTTAATTCTTATATATTATTTTTCATTATGACTTTTAAGCCAATTGCAAACCAATATAAATTTTTTCATGCAAATATAATTATTCTATTAGAAATTAATGTAAGAAGAGGAGAAGTTAGAATTTTATTCAAATGTAGACTTACATAATAGAGTTCTGAATTTCCACTTACTTTACAAAACTTGCCAATGGAAAAGTTTTAAGAGCTTTCATATATGCTTTTAGAAAAGCTTCTTCGTCAATATTAGTTGAAACTCCTATTGTTTCAAGGTATTCAAGCAAATTGCTTGTTCGCAAATTGCCTACAAGTTGTCCTTCTTCTGCCATAGGGCAGCCTCCAAGTCCACTAATAGCCGTATCAAATCTGCGGCAACCATTTAGGTATGCTGCATTTACTTTTCTATACCAATGTCTTACAGATGTATGCAAATGAAAGCCAAATTCAATATCGTTAAATGCTGGTACTAATGTAGAAAATAATGCACTTATACTTTTCATATTTGAGCTTCCAATTGTATCTGCTAAGGGGATTATTCTAACTCCAATTTTATGAAGTTCTTCAACCCATTTGGCAACAATATCAACATTCCATTTGTCTCCATACGGATTACCAAAAGCCATAGAAACATATATAACCAGTTCTTTTTTGTTTTTGCTGCATATATTCAACAATTCATCAACTGTTTTTTGCGATTTTTTTATTGATGAGTTTAGATTTCTTTTCAAAAATGTATTTGATATAGAAAAAGGATATCCCAAATAAGAAATTTCTTCAAAATTTGCAGCATCGTTTGCACCTCTTTCGTTAGCAACTATTGCAAGTAATTTGGATGTTGTTTGAGACATATCAAGTTTTTTAACTACTTCGGCAGTATCTTTGAGTTGTGGTATTGCTTTTGGGGAAACAAAACTTCCAAAATCTATTGTGTCAAAACCTACTTTTAATAATGAATTTATATAATTGGCTTTTTTAATTGTAGGTAAAAACACTTTTAAACCCTGCATAGCATCACGAGGACATTCAATTATTTTTATGTTTTTAGTAAACTCATTAGTAACATTAAGCTTTACTTCACTTTTTTGCTTTGATATTGAGTTCCTGATTCGTTGCAGTACCGACGTTGAAAATTCATTCTTATTTGCCATAATTAAATAATTTTTATAAATATACGATAAATTTTGACAAAAATCAAATAATTAGGGATTAGTTTTTTTTTTAATTGTCCTCAAAGCTTTTTCAACTAAATATTTTTCAGCTTGATAATCATTATACATCATAAAATAATATAGCATTTGAGAGCTTTTTAATCTACGTGCATATATTTCACAATAATTAAAATCTTTACCAAACTCAGGTTTTGTATAAAAACCAGAATATGCTTCCCATGTAAAATCAAAACTTGAAATTGGTATTTCTTTAATTTCAGGAACGTTAGACCAATTGCTCCCAGATGCATTCATAGTAAGAATTGTAAACAATGAGAATGAAATATTATCGCGTTGGATTGGAGAAGTGTTAATAGTATTATAATCGGCAGATTGGATAAAATATCTAATTTCAAAATCTGACTTTTGATGTTTTATTGCATACTGGTAAAAAACATCATAATTTTTTACTACATCTGTAAGCTCAAAATTATTAGGCATTTTAAATTCAAGGTCGTTTTCATTAAGTAATTGAACAAATAAAGTGTCGTTCAATGTTGCCCATATACTGTCAAACTTTTGTTTAATAAATTCGTTTTGCCCAAACAAACTGAATGGAAAAATTAATATTATCAGTATATATTTTATCTTTTTCAATAATTTATTTTTGTTCAAATTTAAATGTTTTCAAGCATTAATACAAATCAATTCAGTATCGGTATAATTTCAGAAACATTTTGTCCAGTATTTTAGTTGGGAAAGTGAACTGAAATTATATAACATGAGAGGCAAATATCAAGAAGAAAACTATATTTTAATACCAATAATTAAAATATCATCTATTTGAGAATTTTTTCCTTGCCAGTTAATAAGAGTTTTATCTAGTATCTCTTTTTGTTCATTCATTGGCTTGTTGGCATTGTTTCGCAATAATTCTTTAAATGCTTTATATTTGAATTTTTTGCCTTTTGGTCCGCCAAACTGGTCGGCATAGCCATCTGTAAATATATATATATTATCCCCTTTGTTAATTGGTATTTCGTGGGTAGTAAATCCATCCATTTTATAATAAATAGAAACGGGCATTTTATTTCCCTTTTGCTCTATTAATTCATTATTTCTAATTAAATATAAAGGATTATTGGCTCCTGCAAATTTTAATATTTTATTTTCAAGATCAATAGTAATTACGGCAACATCCATTCCATCTCTTTGTTCACCAATTTTTCCTTTTTGCTTAAGAGCTTTAATAATTTTATCTCTCAATTTATTGAGTATTTCCGATGGACGTGTAATAATTTCTTTATTAACAATTTCGTTTAAAAATGCAATGCCAAGCATGCTCATAAAAGCTCCGGGAACACCATGTCCTGTGCAATCGGCTGCTAATATTATAAGTTTTTCATTTTGTTTCCCAACCCAGTAAAAATCTCCACTTACTATATCTCTTGGTTTGTATAAAATAAAATATTCGTTTATAATTAGTTTTATGTCATCATGTGTAGGAAATATTGCAGATTGAATTCTATAAGCATATTCTATACTGTCAGTAATATCCTGTTTTTGTTCAGATATAAGGTCTCTTTGTTGTACAACCAAATCACGTTGTGCTGTAATTTCGTCTCGTTGTGCCTCAATTTCTTCTTTTTGCTGCATTATTTCTTCATTTTTAATTGTAAGAAGAATATTTGCACTTTTCTTTTGTTTATAGAACCTAAAAATTATTATCATAAAAAATGACACAATGATAAAGCCAATTATAAATGTATAAGTTAATATTCGTTGTTTTTTTATTATTACTTCCGATTTTTCGAGTTCAACATTTTGAAGTTGTATTTCCTTATCTTTTTTTTCTGTTTCATAAATAGTTTGTAATTCAATAATTTTACGTTGACTCTCATTATTAAATATTGAATCTTTGTATATTATATATTGCTTATAATAATAAAAGCTTTTATCTAATATCTTTAAGCTATCGTAGGTTCTTGATAAAGCTTTATAAGAATCTTTAATTTCGTATATCAAATCGGCTTTTTGTGCAATATCCAAAGACTGTTCCTGAAATTTTATTGCATTATTATAATCTCCGAACCAAAAATACACACTTCCTATACTCATAAGAGAAATAGCAATACCTTGTTTATTGCCCATTTCATTTTCTATCTTAAAAGATTTAGTATAATAGTCTATAGCCATCTCTTTGTTTCCCCATTTAATATATACATCGCCAATGTTTTGATATGATCTGGCTATACCAAATTTATCTTCTTCTTTTAGTTTAATATTCAACGACCTTTTGAAATTTACGATTGCAAAATCGTATTTTCCCATTTCTAAATATAATAATCCTAAATTATTTAAAGTATTAGAAATACATGTTCTGTTGGTAATCTCTTCAGCAATTTTTAAAGATTCGTTATAACTGTCAAGTGCTTTATTGTATTTTCCCAATCTGAGATATATATTTCCAATATTGCTTAAGGTCATGGATACAGCTGCTTTTTCATTTAATTTTTCGCTGATTTTTATTGATTTTTGATAATGTTCAAGTGCTAAAGCAAGCTCGCCTGTATTTTTACAAACTACACCGAGTCCATTATGTGATTTACCTATTCCCCGTATATATTTGTGTTTTTCACTAATTTCAAGTGCTTCTTTAAAATATTTTAATGATTTATCATACTGGCTAATCATAGAATGATTTATAGCAATAACATGTAAAGCATCAATTTCTTTTTCGTAGTTTCCAATTGACTGGCATAATGCAATAGTTTTTTTGGCAAAGAAAAATGATTTCTCAAAAGAAGTTTGAGAATAGGTTTTTGAGAGCTGCAGTAAAGTATCTATTTTTTCAATATTTGAATATCCAACAAGTTTTTTGTTAATGTTTTCTATATCTAATGTGTCAGCATTTGATTGAAAAAAGAATAAAAGAAACAGTATGGCAAATAATTTATGCACTTAACGGATTATCAATAGTTATGATTATCCAAAATTAAGCATTAATAACGGAATTCCAAAATTATAAGTAGGGGATAGGTATCATTGTTTTTTTAGCAAAGCAATAGTTTCTTGCATATCATCTGATTTAAAAATATAATTTCCTGCAACCAGAATATCTGCACCGTTTTCAACTAATTTGCCTGCATTTAAATTATTCACGCCACCATCAACTTCTATAAGTGTATTTGCATTATTTTTTTTAATAAGTTCTTTACATTGCTTAATTTTATTGTATGTGTTTTCAATAAATTTTTGTCCGCCAAATCCCGGATTAACAGACATTATTAAGACAATATCAATGTCATTTATTACATCTTGAAGAACATCCACAGAAGTATGTGGGTTTAGCGAAACTCCTGCTTTCATTCCATTCTCTTTAATGTTTTGTATGGTTCGGTGCAAATGATTACAAGCTTCGTAATGTACTGTTAAAATATTAGCTCCAACATTTTTGAAATCTTCAATATAATTATCAGGATTTACTATCATTAAATGAACGTCAAGAGGTTTTTTTGCTAAAGCATTTATTTGTTTTATTACAGGAAATCCGAAAGAAATATTTGGAACAAAAACACCATCCATAACATCTATATGAAAATAATCAGCCTCGCTATTATTTATTATTTCAATATCTTTTTGTAAATTGGCAAAGTTTGCAGAAAGTAGAGACGGAGCTATTAGTACACTCATATTATATATTTAAAATTTTAATAATTGGTTTTTTATTTAGTATGATAAACGACAAAAGTAAAAAGTAAAAAGTAATATTAAAAATAAATGATAAATTTGCATAAAAATATAAACTATTAAGTTATGATAAACTATTTAATTTCAAAAGTATTTGCTGTTACATTTTACTTGCAAGAGTTGGTAACTAACTCCAGTTTAGAAAAAGGTGAAATTCAGAATTGGGGAAAAATTATTAAAACATGGTTAATTGAACAAGGCATTGCAGAAAACTATGCCAATTATATGAAGATTGCAATTTTTCTTATTGTTATAGCACTCTTGTGTTTTATTGCAAATTTTATAGCCAAAAAGATAATATTATCAATTCTGGCAATGTTTATTAAAAAAAGCAAAACAGAATGGGACGATATTTTACTTGAGAAAAAAGTATTTAACCGTATCTCACACTTTGCTCCGGCAATGGTTATATATTTTTTAATAGAACCTGCTTTGGCGAATAACCCCGGATGGGTTAACACAATACAATCCGGTACATATATTTATATGATAGCTGCGGGAATGATGGTATTAATATCATTCTTTAATGCTATTGGCGAAATTTATAATCGACTACCTGCTGCTAAAAACAGATCTATAAAAAGCTATTTGCAAGTAGTTAAAATATTTGTATATTTTATATCAGGCATACTGATCATTTCTATACTTATGGGTAAATCGCCGGGTTATTTTCTGGGAGGTTTGGGTGCAATGGCTGCTATACTTATGTTGGTATTTAAAGACTCAATACTTGGTCTGGTTGGTGGAATACAAATTGCTTCAAATGATCTTTTACGTCCGGGAGATTGGATTTCAATGCCAAGCAAAGGTGCTGATGGTGTTGTAACTGATATTTCTCTTAATACAGTTAAAGTTCAGAATTGGGACAAAACAATTGCTACAATTCCTACCTATTCGTTAGTATCTGAGTCATTCAGTAATTGGCGAGGAATGGAGGAATCGGGAGGCAGGCGAATAAAACGGTCTGTTATTATTGATATTAGCAGTATTAAATTTTGCGATGAAAAAATGATTGGAAAATTTGAAAAAATTGAAGTGTTGAAAGAATATGTGAGTAATATGAAAAAAGAACAGAATGAATATAATGAGAAACATAATATTGATTCTTCAGTTACTGTTAACGGAAGAAGAATGACTAATATTGGTACTTTTAGAGTATATCTAGAAGAATATCTGAAAGGAAATCCAAATGTAAATACAGATATGACTTTTCTTATCAGGCAACTACAGCCAACAGAATTAGGTTTGCCAATACAAATATATGTATTTAGTAAAATACAAGCTTGGGCAGATTATGAAAAAGTACAGTCGGATATTTTTGACCATATCTTTGCAATATTACCAGAATTTGAACTACGTGCATTTCAAAACCCTACAGGTGGTGATTTTAAAAAGATAACAAATAAATAAAAAAACTTATAATAAAAAATTTATTATATAAATATTGTCTGTTCAGGAATATTTATGAAACTTCAAAATCAATTCAAGAGGCTGAAGAAAATTTTAATTTGATTTATATATAATCGGTATTATTGATAATATCCATATAATTTTGACGGTTTCCAATCTTTTCCGTCAAACTTTCTCATTCTTTCGCTTAAAGCACCTGTTGGGCAAGCGAGAACGCAAGCGAGGCAAGTAGCACAATCGCTTTCACCTATATTTTCATTCATACCCGATGCTACTATAGTATCATTACCACGATAAAGAAAAGCAAGGTTATGTTTTCCTGCAACTTCATCACAGGCTCTAATACATCTTCCGCATAAAATACATTTATTAGAATCATAAGTAAAAGCCATACTTGAATCATCTATGGGCTTTAGAGTTTCTTCCTGTCTAAGTTGTTTATTTTCAACGCCAAGTTCATGAATTAGATCTTGCAATTCACATTTATTGTTATGTGTACAAAACAAACAATCATGTTTTTGAGATGCAAGAATCAATTCTAAATTCATGCGTCTATATTCTGTTAATTCGTCATCTTCTGTTGTAATCTCCATGCCGTCTGCAACATCAATACTACAAGATGCAACAAGTCCCCTCATATCTTTTATTTTAACAACACATAATCTACATGCACTTGCACCACCCAGAATATCTGTATAACACAAATGAGGAACTTTAAAACCGTTATCTAAACAAGACTTAAGTAATGTTTCTCCTTTATTTACTTTTACTTTTTGTCCATTAATTGTTATTTCAACAAGTTCTTTTACAGGAAGAACTTCTTTATCTTCATTAAAAAAAGTATCAAAAAGGTTAAGTTTCTCTGCAACTTTTCTTAAAGTAATACCCTTAGGGTCCGGCTCTAAATCCAAATCTTCAAATGGATTTGTTAAAAGAGTTCCTCTTTTTTCTGAACATATTCCAACACCTACAGTATTTAATACTTTTATTATTTTTTTCTCAGGAAAAACTTCGTTTAGTTCATCCCATCCTGCTTCACATGTAAGAGGAATTATCACTGTTGCTTCTTCAAAAATATCTTTTTTAGTAATATTTATTTTTCTATCCATAATTAAATCGGGTACACACGAAACTCCTATTAATTCTTTTGTGAGTATATTAAAACCGTCTTTTTTCAGCATGTTTTCTAAAATTGTCAACTTGTCATATCCACCAATACCAGTATGTTTAACACAAGTATCACAACTCCATAAAACAATTTTATCATCTTTTGTAAGCTGTTTTTTCAAATCCTCATAGGACATTGAACGCATTGAAATAATCATACTTTAACCCTCCTTAATTTTTTTCTTTTCTTAACTTCTCCGTCTTCGGTAATTTTTTCTTCTGTAACTACTACTCCTCTGCTGTCAATAGCAGAAACAATTTTACAATTTGGATAAAAATATGAAGCATTTGCATATCCGGAAGCACATGACATCATAATAATTGTATCTATATGCTTACTTAATTCTATATTTTCAAAATAATAATCCTCACATGGTAGTGTAATAAGATATCCGTCAACAACATTATATCCATCTTCTCTTAACTGTTTTGCCAGTTCATTCATTTTTATTTCACCACCTGTTCCTGAAAGACGGACACAGGTGTTGCAGCTAATAATTGAAATTGTATCATTTTTATCAAGTTCTTCAACAATTTTAGCATATTTTCTATCTCTTGTTCCTATCATAAAAAATTAATTAAAATAATTAAAATTCAAAATTAATTAAAATGACTAAAAAAATATAAAAATTAACCTTTTATAGTATATTTTTTTCAATTATATTAGTCATTTTTTTCCGCAATACTGCGAGATTAACTATGATCTACCAGAAAAAACATTAATAGCACTAAATTTATCAGGGCAACTTTCATAACATACACCACATTGAATACATTTTTCCTGAATAATTAAATGATTTTCTTTAGCATTTCCAATTATCGCACCAGTCGGACAAACCTTAAAACAAATATGACATCCTGTGCATTTATCAGGATCAATTTTAAATGAAATAAGTCCTTTACAAACTTTTGCAGGACATTCTTTATTAATATGTGCTTCATATTCATCTCTAAAATAACGAATTGTAGTAAGCACAGGATTAGGTGACGTTTGTCCAAGTCCACATAAAGACGTAGCCTTAACGCTTTTTCCTATTTTTTCAAGCATATCAATATCTTGTTCTTTACCTTTTCCTTTGGTAATATCATCAAGTATTTCAAACATTTGTTTATTTCCAAGCCTGCAAGGTACACATTTTCCACAGGACTCTTTTTGAGCAAAATCAATAAAATAGCGGGCAACATCAACCATACAGGTATTTTCATCCATAACAACCAATCCTCCTGAACCCATAATTGTTCCTACTTCAGCAAGAGAATCATAATCAACAGGAATATTTAATAATTCTTTTGGAACACATCCTCCTGAAGGACCACCTGTTTGAACAGCTTTAAATTCTTTATCCTCAAAAACCCCTCCTCCAATTTTATATATAATTGTTTCCAATGTAGTTCCAAGTGGCACTTCTATTAAACCTGTTCGTTTAATTTGTCCAACTAAAGCAAAAGTTTTTGTTCCTTTACTTTTATCTGAGCCGTATTGAGTAAACCATTTTGCATCATTTTGAAAAATTCTTGATATTGACACTAATGTTTCAACATTATTTATTATTGTTGGTTTTCCCCATAAACCGGAAACAGCAGGAAATGGAGGACGTGGTCTTGGCATACCTCTTTCTCCTTCAATAGATGCGATTAAAGCGGTTTCTTCTCCACAAACAAAAGCTCCAGCACCTTCTTTCACTTTTATTTTAAAATCAAATCCGGAACCTAGAATATTATCTCCCAACAAATTCAATTTTTCAGCTTGTTCTATTGCAAGAGCAAGTCTTTCAAGAGCAAGTGGATATTCTGCCCTGCAATAGATATAACCTGTATTTGCACCTATTGCATAAGCTGAAATAACCATGCCTTCAATAAGTGAGTGAGGGTCACCTTCAAGAAGAGACCTGTTCATAAATGCTCCAGGGTCTCCTTCATCAGCATTACACACAAGATATTTTTCGTTTGCTTTAGCATCTCTGCAAAATTGCCATTTACGCCAGGTAGGAAAACCTGCTCCTCCTCTGCCACGTATACCAGACTCTTTTACTTCATCAATTATATCTTCAGGTTTTTGTTTTAAAGCTTTTATTAATCCTTGATAACCATTATTTGCAAAATAGTGATTAATTTCTGTAGGATTAATAATTCCGCAATTATTCAGTACCCTTCTAACCTGGTGTTCCAATACAGGAGTTTCGTATAATTTAGGAATGCCTTTTAATGTTTTTTCTCCTATAGTTCCTAAAGCATATTCAGGTAAAGGTTCGTCATTCTCTAAATATGAATTAACTAATTCTATTGCTTTTTCAGGAGTAATATTACCATAAAAAATTAATGGCTTATTAGCTTTTTTAATACAAATTAAAGGTTCGGCATAGCAAAGTCCAATACAACCAACTTCCATTATATTGCATTCAATATTCCTTTCTTTTGTTTCCTTCGAGATTATTTTCATAATCTTAATAGCTCCGGCAGATTTACCACAAGTAGCTGCACCTATTAAAATTAAAGGTGTTTTACCTGAATACAAATCATCCCATTCTTTTTTAGCTACATTTATTACTTTATCTAAATTCACTATTATTAAATTTTATTTTTTACTGAATAATTTTTTTATTTTATCAGGAGTTAAATTTGCTTGCACTTCATTATTTATCATAATGCAAGGTGCCAAACTACAAGCACCTATACAAGCTACAGATTCAAGTGAATATTCACCATCTTCGCTTGTTTCTCCATTTGTTATTTTTAATTGATTTTCAATCTCATCAAGAATTCTCGGAGCACCTTTAACATGACAAGCAGTGCCACGACACAACATAATATGTTTTTTTCCAATAGGAGAAAATCTGAATTGAGCATAAAAGGTTGCAACAGAATATACTTTACTTTTTGGGACACTAATAAATTTTGCAACATTAAGTATTGCTTCATCAGAAAGATAACCAAAATCCTCCTGAACTTTTTGAAGTAATTGAATTAATTCCTGACTTTTACCTTTAAAATTAGAAAAAACTGATTCTATTTCTTTTTCCATAAATTATAATTTCTATTAACATATTTTTCATCTTCGCAAATTTAAAAACTTTTGTAAACTTTTGTAAAGGTTTCAATAATTTTTTTTTAATAAAATGTAATTATTTTGAAAATTGTACTGATTTTTACAGATAAAGGTTGTATTTTACAGACAATTATATACCATAAATATAAACCAATGAATGATAAAGTAGTTGAAAATCATAAAATGACCTTTTTAGATTGCACTCATAGATAATAATGTGTAATTTTAACACGAGATTTTATAAAAATTTAAACAAAATTAAAATGAGAAAAATTATTTACATATTTATTTTGCTAATTGCAATTAGTTCAACAGGTTTTACGCAAAAAGGTGCTGTTACAAAAGAAATGCTTGAGCAAATTAAAAAATCATATAATAATAATGAGGCTTCAGTAAAAGCAATTAGTAACGCCGTCTCAAATAATGATATGTCCAAATTGGCCTTAAATCGTGAAAATGCAGGTAAAGTTGACCACTATTTTAAATATAAAGTTGATGTAAAAGGTATTACCGATCAAAAAAGTTCAGGTAGATGTTGGATGTTTACAGGTTTAAATGTGTTGCGTCCAAAAGTGATGGAAAAATACAATATTAGCAGTTTTGAGTTTTCAACAAACTATTTATTTTTTTGGGACCAGTTTGAAAAAGCAAATCTTTTTTTACAGGCAATTATCGAACATAAAGACAAGCCGATGAATGATAAAACAGTTGAGTGGTTATTTAAAAATCCAATTGGCGATGGTGGTGTTTGGAATTCATTAACAAATTTGATTGATAAATATGGAGTAGTTCCAAAAGAAGTGATGCCCGAAACAAAAAATAGTGAAAGCACAAGATGGATGAGCAGATTAATTAGACGTAAATTACGTGAAGATGGTATTGAACTTAGAAAAATGGCTGAGAAAAAAGCCGATGTAAATAAATTGCAGGAACGAAAAATTGAAATGCTTGGCGATATCTATAAAATGCTTGCTATAAATCTTGGCGAGCCTCCAACAGAATTCAACTGGCGATATAAAGATAAAGATGGCAATATTAGTGAACTTAAAAAATATACTCCAATAAGTTTTTTTAAAGAAGCCTTGCCCGATGTAAGTTTCGATAATTATATAATGTTAATGAACGACCCTTCGAGAGATTATTACAAACTTTACGAAATTGAATACGACCGTAATGTTATGGAAGGTAAAAACTGGATATATATTAATTTGCCTACCGATAATCTAAAAAAATATGCATTAACATCAATAAAAAATAACGAAGCAATGTATGCCTCGTGTGATGTTGGCAAACAACTTAATAAAGACGAAGGTTTGCTCTCATTGCAGAATTTCGATTATGAAAGTATTTATGGGGTAAAATTCGGAATGGATAAAAAGGATAGAATTATAAGTTTTGAAAGTGGTTCATCGCATGGCATGGCTCTTATTGCAGTTGATGTTGACAAAAATGAAAAACCTGTAAAATGGCAATTTGAAAACAGTTGGGGAGCAAGTTCAGGTCATAATGGATATTTAACTTTCACAGATGAATGGTTTAACGAGTATATGTTTAGAGTTGTTGTCCTCAAAAAATTTATTGACCAAAAAACTTTAGATATTCTTAAAACAAAAGCCATCAAGCTTCCACCGTGGGATCCTATGTATTCTATGGACTTTTAATCAGATTTATTTTTATTAATGTGCAACTTTTTTGAATATTAAGAGTCTTATAATTAAACAATAAATCTTTATAATATGAAACATCTTTTTTCTACTACGCTAATATTACTAATATTAAGCTCAATTACATTTTCACAAGTTGGGAGTGATTGTGCAAATTCTCATTTAGTAACCAGCTTACCTTTTAATTTAACAGGAATGACAACCGCAGGTTCCGGAGATGATTATGATAATGGTTCGTGTTGTGGAAGCGATTACATGACGGGAAATGATTATGTATTTGAATATACTCCTGCATCAGATATTGAAATAAATATAAATCTTACTTATACAGGTAGTTTAACAGGATTATTTATAACTAAAGGATGTCCTGATGATATAAATGCAGAATGCATAGCATACGATGAAGCCAGTGGCGGAAATCCTCAATTATCTTCTGTCGAATTATTAAAAGATTCAACCTATTTCATTATTGTTTCAACTTGGGCTGTTATACCATTATATCAAACAACAAATTTTAGTATAGAAATTAAAGAATCAATACCTTTTGATGTGGGTGTTTACACTTTGTTTTTTCCTCGCTCAGGGTGTAAAATATCAGATACTGTCAATGTTTATTTAAAAAACTTTGGAACTGATACAATCTCAAATTTTGATATAGCATATACAGTTGATGGAGGTACTCCTGTTGTTGAGACCTGTTTTTTTATTATACCACCAGGTTCTGAAAAAAATATTTCATTTGGACAAGTGCAGCCTGATTTGTCAATAATTGGACATACGTATTATATTGAAGTTTATGCAATGTTACCTAGTGATGGAGATAATACAAATGATACTTTAAAACGCTTCATAACCCATACCCCAAGTTATGATATATTTCCTTATTATGAAGATTTTGAAAGTGGTAATGGCGGATGGGCTGCTGATTGGCGAAATTTATCTGGTTCTGAATTTTCATGGGAGCTTGGTGAACCTAGTGCTACAATTATTGATACAGCATATTCAGGAACAAATGCATGGACAACAAATTTAACAGGAAATACAAACATAAACGAAAGTTCATTTGTAATTAGTCCCTGCTTTGATTTTAGCAGTATGATTCTTCCTATTTTTGATTTTTGGATTTGGTATGAAACACAAACGCATGATTTTATTAAAGTTGAATATTCTTTAGACAGTAGTTTGACATGGAATCAATTAGGAACAATTACATCGGGTATAAATTGGTATAATACACCAGGCGGATATACTTATGAGGGATGGTATGAAAGTTCATGTGGATGGCTCAATGCAATCCATACTTGTGATAATTTAGGAGGAGAACCACAAGTTCAATTTAGAGTTACTTTTGATGGCGGCGTTGGAGGAACAGCAGAAGGATTTGCATTTGATGATGTTAAAATTTATGAATCGCCTTTAAATGACCTTGGTATTGTTGATATTATTTACCCTGAAGACGGATGTGGACTTTCATCTAATGAAGATATTACTATAAAGATTGCAAATGTGGGTTTATTTGATCAAAATAATTTTGATTTATCTTATTCAATTGACGGTGGAAATACTTTTGTTACTGAAACATATACAAATACTATTATTTCTGAAGATACTTTGATATTTACATTTGCAACACAAGCAGATCTTTCAACAATTGGTTTGTTAAATATTATAGCACATGTTGATTTATTATCAGATTCTAATTCAAATAATGATACAATTGTGAAAGATATTTTTCATTTCAACACAATTTCAACTTATCCATATCAAGAAGATTTTGAATCAAATGATGGCGGTTGGTATGCAAAAGGATTTAGAACTTCATGGGAACATGGTATTCCATCGGATTCAATAATTAATTCAGCTGCATCAGGAAATAACGCATGGGTTACTAATTTATCTGGAGTATCAAATTTAGGTGAACAATCATTTCTTTATACTCCTTGTTTTGATTTTTCCGACTTAACTAAACCAAAAATCAATTTTAATATCTGGTATGATGTTGATATGATTGGTACAAAATTCGAATATTCTGTTAATGGTGGTCAAACATGGCCTAATTATGGAGATACATCTGGCAATTGGTATAATAATGGTCATAATTGGAATTATCAGTCTAATGGATGGGTTAATGTTGAACGAGATCTTTATGTTTTTGCTGGTGAACCACAAATTCAATTCAGATTTAATTTTACTGGGACTAATTTATATTCTGGCTTTGCAATTGACGATTTTACAATTTGTGAAGAACCAACAGCAGGGTTTTCACATATAGTAAATGGTTTGGAAATAACATTTACAGATACTTCATTACACGGTAACACATATTACTGGGATTTTGGTGATACAACAAGTTCAGCAGATCAAAATCCTGTTCATATATATAATTATACAGATACAGTTACGGTAACACAAATTGTTTATAATGATTGTAGTAATGATACTACATATCAATATATATATGTTACAGGAATTAATCATTTATCAACCGAAAATTTTACAATATTTCCTAATCCTGCCGATGAAGAAATATTTATTCAATTTAATAAGGAAATGATTAAAATTTTGGATATTGAAATTATAAATATTCAAGGCAAAACTATAATTTACAAGAGCATAAAAAATTCCAACTCTAATTTTATAAAAATCCCTGTTAATAGTCTTTCTGCAGGAATTTATTTTATAAATATTAAGACATCAAAAGGAATATATAAGAAAAAGATAAGTATTGATTAATACCCATACCTATTTTCCCAAAGTTTATTCAAATTTGTTTTTATCTTGAGTCTTGGTAAAAAAACTATTTTAATGTTTTTCCTGAAAAAGTTGACAGTATGTTGAAGTATGTAAATTCTATGCTTCAAACTTCACAATATCTTATTAAGTCCGGTAAAACAGCTAAGTATTAATTTTTACCTTCCCAATAAATCTCACTCTTTTTAAGAGTGCCATCATCCCAAATAAGTTTCATTCTACATTCTTATTCTAAGTTTATATTCAATAAAAATACGATATTTGCAAGCTCAAATTTTGAACCTGGGAAAGCATTTTTTAATTAGGAAATGCGTTACTATATATATAACTTAAATAAATGGCATTACAAAAAATTAGAAATATTGGTATTGCAGCACATATTGATGCTGGCAAAACAACAGTAACTGAAAGAATATTATTTTTTACAGGCGTAACAAGAAAAACAGGTGAAGTGCATGATGGGCAGGCTACCATGGATTTTATGAAGCAGGAGCAAGAGCGAGGAATCACTATTGCATCAGCTGCAATATCTTGCCAGTGGAATGGTTCACAGATAAATATTATTGATACTCCGGGGCACGTTGATTTTACTATTGAAGTAGAAAGGTCTTTGCGTGTGATTGATGGAATGATTGCTGTTTTTTGTGCAGTAGGAGGAGTTGAACCTCAAACAGAAACAGTTTGGAATCAAGCCGACAGATACAAGGTACCAAGAATAGCTTTTATCAATAAAATGGATAGAACAGGGTCTGATTTCATCGAAGTTGTCAGTATGATGAACAAATATCTTGATGCTAATGCATTTCCTTTTCAAATCCCTATTGGTTCTGAAGAAAATTTTAATGGAATAATAGATATTATTGAACGCAAAGCATATCTTTTCGATGAATATGAAAGAGAAGAAACTACTATCCCTGATGAATATAAAGAAAATGCAGAGGAAATACGAAATGAATTAATTGAAAAGTTAGCTGATTATGACAGTGATATTATGGAGATGTATCTTGACGAAGATGATATATCTGCGGAAATGCTAAAAAAAGCTGCTAGAAAAGCGACATTAAAATTAATGATTACACCTGTATTTTGTGGTGCAGCATATAAGAATAAAGGAATTCGTTTGTTATTAAATGCGGTTAATGATTTGCTCCCATCACCTATTGATATTGGAGCAATATTTGGATCCGATATTGATGATGAAGAGAAATTAATAAAAAGAAATCCATTTTTAAAAGAGCCTTTTTCAGCTTTAGCTTTCAAAATTATTAATGATCCTTATGTAGGTCAACAAACATTTATCCGTATATATTCTGGTAGTCTTGAGGGTGGAACACAACTATATAATCCTAGCAAAAAACGTCACGAAAGAATAGGGAGAATTCTAAAAATAAAGGCAAAAGAAAGAAAAGAAGTCAGCAAGGCAGGACCCGGAGATATTGTAGCATTGATAGGCATGAAATACACCAAAACCGGTGATACACTTTGTGATAATGAGCAGCGTTTATTATTAGAATCAATTCATATTGCTCAGACTGTGATTGAAATGAAGATTAGTCCTAAAATCAGAAAAGATCAAAGCAAATTAGGTGAAGCATTAAGTAAATTATCAAATGAAGATCCATCTTTTACTGCACATTATGATGATGAGACTTGCGAAACTATAATTTCGGGTATGGGAGAACTTCATTTAGAGATAATCATGGACAGATTAATCAATGAATTTAAAGTTGAGGTTGAAGTTGGAGCGCCTGCAGTAGCATACCGTGAAGCTATATCACAGGAGGTTCAAGTAGAGTACAAACACTCCAAACAAAGTGGAGGAAAAGGACAATATGCCCATACCATTATGCGAATCGAACCTAATTCCGGTAAAGGTTATGAATTTGTGAATATGATAAAAGGTGATCGTATTCCACAAGAATATATTCCTTCTGTAAACAAAGGAATTAAAAAAGTAATAGAAGAAGGAATTCTTGCAGGTTTTCCAATTGTTGATGTAAAAATAGTATTGCTAGATGGAAGTTTCCATGCTGTAGATTCTTCAGACATGGCTTTCCATATTTGTGCCTCTATTTGTTTCAAAAATGGTTTTAAAAAGGCTTTTCCAAAACTTCTTGAACCCACAATGAAAATTGAAATTAATACCCCTGATGATTATATTGGAGATGTAGTTAGCAATCTTAATAGAAAACGTGGCACAATTGAGTCTATGAGAAGGTATCGTAAGGGTTCACAAAAACTAAACGGGTTTGTACCTTTGAAAGAAATGTTCGGATATGCTACTCAACTAAGAAATATTTCTAGCGGAAGAGCAAATTATTCAATGGAATTTAGCAAATATACTCCTGTTTCTGAAGCTTTGCAGGAAGAAATACTTAAGGAATTGAAGGAGAAGAATTAAATAAGTTTTTTTCTTCAATTTCTTTATTTATAATTTGCTAATATCTACCTTTCCAAAGTTTATTCAAATTAGCTTTTATTTCTTTTTCACGAGTATTATCCTGTGGTTCATAAAATTTTGTTTTACTTATTTTTCTCAGGTAGAAATTTCATATCAACAAAATTATTTTCAAAACAGCCTAATTTCTTCTGCCTAAGGCTGACCAATTTCTGATCATGTGTTTCCCCAAAAGCGTAAATAGCCAAATATCAGCTAATTGCAAAAATGAAAACATATGGAACAGTGTTATAAATCAAGTTCGCCAGCACCCTGACGGATAATCTCAATCTCATTATCAACGCAATTTACAACAGTTGAAGCAACGTTATTGCCATAACCACCATCAACAACTATATCAACCTTATCTTTAAAGTTTTCATAAATTAGCTCGGGATCAGTAATATATTCCACTATTTCATCATCATCATGCACCGAAGTTGTCATTATTGGGTTGCCAAGTTCTTCAACAATTTTGCGAATTATATTATTATCGGGAATTCTTATACCAATGGTTTTCTTTTTGCTTTTAAATATTTTAGGCACATTATTGTTAGCATCTAAAATAAATGTAAAAGGTCCGGGTAAATTACGTTTCATAACCTTATAAATATAATTATTTATTGGGCGAGTATAATCTGAGAGGTGACTAAGGTCGTCGAAAATAAACGAAAAGTTGGCTTTTTCTAGTTTTGTGCCTTTTAGTTTTGCAATACGTTCTGCAGCTTTTTGATTATTTATATCGCAACCCAGACCATAAACACTATCGGTAGGATAAACAACAATACCGCCACTTTTAAGAATATCAACAATTTTCAAAACGTCCTGCTGATTCGTATTATCGTTATATAATTTTATCAACATAAACTTGTGTTATTTTAATTATAATGCAAACCTACATATATTTTTTTGTAAAAAACATATTGATATTATCGCATTAACCAAAGAAATTCTACCAAATCTTTACTCTTTTGTTTTCGGGTAACCACATTTTATCACCCTCTTTAACATCAAATGCATTATAAAACTCTATCAAATTTGGCAATGGTCCGTTAACTCGCAGGTTTCCCAAAGAATGAACATCTTCTTTAGTGCGGCGTAAAATTTCTTTATCTCTAATATTTTGTGCCCATACATGTGCATAGGCAAGATAAAAACGTTGCTCTGCTGTATAACCATCAATTTTTTCTTGTGGATTTTCTTTTAGAGCTATCTGCAAAGCAGTATATGATATGCACAAACCGCCAAGGTCAGCAATATTTTCGCCAAGTGTTAATTCGCCATCGGCATGAATAGTGTCTAACACAATAAATGAGTTAAACTGGTCAACAAGCATTTTTGTACGCTGTTTAAACTTTTTGTTATCTTCTATTGTCCACCACTCGTTAAGATTTCCGTTTTTATCATAATTTTTGCCTTGGTCATCAAAACCGTGTGTCATTTCATGACCAATAACAACACCAATTGCTCCGTAATTTACAGCATCGTCGGCATCCATATAAAAGAATGGTGCTTGCAGAATAGCAGCAGGAAAAACAATTTCGTTCATCGATGGGTTATAATATGCATTAACCATTTGGGGGGGCATGTGCCATTCAAGCTTATCAACAGGTTTGTCAATTTTGCCAATCATATATTCAAAATCAAAGTTATTAGCACGTAATACATTTAAAACATAGGCATCGTTTTTTACTTCAAGGTCTGTGTAATCTCTCCATTTATCGGGATACCCTACTTTAACATTTATTGTTTCAAGTTTTTCCTGAGCTTTTTGTTTTGTTTCACTGCTCATCCATGGCAATTGGTCTATTCTTATTGCATAAGCAGATTTCAGATTTGCAACCAAATTTTTCATTCTTTCTTTAGCTTTTGGAGGGAAATATTTTGCTACATATAGTTTTCCTATGGCTTCGCTTAAAGCGGAATTTGTTGTACCAAGAACACGCTTCCACCGTGGACGATTTTCTAAACTACCCGACATAGTTTTTCCGTAAAAATTGAAATGTGAATCAATAAATTCATTACTTAAATAATTTGCTGTTTTTCTAATTAAATTCCATTTAAGATAATTTTTCCAATCATCAATAGAAAAATCTGTTAAAACAGAACTTAAGTTTTCGAAAAAAACAGGCTGATTAACATTCAAGGAATTTAAATTTGACCGACCAATATTTGAAAAATATTCCGTCCAGTTTATTTTAGGAGATAATTCTTGAAGTTTTGAAATGGAATGTTTGTTATATGTTTTAAATGGGTCTCTACGTTCTAATCTAGTCATTGAAAATTTTGCCAGTTTGGTTTCAATGTCCATAATGGTTTTAGCAACAGTTGCAGAAGTTTCATCATCATTGCCCATTAGCATGAAATTAGACTTTAGGTGCTCTATATATTTACTGCGCAAATTCTCAGAACGTTCATCATTGTCTATATAATAATCTCTGTCGGGCATTCCAAGACCTCCCTGTGCTAATTGTGCAATTACCATTTCGCTGTTTTTTGGATCAGCATCGGCATAAATATTAAATAAGGGATAAATATTGTGTGTATGCAAATATGCTACTACATTCAGAATATCATTAATATTTGTAGTATTATCAATTTTTTCAAAATATTTTTCTAAAGGATCTAATCCGTTTTTTTCAATTTTAGCACTATCCATTCCCATATTGTAAAAAAGACCTATCTTTTTTGCAATAATGTCATTATTATCACCATCCGCAATTTCATTAATCAAATCTTTTAACTGTTTTTCTGCTTTATCAGCAAGTTGATCAAAAGTACTATAACGGCTTTTATCAGCAGGTAAAGGATTGCTTTTCATCCAACCACCATTTGTATATTGATAAAAATCATTAACGGGAGATACAGTTGTATCTAAATCGTTTAGATTTATTGTGTTATTTGTATTTTTTTTCATTTGATGCGAATTTTCATTACAGGAAAATAAAAATATAATTATTATAATACCTGAAAAAATTAAATTTTTTGTCATTAGAAAATTGTTTATTTATTGGTGCAGCAAAGGTATTATTATTTTTTATTTTGGTTTTCTATTTTCCATTATTTAAATTTGTTGAAATAAAATATTATTCGTATTTTTGACTAAATCAATATTTTATACTGATGAAAGACTTATCCTCCATAAAAGCTGCAAAAAAAAGAATACTCGAATTAGAAAAAGAATTAAAACAAATAAAAAAACGACATTATAAATTATTTGAATCTGCTTATGATGCAATTTTCACAATGGATGGTGAAACCTTTATTGATTGTAATACAAAGACTCTAGAATTATTTGGGTGCAAGAGAAAAGATATTATTGGACAGCCGCCATATTTATTTTCTCCGGAATTTCAAACCGATAAAAGAACCTCAAAAGAAAAAGCTATTGAAAAAATTACAGCTGCTTTTGATGGAAAACCACAACTTTTTGAATGGACTCATAAAAAATTAAACGGCGATTTATTTGATGCAGAAGTTAGTTTAAATAAAATTGAAATTGAAGGAAAACCACATTTGCAAGCAATTGTCAGGGATATTTCAGAAAGAAAAAAGCATGTAAAAGAACTATCAAATAAAAACAAAGAATATTCTTCACTTAATGAAGAATATTTAGCCCAAAATGAAGAGTTAAGAGTAATAAATGATGAGTTGAAAGATAATAATAATAAAATAGAAAATGAAAAAGAAAAAACAAATGCAATTTTAAAAGCATTACCCGATATTTTATTTATTCTTGATAATAAAGGTATTTTTAAATATTTCCATACAAACAATTCCGAAATCCTTATTGTTCCTCCCGAAAAAGTAATTGGAACTAGTATTTCAGATATGGGGTTTACTGAAGAAAAATTAAAGGAAATTTTAAATGCGGTAAAAAAGTCAATAAAAAATAAATCTGTTGAACCTTTTGAATATAATTTAAAAATTGGCAAAACAACAACTATATGGAGTGCAAATACATATCCTCTCAACAAATCAGAAGTTGTAGTATTGGTAAGGGATATAACCGAAATTGTTGAAAATGAAAATGAGCTAATAAAAAAGAATAATGAGTTTTCATCATTAAATGAAGAATACTTAGCCCAAAATGAAGAGTTAAGAACAACAAATGATGAATTAAGAGATAAAAATAAAAAAATAAAAGATAGTGAGGAGAAATATTATAAATTATTCGAATCTGCCAATGACTCAATTTTTACAATGGATGGTGAAATTTTTATTGATTGTAATACTAAAACATTAGAATTATTTGACTGTAAAAGAAAAGATATTGTTGGCAAACCACCATATTTATTTTCACCGGAATTTCAACCTGATAAAAGAGCATCAAAAGAAAAAGCTATTGAAAAAATTACAGCGGCCTTTGATGGACATCCACAATTTTTTGAATGGACTCATAAAAAATTAAACGGAGAATTGTTTAATGCAGAAATTAGTTTAAATAAGATTGAACTTAAAGGGAAAAAATATTTACAAGCAATTGTAAGAGATATTTCTGAACAAGAAAAAGCAAGAAAAAAAATTAAAGAAAGTGAAGAAAAATTTAGGGTTGCCTTTGAAACAAATCCTGATTCGATTAATATAAGCAGATTGGAAGATGGATTGTCAAAATATGTTAATAAGGGTTTTGAAAAAATAACAGGATATTCAGCAAAAAAAACTATTGGTAATAATATTCAAATAATTAAAATTTGGAAAAATCAGGATGATAGAAAAATACTTGTTGATGAACTTAAAAAGAGTGGAAAAGTTGAGAATATGGAAGCAAAATTTGTTCATAGTAATGGAAAAGAAATAGATGTATTAATATCTGCAAACATTATTATGTTAAACGATGAACCCCATATAATAGCAATAACAAAAGATATTACCGACATAAAGAATAATGTTGAAGAACTTATGAAAGCTAAAGAAAAAGCAGAAGAATCGGAAAAATTAAAAACAGCTTTTTTAGCAAATATGAGTCATGAGATCAGAACTCCAATGAATGGTATTTTAGGTTTTACACAATTATTAAAACGTCGCAATGTTTCCGAAGTAAAAAAAGCAGAATATTTAGATATTATAAGTGACAGAGGGTACGAATTGTTAAATATTATTAATGATATTATTGATATTTCAAAAATTGAATCAAAACAAGTTGAAGTAAATCATAATAATATTGAACTCAATAGTTGTATAGATGAACTTTATGATTTTTTCAAAACAAAAAAAACACATGTAAAACTTATAAAAAAATATTCTCATGAATCACTGCATATTAAAATTGATAAAACTAAATTCAATCAAATCCTTACGAACCTTATTAATAATGCCATAAAATTCACTCTATCCGGCTCTGTTGAAATTGGTTATAAAATAAAACAAAATAAGAAGAGTAAGTATATTGAATTTTTTGTTAAAGACACAGGAATTGGTGTTCCTGCTAATAAACAAGAAATAATATTCAATAGATTTACTCAGGCAGATGACGGACATACTAAATCTTATGGAGGAACCGGACTTGGACTTGCTATTTCTAAAAGTTTAGTTGAATTAATGGATGGTGAAATATGGGTAGAATCAATTGAAAAAATTGGCTCAACATTTTATTTTACATTACCTTATTTAAAATCACAAGAAATAGAAAACATAGATAGTGAAGAAGAAAGCATTAAATACAATTGGAACAACAAAACCATATTAATAGCCGAAGATGACGAGTTTAATTATCTGTTTTTAAAAGAAATTATTAATTCAACAAAAGCAAAAATAATTAGAGTAAAAAATGGGATTGAAGCTATTGAGCAAGCAAAAAAATCTAAAATTGACATTATCTTAATGGATATTAAAATGCCAAAATTAGACGGGATAAGTGCTTCTATTGAAATTAAAAAATTCAATAATAATATTCCAATAATAATTCAAACAGCATTTTCAATAACAAAAGAAATAAACAAAACAATAAATGAAAATTTTGAAACTTTAATATCAAAACCTATTGATGAGGATAAGTTACTATCTATTATAAATGATTATTTGGCTTAATGGATTGGTAATCAGCAAAAGATCGTGTTTATTTTACAATTACAGTATTTTCCATTACTGTACATACCGCAAAAAATCCAATTGCTCCATTGCTTAAATTTGTTGAAAGGTTAGCAGGCATTACATCAAAGTATCCTCCACTCCATTCTGTTTCCGAAAGTAATGTGCGAATAAAAGCAGCATACTCATGTGATAATGAATATTTTTTTTGAGTAATTATTGTTCCTGATGGAAAATATACAGTTTCTGTTTTTGAAGCAAAAATCTGTGCAATATCAACTGTGTGCAGAGTATAGTAATACAATAATGCTTTATTCATTGTATTCAAACTATCATCAATTATATGACTCCAATCTAATGATATTTCCCACATTGCATCTTCCATGCTTGAAAAATTATCATTAATATAATATAAATCGTTATCATTTTGAGAATAAGAAATATATGAAAAATGTGTAACTGGTATCATATATGCTTCGGCAGCATAGTTGTTGCCTTCATGATCAATAGAAAGGAAATAGTATTTACCAATTACAGCACTAAAAGGAGAACTTATATAAGTTCCCAGTTCAGATGAATCTTCAACAAAAACATAAATAGAATCGCCATCAGTAATAGTTATAGTAGCTCCTGAAACTTTTTCAGGAACTCCATTTAATTCATTTACAGTTTTTGAAAGCTGTACTTCGTGCTGAATATATTCATTTGTTATTAATGCATCAACAACCAACAGGTTTTCATTTCTTGCATCAATTGGGCTATCAAGCTTTTCTTTGCAAGAAAACAAAAATGTTAAAATCAATATGCTATATAAATACCTCATCTTCAAAACACTATATTGTATGTGATTGACGGTATTGCTCCTAATAAATAAATACTTGTAGGAACATATTCCGATGGATTCAGCAAATTGCCGGGTACAATAAATGAACCGTCGCTTAATTCTGTTTGATTATAATTTTGTGAAATATAATTTTTTCTCCAGTATGCATTATATAAAGTAAATGATATGTCGTGCCTGAAACTACCTTTATGATTTGGGTTTAAATTTAGTTTTACCAGTAAATCCAAACGATGATAATCTGGTAATCTACCGTTATTTTTCTCACCATAAACAGGTAATGAATATCCATTATAATAATAAAATGCTGTTGGAACACTTATTGCACTTCCTGTACTATACACCCAATTAGCCGCCAACAACCATGCTTTTGACAATTTATAAGAGAAATTAAAAGAAATATCATGAGGTCTGTCTTGAAATGCCGGATATACATTATCATTATTTATATCTTTAATTTTTCTCAAAACTCTTGAATAAGTATAACTTATCCTTCCGCTTAATTTTCCAAAATCTCTTTTTGCCATAAATTCTATACCATAAGACCATGCTTTACCAAATCGCAATTCCCCCTCAACTAAAGGATTTAACAACATGTTAGCATGATCTTTATAGTCAATTTGGTTTTTCATTGACTTGTAAAAACTTTCAACTGAAATGTCAATATTATGTTTTTTAATTTTTCTGTAATATCCAAGTGAAAATTGATGAGCTTTTTGTGGTTTTATGCTTGGACCACTTGGCAACCACACCTCAAGAGAAGTAAACGGACTAATTGAGTTTGATAATAATTGTAAATACTGACAAGTTTTATGATATCCTGCTTTAACCGAGCTTACTGAATTTAATAAATAATTTATGCTCAAACGTGGTTCAAAATTTATATATCTGTGATATTTTTCTCCTTTTTCGTAAGTAACAGTATCAATTGGTAAATATTTTTCATTAAAAGTATATTCTGTAGCTTCTCCAATATTATTCCATGATGTTAAACGTCCCCCATAGCTTATAATAATTTTATCATTGAGTTTTTGTTCATTAGTCAGATATAATGCTGTTTCACGAGCATTTTTAGGACTAATTACAGGATAGCTTGCACGAAATTGATTATCGCCAAGTTCTAGCTTACCGGGAATAAAACTATGAGCAGTACTACTCATTCCAAAACGAATTGTTAATTCAGGTGTTTGATAATATGTAAAATCACTTTTCAAACACAAATTAGCAATTTTTGAATTCCAGTAATAATTATTTTCTTCAGATATTACCAAAAAATAATCGTAATTGCTTGCTGTAAGTGTTGTATTTGAAAATAATTTGTCGCTAAAAAGATGATTCCATCTTAATGTTGAGGCTGTATTTTCCCAATTTATACCAAAGCTGTTTCTTTCTAATCCTGCACTGCTAAAATTATCTTTTCCGGAATATCCTGAAAAAAACAATCTGTCTTTACTGCCTAGTTTAAAGTTAAATTTGAAATTTAAGTCATAAAAATATAAATTCTGATCAGGATTTTCTCTAAACAACCATTTTAAATTTGACTTTCTAAATGAAATAAAACATGAACTTTTTTCTTTTATAATAGGTCCTTCTAATGAAAATCTACTCATAAATAAACCAAGTCCGGCATTACCTCCAAATTTATATTTGTTTCCATCTTTTGTTTTAATATCAATAAGTGATGATAATCTTCCACCATACGTTGCAGGAAAATCTCCTTTATAAATTTTTACATCTTTAATTGCTTCGGGCACAAACGAAGAGAAAAAACCAAGTAAATGTGTTGGGTTATAAATTGGTGCTTCATCAATTAATATCAAATTATGATCCCGTTCACCACCCCTTACATAAAAAAATGTAGAGCCATCGCCATAAGATTTAATTCCGGGCAATAACTGTAAAGATTTAACCACTTCGGTTTCTCCCATAAATGAAGGTATTTGCTGAAATGATTTAGAATTCATTTTAATTTCACTCATTTGGGTATTAGACAAATATTCATAATCATCTTCGGCTTCAATAATTACTTCCGATAAAAATTCATTGTTTAACTCAAGTCCATAATCTAATTTTAAATTTTTGTTTAATTCAATAGGAATTACAACATCATTAAAACCTATAAAAGAATATACTAATGTATAGCTTCCCCCAGGTAATGTAATTGAATAAAAGCCATAAGCATTTGTAATTGTTCCTGCTACAAGTTCTTTTACATAAACTGTAGCTCCAATCATCAACTCGCCTGTTTCCTTATCTTTTATATAACCACTAATTGTATATTTTTTATTTTTTGAGGTAGAATTTTCTTCAATCTTTTTCTTCTTTATTATAACATGATTTTGTACTACCAAAAATTCAATCTGTTTATCATTAAGTAATTTTTTTAAAACAGTTTTAAGGGGCTTATTCTTTGCTTTAAGTGTTACTCTAATATCTTCTGTAATTAAATCATTACTAAAAGAAAAGTTGATGTTATATTTTTCGTTGATATTTTCAAGGACTACAGAGAGCTGCTCATTTTTCACATTTACTGATACTTTTTTACTTAATAAATCACTTTGAGAGAAACCGTTTACAGTGGCAAATACCAATAAAATCAATAATAATATAAAATGCTTTTTTCTCATTCAAATCTATATTATTGCATATAAAGTAATCTCAAAATTAACAAGCTTTTCCGGAAATTTCGATAGCATCTTCTTTTTTATCAATTTTAAGGTCAAAAGTTGATTGTAAAATTGTTAGAATTGCATCAAGAGAAAGATTATCAAAAGTAGATGTATATCGACAATCTTTAATTTCATCGTTAATAATAATATTTGATTGATATATTTTATTGATAGTTTTTACAATTGATTTAAGCTTTTTATTTTTGAATACCAGTTTTTTAGTTTTCCATGATTTATAATTCTCATCAACATTTTCGGTTTTTTCTAATCTCTTTTCTTCTTTTATGAATGTTCCTTTTTCTCCGGATTGCAATATTATTTTATCATTTTCATTATTTTTTCTGTAAACTGCTACTTTGCCTGAATTTACAATTACAACAATTTCGTTGCTTTCAGGCAATGTACTTACATTAAAGGATGTTCCGATGACTTCAATAACAATTTCTCCGGTATTAATAATAAATGGTTTTTCTTTGTTATGAGCAACATCAAAATATGCTTCACCATTTTCTAATATTACAAGTCTTTTATCCTTTGCAAATTTTTTAGGGTATTTTAATTCAGTGTTATGATTTAAAGATATTTGTGAGCCATCTGATAAAGAAACTTCATTGGGTCCGTTTACACTTAAATAATCTTTTTGGCTTCCTTGATTGAAAAAATAATAAACAGAAGTTATAGATACTGCAAGAATAATAAATACGGCAGCTATTCTGATAAAATATTGTAATGACGATATTTTTTTATTTTGTTTTGGATTTAGGCTTACAACATTTTCAGTAATGTTGTTTTTTAAAGTATTCCATTCTGCTTCAATATCTATTTCTGCAATATCTTTGTTGATGTTCGATAGCTCCCATGTTTTTGCATACTCTTCAAACAATTTATTATTTTTCGGGTTTTGTTTACGCCAATTATTAAGTAAAATTCTCTCTTGCTCTGAAATTGAGCCTGAAAGTAATTTTACTATCAATTCGTGATATTCAATATGTTGGTTATCTGATTTCATTATATCTCACTACTAATACACATTAGCATATGTTTACCCTTATACAAAAACTCACTATTTTTAATTAAAAAACTCATATAAAATAATCATTAACACAGTTAAATAGTCTGCCAGTTTTTCTTTTAATATTTTTAATGCTTTTGATATTTGTGCTTCAACAGTTTTTACAGAAATATTTAATTTTTTGGCAACTTCAGCATATTTCAAATTCTCAAAACGATTTAACATAAAAACTTCTCTGCATTTTGGAGGTAAAGAATCAATTGCCATTTTAATATTATTCTCCAATTCAGCCTCAACCAATTTATCTGAATTTTCCCAATTTGAATCAAGGTTTATATTTTCTATTTCAACATTTCCTCTATCAAATTTCTTATTATCTCTAATATAATTTAAACAACGATTATGAACAGATGTATATAGATACGACTTTACAGGCTTATCTGTATCAATGCTTTTTCTTTTATCCCATAAATTAATATAAACATCATGAACAATTTCTTTTACTGCATCAATATCGTAAATATATTTTCTGCCATAAGCACAAAGAGGCACAAAATGCAATTTGAAAAGCTCTTCAAATTTCTTTTCAGTAAAATTGTTTATATGTGTATTGCTGTTCAAATCAACACAATTTTAAGCAAAAATATTATTAAAAACCATAAATTCATCATATTTTAACCCCAAAAATTCATAAATTTTTGCTATCTACGATAGCGACTAAGATTACCAAACATTTTTTCACTCCAAAAATGGGGTTATCTAAATCGGGATTTCACGTATTACAACCCTTGTCCAATCACATATTCATACAATTCACTTTGTTTTTGTATGAATAATGCGAGTTAATAAAAAAAGCCGCTCAATTTAATGAGCGGCTTCCATTTTTAAAGGGATTAAGTATTATTTGAAATTAAGGGTTAAATTATTAATATCAGCAGGGTTATAAGGTGTTAAAGCATCCATGCTTGTTTCAAGTGTATTATATTCTGAACCCGGAGAAGTTCCTCCCTGTATAAAACCGTAAGTATTAAAATATCCGGGAGCATCAGTATTGTATAAATAAGAGGCTACAGTATTTGAATCAATACTAGGCCATACTTCATATATTTGCTGTGTAAATACATTTTTAATAGAATGCGTTTTTAATAAAACATCACGATTTGTTTCATCTAAAGTGTTAGGTGGCAAACCAACTTCGGCAACTCCAATATCTGAATTTTCGCTTCCTGAAGCAACAAATGCCCAATCAAATCCTGTAGTATCTGTGAAAAATTTTGCATTAGGATGGTTTGAGTTTCCATAAACATCAATTATATCGCCTGTTTTGCCTGCAAACATTTTTAATGCATTAATTGAATATGGCTCAACAAGAGGATTTCCCAAAGGAATACCTGCTATTGATACTATCATGTGTGCATCGTAACCATATTCACCTGCTTCGCTATAATCAATTCTATACATAGCATCGGGGAAATTAATATTCTCATCTCTATTACAATTATAAGGTTTAATAATTGCAATTCCTTTCACAGGACTAACATTCCAAAATACCTGTAGTGCTTTACCCTGATCAGTATTGCTACTTGAAGCTGCATCGGCAATTGTCATTTGATATGCCCATGTAATTCCATCAAAAGGAGAATTTTCAACTACTACACAATTTTTTGCTCTTCCGTCTTCTTCACTTGTATATGAAAATGCCATAGCCTGATTAATTTCATATTCAGCTATTGCCCACATTATTTCTTCAACAAGTTCTGAAGCACTTTCGCCTATAGCAATAAAATTAGTAAGGTGCTCATAAATATCATTACCTTGCAATGTATCTCCTTTTCCTGATTTTGTTGTAGTGGTCTTACTAATGGCATCAGGAATATCAACTCTAAAATGAGCTGGAACAATACTGTCTTTTTGTGGTTCTTCCTCTTTGTCTTTTTTACAGCCACTCATTACTAATAACGAAACTACTGTAAATGCTAATAAAATGATTGAATACTTTTTCATAATTTCTAATTTTTTAATGTTAAATATTTACTTTTTTTAGTTTTCAATATCTATTACACATAAAAATTATTTTACCCTTACTGGCATCTCTATATTATACCAATTGGACAACTTGTCTCGATTTTTCGAGATTCAATATAGTTCAAAATCTTGAACTATTTTCATAGCCTACAACGAAATTTCGTTATAACATCGGCATTTACTTCCGATAATTATCGGGATAAAATTATAACGATTTTTTAATTACAATTGGTATTAAACCAAATATTGCTTGTGTAATTTCTTGAAAAAAACATTTAAAGCAGATATTATAACTATCGTGTAACAGATAGTAAACTAACTTTTAAAATTCTTGTGTTCGTGATATTATTTGCTTTAATTTTTACAGTCTCACACCAACAGTAAAACCAGGATACATTTTAACGTTTGTATTTCGTTTTGTTCTATCATAGGCAGACCAGTTTACAATAGATGAATTAACAGGATTTCCTTCTCTGTCATTAATATCTGACACTTGTATATTCCACGTCATACCTCCAAAAACAGTTAAATTGTCTGATACATGCATCGATGCGCATAAGTTGATCTTATTAAGCATGTTTAGTCTACCCGTCCACCATTCGTCTTCATTTATATGGTAAGCTATGCCATCAATATTAACTTTTACTTTTTCAGTAACAGGAAGCATTGTTCCAATTCCATACCCCCAACCCCATTTAATAAAATTGTTTTCTAAACGACTTCCAACAGAAATAATATTGTAGAATTGTTCAGTACCTGTTTTAAAGCTTCCAACTACATAAAAAGATTCGTTTCCGCTTAATTCAAATGAACGATATCCTTTTTTTACAATGCTTAGGAAACCAAGAGCTATTCCATCCTCTACAGTATCACAAATATTTATAAATCCTATTTGTGCACCAGTAAGTTTTTTAGTGTAATTTAAAAAACCTGTTATCTGAACACCTTTAAGGTTACCTGAATTAATGTTTGCAAAGCCAGTAATTTGAGATCCTTTTATGTCTCCATGATTAATATTAGCGAATCCTGATATTTGAATACCTATTGGCATTGACTTTGCAATATTGATAAATCCTGTTAATTGCAGTCCTGTCATAGTTCCGTTTACAATATTTGAAAATCCTGAAATCTGAGATGCAGTTGAGCTATCGGCAATAATATTTGCAAATCCAGCAATTTGTAATCCATTCAGGTTCTTTTTGCTTATATTTGAGAAACCTGATATTTGGCAACCAATTACATTTCCAATTATTGTATTGCTAAATCCAGCAATTTGTAAACCTGTTACATTCTTTTTATTTATATTTGAAAATCCTGATATTTGACAACCAATAACATTTCCCATTACAGTATTTGCAAATCCAGCAATTTGCAAACCTTTTACATCTTCTTTAATCATATTATAGAATCCCCCTATTTCAAATCCTTTTAGTCCACCTGAATATCCAATAATAATGTTTAAAGAAAAATTGTTTGATACGTTCCAAGACTCCATCCCATTTGTTCCAAGCGGAGTTACAAAACTTATTTGAACTGGTCGCACAACAGTATTACTTTTTTTAACTTCTTCTTGTGCACATACATTAAAGCTTAAAACTGCTAATAATGCAATTACGATTGTTAAATTTATTGTTTTCATCTTTTTATAATTCGAGTTATTAATTATGATTAATTACATTCCCTGAACCAGAAATACTTGTGTTGATATCTGGAAAACCAATATAATGGACATCTCCACTCCCTGAAATTCTAACATCAAGAAGTTCTAATACATTAGCATATATATTTCCTGATCCTGAAATTTTTGCAAAACAAGTATTTTGCTCAAGATTATAAGAACTTATTTTTCCGGAACCACTAATATGTAATTCTGTTTTGTCCGTAGAACCTTTTAAAGTTAATTCGCCTGACCCTGAAATATCAACATCAATATAGTTGGCATCAGCTTCACAATCAATATCTCCTGATCCACTAATATCCAGTTCGAAAAAACTTGTATTAACATTTTCAATATTAATATAACCTGAACCAGATAAAGATACATGAGAAATAGAATTTGTTCTAACGTATATGTTTATAGGTTCGGTATTACGTAAATTTCTATTATTTTGCTTTTTTAATGTTAATTTGTTCCCATTTATGCTCGTGCTTATGTATGGAATTAAGTTTTCTTCGGCTTCAACAATTATGCTATTTATACTATCGTTAGTTATAAATACATTGAAATTACCGCTTGATTTAATTTCATTAAAAGACGATATTGGTCTTTCTTCGTTAGCAATATGACCATTTCCTTTTATGCTCATGTGAAAAGTGTCGCGACACGATATTGCTAATAAAGCAATTCCAATTAATAAAATACTTAGCTTTTTCATTTGTTTAAAATTTATGTTTTTCATTTATTTAAATAATTGTGTTTTCAACAGGAAGACAATTCAAAAAATAAATACCCCTACTTGATGGGTATTTTTTTATTTAAAATATTATTTGGGATAAATATTATCTTAGACTATACATTTTTACTAATAATAAACCTAAAAGCAACTCTTCCTCCTATCCACATTTGAATTTGATTTTTCCCAAATGTGTTTTCATAAAAAGGGTTTAATGCAATTGTCGAAGAAAAATTACCTGTTTCCGGATTAGTAATAGCAGAAACATGAAAATTAATTGAGGGTCCTGCAACAAGAGAGAAATGTTTAAATATCTTTATTTCCATTGCAGTATTAATTTTGCTTAGAAGATTTAATTCATCTTCCCAAGGTCTGGTTTCATTAACAACACTTGATATTAATTCAAAGTTAATCGCAAAAGTTTTGTTCAGTTTTGTAATGCTTCCTATTCCCACGCCTACAGACCATTTTTCATAATTATTCGGATCTATACCAGCATTGTATATATTATAAAACTTTCTTGTTCCTGATTTATATAATAAATTTGTACAGAATATTTCATTCGCAGAAATTTCAATTGCACGATAACCTTTCTTGATATGATTTAAAAATCCAATTGAGGCACCCAAACTGGTATCAGCAACGTTAATAAATCCTATCTGAACTCCTTTTAAATCTTTTGTGTAATTTAAAAAACCTGCTATTTGAAGTCCACCCCTAACATTTTCTGTATGATTGAGAAAACCGGCAATTTGAATACCTGTAACATTTTTACAATAATTAATAAAGCCTGCAATTTGCATTAAAACGACATCCTGCTTGGTCGAATTAATAAATCCTGCAATTTGAACTCCGTCAACATCTTTTGTTGTATGGTTATGAAAACCTGCAACTTGAAATCCCTTCATTTTACCATTAAGAACATTGCTGAAACCTGCAATTTGAACACCTGTTATTTTATCTAGCACAATATTGTTAAAACCTGCAATCTGAACACCTTTAATTGAGCCCGTATTTTTATTAA
>Ga0307990_1000415_pt1 | contig 38781 bp, 28 predicted proteins | sample EllFjometagen129_FD_203168 | JGI IMG/M metagenome (GOLD analysis project Ga0307990, IMG submission 203168) | Marine microbial communities from Ellis Fjord, Antarctic Ocean - #129 | ecosystem: Environmental > Aquatic > Marine > Unclassified | place: Southern Ocean | collected 2014-10-08
CCACTTCCATGTCTGCATTTTTCTCATGATCCACTCTCCAGTTTTATGTATTGTCTCTCTACTCCCGGCACTCCCCGCACCTGCGGGTGTACTCCCGTCCATTGTAAAAGATATTTCTTAAGCCAATGACTCTTCAATAATAGTATTAAATACATTTTTACGGAAATTGTCAAATTTTATATTACTAATAATTTTTCGTGGGATGTGAACATTCTTAGGTATTGACTAAAAAGTAGGTCCGGTTTGTAACCGGACAGTCCCGATGAAATCGGGACCTACATATATATCCGGCATCAGCCGGATATCTGAACGAGTAAGATGCTTTAATTTAAGCCCGAAGGGCTGATATTATTGTAGCGTGAATTGATAGCAATGTATGAACCCCGAAGGTGGTGACATTTTGTTAGTGCATTAGTTGCTTAAGTGTTACCCGGACGAAAAATTAATTATTCTTTCCAAAACTGTCTGTCGCGTCCACGTCCCACTTCTCACCTCTCACTATTTAGATCGGGACAAGAATTTACACATCCTCAGTGTAATGACCCGCACATCCATTTGTCTTAATCCTTCTCAGTTTTGACTGCTGTATCCGTTTCTCTCTCCCACTTCGGCAGGGGTTGCCACCCCCTGCACCCCCGCTTCGGTCCGTCACCTGCGCTACCGCGCGTTCCACCCCTTTTTCCCTCTCTCCCGACTGGGAGAGGGCCAAGGTGAGGGTAGCCGTACCCGGCTATGGCAGGGTCCTGGCGGCGCGAAAGCCAAAACCGTCGCTCCGGTAGTCCGGGGCACCGATGCCCCAATACGCCGACCGACAGAGGTAGGCGTTGCGGCTCCAACTCCCACCCCGTAGCACGCGGCGCGACCCCGACACCGCACCTGATGGATCACTGACCGCGCCGGGATACGTGCCATACCAGTCCAGACACCACTCATACACGTTGCCGTGCATATCGTAGAGCCCCCAGGCGTTCGACAGATAAGAGCCCGACTTGGCCGTTCCCCCGCTCGTGTCCACGCCTGAACTATAACCGTTCACACTCGGCCCGTTGTAAAAATACCGCCCCGCAGCGTCCATGCGGGGGTCACTGCTTGTACTTGTGAGGTTATACCCCGTGTTCAAAGCCGTCGCGGTTCCCGCGCGGCAGGCGTACTCCCACTGCGACTCCGTCGGCAGGTCGAATGTTAAAAGCCCGGTCTTCGCCCGCAGCCTGCCCATGAAGGAGTCCGCATGAACCTGAGCCGACGCGGGCCAGTTCGGACTGATCGCGCTGTTCGCCGGGTTTTCGCGGATATCGTAGTAGCTCACCCGCTCGACAGGCCGCGCAGCATAATACGTCGCGTTGTTGAAGTAGCTCGGCTGGTTGTCCATCACCAGCTCCCACTGCCGCTGCGTAACCTCGAACACCCCGAGGTAAAAGTCCTTCGTCAACGTCACCTGATGCTGCGACTCGTAACTAAAACTACCCAGTTCTCCCGACGAGCTTCCCATAATGAACGTACCCTTGGGTATCAACCGCATGAGAATATTCATTGTCTTGTAGCCATCGCTGTTTACGTCTCCCGGCACATCCGCCAGCGTCCGGTAGTAAGTGACGGGGTAGGTCGCGGCGGTCGTGCCGCCCGAGATGTCAATGCACAGGTAGTCCCCGAGGGTCGCCACCACCCGGTAGCACATCGGCACCGTGTTCGTAATCGTGATGCCATCCGCCTGCGGTCTGGCATTGAGCCAGAAAGCACCCGCAGCACCGAACTCGCTCCACGGTCCAGCAGGCGAGGGTGCCCATTCGATCCGGTAGTTGTAGTTCGTCCCATCATCGAGCGTATTGTAGCTCAGTCTCCCCGTCCCGTTGAACGACTGGATCGCCAAGTCGCCCGCCCGAGCAGCCGTCATCCCGCCTGCCACCAGCAGCACCGCCGCCAACAACCACTTCCATGTCTGCATTTTTCTCATGATCCACTCTCCAGTTTTATGTATTGTCTCTCTACTCCCGGCACTCCCCGCACCTGCGGGTGTACTCCCGTCCATTGTAAAAGATATTTCTTAAGCCAATAACTCTTCAATAATAGTATTAAATACATTTTTACGGAAATTGTCAAATTTTATATTACTAATAATTTTTCGTGGGATGTGAACATTCTTAGGTATTGACTAAAAAGTAGGTCCGGTTTGTAACCGGACAGTCCCGATGAAATCGGGACCTACATATATATCCGGCATCAGCCGGATATCTGAACGAGTAAGATGCTTTACTAATCAAACAGCAACTGGCCAGGGCATTTGGAAAAGACGTGATTGAATTTTTCAACTAAATTGAATCACACCCTCATTTACGGCTGCTCATGCACCCCTTTTTTGCTTGGACATACGGCAAAGCAACGACCGCAGGCAACGCATTTAGTACGGCTGGTCTGATGGACCTTCTGCCCCTGCAGTTTTGAAAGCACCAGCAACCGCAGCCCAAGAATAAGGCCGATAAAGGCACCTGCATACATGCATCCCTTTCTAAAACTTTTGACTATAACAGCGACTGCCGCCTGCGCCTGCTCAATATCCCCACCATCACGCTTAAAGGCCTCAATTGCAGGAAAAAGGTCCTCATCCACCTCCTCAACACTATTCCACTTTTCCACAAGCATGACTCCGGGGTGCAGCTGAGCCACAGCCGCACCTGAGAGGTGACCGAGCCCGGCACTGCCGATAATAATGAGTGGCAGAAAGACCAGAAGATAGAGAAACTGCTTGAACTGCCTGCCGCGCATTTTATCGCTCAAAGCAGGACGCGGTGCCTCAATAGCATCCACAGGACACATGCCAACGCATAAACGACAGTTGATGCACTCATTAGTCGTCAGCTCCACCTTTTTCCAGGAGAAAAATGAACATAACTCTAACAATACACCGTAAGGACAGAAATAACGACAGTAGGGTCGCGCCACCACAGTGCCGACTAATAGCACCCCCATTCCGGTCATAAGCATTGGCAGTGCCGCACTCTGACGGAAGATCCCCACAAATGGATCGGTGCGACAGATTATAAAACCGGCACCATTGACCGCACAGACAATGCCGAGCGTCAATACAATCAGAGGTATAATCCGCAGGATTGCATCAAGGGATTTTGGCATACGCAGCGGTTTAACCACAAAGAGCTCCTGTAAAGCACCCAGAGGACAGACAACCGAGCAGAAAACACGACCAAATAAAAGGCTGAAAATTAAAGGTAATGCAAAAAACAGGGCAATCGAAACCGGCACCTTTGCTCCACTAAAAAGAGCGAGAGAAACATTTTGAATTGTGCCTATCGGGCAAAAACAACCATGGCGCACAAATCCAAACCACCCCAGACAAATAATCCCGAAAAAAAGTATCAGCTTCCTGGAGCGTATCTTTCTTATCAAAACAACCGCAATGCAGAGCGCAACAAATAGAATAAGAACATCCATCAGCGGAGAAACCGCAAAATCCGGTGCCGGATGCGGCATCTTCTCCGCCACATAAGCACTGTCAAACTGCGGCTCAGGAAAGCGGGATGCAGCCATTGCCGGCAGCGGAGCTGCCAGCGCAATGGCTGCCAATATCCAATATCCAATATCCAATATCCAATATCCAATATCCAATATCCAATATCCAACATTCAATGTCCAATGTCCAAGTATCTTTTTTTTCATTATGTTTCCGGGCGGTTTAATAGCTGAATGCTATCCGAAAAGGTCTTCTGTAACAGAAGGCCCCAATTCTTTGGGTTGCTTTTTCCGTACTCGTACACGTACTCGTACACTCAAATCTCTTTTCCCTACTATTTCCACCCTGGTTTTTGGAGATTCGCGTGTACGAGTATGTGTACGAGTATGTGTACGAGTATGTGTTCCTTCAACTATTTCGACTTCTCGAACCTCCAACCCTTTTCGAATGAGTTCTAGCTGGGCATCAGCTCTTTAAGCAGGTAGGCTTTACTCTCAGGAATCTGAACAAAAGCATCGGAAGGACAAACCTCGGCAATACGGCAGATATTACAGTTAACACAGAGGTCGTGACGCACCTGAAGGTAGAGAGCCCCGTTGCCAAAGTTGGTACAGCCCTTTACACAGAGCCCGCAACCGGTGCAAAGATCTTCATCGATTGTGTATTCAAAATATGGCGGCTCAATAAATCTGCGTGTAATGGCTCCAGTGGGACAGACCTGATTCTCAGCAGCTTCATCAAGACGCGGCGCATCCGGCTTAAAGTAACCGAAGCAAAGCTTGCAGTAACCACACATCTTAATACTATGCACACACTTAACCGCTGACTGCTGCAAAACACAGGCAGTTTCACACTTACCACATTGAATACACTTACGCGGATCAATCTGCCAAACCAGCCTGCCACCAGATGATCTGCGTGAAATTTTCGCAACAACTGCGGCAATCAAGGTACCAATTCCGGCACGCAAAAACCAATTGATCGTATTGCGGCGGGTCAACTTTTTATCGTTTATACTCATAGCTTGAGGGGGTTAAAAAGGTTCAAGGTTCAAAGGGTTCAAAGGTTAAAATGGTTAAAGGGGTTAAAATGGTTCAAGGGGTTAAAATTCCTGGCTTCGGGCGAGTGAATCGAGTTAATCGAGAAAATCGACTGAATCGACTGAATCGATAACGCAGCAACAAATTATCCTCAGCCCCCTTAAACTGGAGACTCGAGACTATTAAAGGTTCAGCATTCTCAATTCATCACTCATAACTCATAACTCATAACTCTCCTAATGCGCGTCCAGCCAGTTATCTCCAATGCCAACGGTTACATCCAGAGGAACCCCAATATCATAAACCCCGGACATTATATTTGTAACCAGATCGCGCACCTGATCAATCTCACTCCTTGGAACATCAAAAAGCAGCTCATCATGAATCTGAAGGACCATCTTTGTCTTAAGATCGCGTTGCTGGAGTGCTTTGGAAATATACACCATGGCCAGCTTAATCAAATCAGCCGAAGTTCCCTGGATCGGTGTGTTAATCGCATTACGTTCGGCACTCTGACGGGTGGTACCATTACGCGAGTTTATATCACGCAGGGTACGCCTGCGCCCCAGCAAAGTTTTGGCATAACCCACCTCTTTGGCATCTGCGATTGATTGATCCATATATATCTTAACACCGGGATATTGAGCAAAGTAGTTGTTGATAAGATCTGCCGCTGCCTTGCGGGGAATATGCAAGCGCTGCGAGAGCCCAAAAGCAGAGATACCATAAATAATACCGAAATTCACCATCTTAGCGGCACTACGCATATCATCGGTGACCAGGCCCGGCATCATATCATAGACTCTGGCAGCCGTCTCACGATGAATATCCAGATTGTTTTGAAAAGCCGCCAGCATCCCCGGATCTTTGCTGAATGCCGCCATGATGCGCAGCTCAATCTGAGAGTAATCGGCCGACATCAAAACGTGATTTTGATCACGTGCCACAAAGGCAGCCCTGACATGACGGCCACGTGCGGTGCGTACGGGAATATTTTGAAGGTTGGGATTGGAGGATGAGAGGCGTCCGGTTTCAGTAAACGACTGGCTGAAGCTGGTGTGCACACGGCCGGTCTTTGGATCAATACACTTTGGAAGTTTATCGACATAGGTGGATTTCAGCTTACTGCACGCCCGGAAATCAAGGATTTTAGGAACAATTGGATGACGGTCCCGGATTTTTATCAGGACCTCCTCCCCTGTAGCAAACTGTCCGCTGGCTGTGCGTTTGGCCTTCTCATCCAGTTTAAGCCGCTCAAAAAGAACCTCGCCCAGCTGTTTGGGAGAGGCCGGATTGAAATTGCTACCACCCATATCGCGAATATCAATATCCAGCTGCAGCAGCTCCCGATCAAGTTCACGTCCATAAACACGCAAAGCGGCATCATCGATCCTGACCCCCTCACGCTCCATCTCCACCAGAACCTTAATCAAGGGCTCCTCACACTCAGATAAAACATATAAGCAGCCCAGCTCCTCGGCCTTTTTACGTAGAATAATGTCAAGCTGAAGGGTGATATCGGCATCCTCCGCCGCATAATCACTGATTTTTTCAGGGATGATCTCCCCCATGGTCAGCTGTTCCACTCCTCGTTTTTTCTGTCCGATCAGAGCGCTAATCGGTATGGGTTCATAGTTAAGGATCTGATTGGCGAGATGATCCATTCCATGGCGTTCGGCTCCATCGACAACATAATGCGCCAGCATGCTGTCGCGAATTGGACCACAAACATCAATCCCGTACTGATTTAATATTGTAATATCAAATTTTATATTATGGCCCAACTTGATAATCGAAGCATCTTCAAACAATGGTTTAAAGCACTGTAGGAAGCTGGTGCACTCCTCACGGTTCTCCGGCACAGGCACATACCAGGCTTTGCCAGGCTCAACGGCAAAAGAAAGTCCAACCATGCTGTCATGCCTTGCATCCAGACCATTGGTCTCTGTATCAAAGGCAAACATAGTTACGGCACTGAGAATATCAATCAGTTTTAAAATCTGTTCCTCGCTCTGAACACACTCATAGGTGTGGGCAACATCGCCCAGCTTTTTCACGCTTTCACCCGCAGCGGCTGCAACGGCAAATTCATTGCCCAGAATGCGCTTGGCAATTGTGTTCAGCTCATACTTCTGCAAGACAGATTTCAGCTTTTCAATATCGGGTTGTCCCCGTTTAAGGTCATCCAGCTCAAGACCAATCGGCACATCCCTGCGGATGGTTGCCAGCAGATAACTCAGCCGGGCCGACTCAGCACCATCACGTACCTTCTCAGCCATCTTTCCCTTAAGCTCATCGGCATGCGCAATCACCTCTTCCAGAGAACCATACTCCGCCAGCAATTTTTGCGCACCCTTTGCACCTACACCGGGAATACCGGGAATGTTATCCGATGCATCACCGGCCATACCAAGAAAATCGATCATCTGACAAACCGAACTGATTCCCCATTTCTTGCAAACCGCTGCTTCATCATAAATTTCGGAGGGGGTGCCGCTCTTTCCAGGACGGTGAAGGTAAACTTTGGGGGCAACCAGCTGAGCTATATCTTTATCGGGAGTGGAGAGCCAGGCCTCCCAGGAGGCTTCAATCGCACGTTGGGCGAGAGTTCCCATCACATCATCAGCCTCAAATCCATCGACCCGGATCACCTTTATTCGAAGCGCCTCAGCCAGCTCAACCACCATGTCGATACTTGCAGAAATATCTTCAGGCATCTTTTGCCGCTTGCCTTTATACGCTGGAAAGATCTCGTGGCGGAAGGTCTTTGTGCGGGAGTCGAGCGCCAGAGCCACATGCGTAGGATTATATTCCTCCAGCAGTTGCAGCAGAGCCGATGCAAAAACAAACAACGAAGATGTATTAACACCAGCGGTGGTCATGCGTGGATTTCGGAGAAAGACAAAGTGCCCCCGGTAAAGAAGAGGCATCACATCAATTACAAATAGTTTTTTTTCTCTGCTCAAAGGTCACCCCGCTGGATAGATATCAACATCATAAAGATGGGGTGTATTATAACTTCTGAGGTGTAAAAAGTCCAACTGATTCCTGTGCCACCTTCAACTCGCGTTCCATTGAGGATATTCGGCTACTGCTGGGTATATATGTAGGTCCCGATTGCATCGGGACTGTCCGGTTGCAAACCGGACCTACTTTTTCAGCAACACCTATGACCTATTTTATTTGGTAACCTCATAATCTAAGCTGTTGCCGCACTAGTCACACACTATTTCTGTTCATTCATAAACTGTTTAACATTATCAATAAACTCCTGCAAAAAAGTGAAGGTTTCATCCTTGAACTCTGTTAGATCCTGTAAAGAGTAGTCTTTACCAACTCCATAAAAGGTCTGTTCACCATGCGCCAACCTATTACGCTTATTTTTTATTTCGTTTAAATTTCTTCCGTTGCTAACCTCGCTAAACCCAATTTTTCTTGATATGTTCCTGATTTCACGCGCATCCAAATTACCGGAAAATGGCATATTATCCTTAGCGTAGTCGCATATTGCAGAACAAACATCGCTATCACTATATCCAAAGACAAACTGCTTTATAGAATCACTGCTTAAGTCAACAATCTTTATCTGGCAAATGCCCCTGGCAACGTCCGGATTTCCAGCAGATCATCCGGTCTGAAGAAAGCATCCGTCATAAACATATCTCAGCTAATCACAGTTAATAAACGCTTTCTTACCGAAAAAGTCAAAACTCTGGATCATCGCAGAATGTCAGATGTTGATGATGGTCTTCGATTGGTTTTGAGCCTTTAGGGTATAGCACACTCCAGATTAGACGAAACATACGTATTTTGCACGATTCCCAGCAAAAATCATTCGTTTTGACGAAAACGTAAAACGAGTTGGAAATCCAATTGTCTATCGCTATTGTCGCCCGTTATCGTACACCGTTGATATTGTCTTTTCCCTCTATCCCCACCCTCGGTTTTGGACATTCCACAATTCACAATTCACGGAGCGCAGCGACTCCACTCGGCCCGCATCCAGCCGCGCAAGGAATTTATTAGAAAGAACTCAGCTGCATCAGCCAGCTCTTCGCGGGTAATAATCCGTTCCTTGATTGTGCCATCTCGAAGAAGTGCTGCCCGCATTGTGCCGGGCAATAACCCGCAGATCAGCGGTGGCGTAACCAGCTGATCGTCAATCCGCACCACAACATTGGCAATGGTCGACTCTGTGACCTCAGCGCGGGTATTCCAGAGGATCACATCATCAAGCTCAGGGCAGGAAAGCTTTGCTTTATTGTACATATCGCGCCGGGTTGTTTTGTGATATAGCAGAGGGGTTTCAGGATCAACCGGCTCTTTAGCAAAACAAACTTTACGGACCGGCTCGTTTATGAAAGGAAATAGGAGAGACTCCAAGGTAATTCCACCATCTTTTGCAAGAAGCAAGCGCAAGCGTTGACGCCCGCCGGTTATCGCAGCCAGCCGAAAATGAAGCTCCTTCAAATCCAGCTTAAAACCAAGCTCCTTAGCCGAACGTGTCAAGCGCTCTATATGCTCGGCTTGATATGCAATTTTATTGCTTTCAAAGAGCATCGTTTCGAGAAGCTGAAAATCTGTCTCACCAAAACATTTTGAATCAGAACCGGGATCTCCCGTCAGCAGCTCTGCCTTCAAAGCGCACTCCTGCCACTCAGCCTCGGGTGTTGAGTCCCATACAATTCCTCCTCCGACACCGTAAACGGCCTCCCCGTTTGTGCGGTTAATCTCTGCGGTGCGGATGGCCACACTGAAACGGGCTTTACGTCCGGGGGCTATATAACCGATTGCACCGCAATAAATACCACGGGCGGAGTTTTCCATCGTCTGTATAATCTGCATCGTGCGTCGCTTCGGAGCACCGGTGATTGAGGCGCATGGGAAGAGTGCTCTGAATATATCCACTATACCGGCATAGCTCTCTCCTTTAACAGTAGATATCATCTGCCAGATGTTGTTGAACTGCTCAATTTCAAAGAGAGACTCAGCGGCAATAGATCCCGGAGTACAAATTCTTCCAAGATCATTACGGATCATATCCACGATCATGACATTTTCGGCGCGGTCCTTGGCTGAGAGAGCAAGTACATGAGAGTCCTTGGCCGTTCCCTTCATTGGTTGACAGGTTATGCTGCGGTCATCCAACTCAAAAAAAAGCTCCGGTGATCCACTGCAAACTGCCAGATCCTTGGTTTGTAAGTAGGCACTGAATCTCGCATTAGTAAAATGCCTTAAAAAAAAGTGCCAGGGATCATCTATATATGCTTTCATTCTGAGTGTATGATTTACCTGATAGGTCTCACCCTCAGCTATATATTTTTTAATACGTTCTATTTGCCTGAAATATTTATCTTTATCGGTGTCAACCTGCCACTCAATGAATTTCCGGGTGCCGGATAATAAATCTACACTCTGCGGCTCATCATAAACCCCGAACCAAGCTAAGGCTCCCTGGCCTGGACGGGCAGGCAGCGCACGATCAAAGGCAGCCGCCGCTTCATAACTTACATATCCCGCTGCCCACCCATCAGCATTGGCAGCAGCTTCGAGAACGGGCAGAACCTCCTCGGGCTGATATGCACACAAAATCTGGTGCGGCTGACGAAAGTGCAACCATCCTCCATTGGCATCACGCAGGATTATTTCATTGTCTTGAGGTGCTTTCATTTAAAGTTAGTGTTCCATAATTCGTGACCTGTTAAAAGCTAAAATTATTATGCAGTTATTTAAACAAGATAACTCGGCTACGCCGTGGCGGGGCAGGATTAACAGGATGTTGTTGCTGCGCTGTTTTTCGAGTGATTCGATAGAATCGAGTGATTCGACTAAACCGAACCGCGCAACTCCCTCTCAATTCTTAATTTATCCATTCTCCGCGCGAGAATAAAAGTCAGAAGAGTTTTTGAATAGCTGACTCCTGTACGATAGTCACTCACACTCGGAAGTTGGCAGCTGATCTCGGTTACGTTGCAAAACGCGTGGCAGGGTCACGGCCTGTCCTGAGCCTGTCGAAGTGGCCCCCGCCCTACAGATTTAATGCTCATTAACGCATTTACTGTAGCCGAGGTCCGTGCATGCCAAGCCGTAGCCCCGCCTTGCGGATCGTAGGCTGGACCTCGGAAAGACTACCCATACATAACGCGAGCGGTTCTTGGCACCCTTATATGCAGCAACAGGAAAGAGCTTGAAAGCCAGTTGTTCACCTCGCAACCTTTTTTCAAAAGAGGGCTCGACCGAACCGGACCAGATTGAGAGAACCCCATCCGGCTTAAGTGCCTGCATGCAGGCACGTATGCCCTCACGTGTATAGAGCTCGTTGTTGCCACTCTGAGTAAGTGCAGTCGGTCCATTATCAACATCCAGCAGAATGGCATCCAGCCGCCCTTTCTGGGTACGAATAATATCACGTACATCTTTAATTTGAACCGATACCCGAGGATCATCCAGCGGGGAATCATTGAGATTCCCGAAATATTTTTTATTCCACCTCACCACAGCTGGCATCAGCTCCGCGACCGCAATCACAGCTTCGGGGCGCAACAGCTTAACCGACTCACTCAAGGTGAACCCCATACCTAATCCACCGATCACAACCCGAGGGGCCCGGCGATGCAGAATATGAGCCAGACCAAGACGGGCCAGCTCCAGCTCCGACTCGTGGGCCCGGCTGGTCATCAGCTCTTCGCGGTCAACATAAATCAGATACTCCTCATTCCTCTTAACAAGTCGCATTACGCTTCCATCTGAAATGGCGGCACTGTCCAGCTCTTCAAATTTTTTCATAACTCAGTACTCTGTATAGTTTTGAGGTGACAATGAATAATAATGACCGGGTGACCGAGTGATAAAGTGACCGGGTGACTCAGTGATAAAGTGACCGGGTGACTCAGTAACTCAGTGACTCAGTGGCCAAATTCAGTGTGCCTCTGCTCATTTCTCTGGAGGCTGCTCATTCTCGCAGGTCCCACACTTGCCGCAGCAGAAGGTCTTCACGCCGTTGCTCTTGCGGGCCTTAAGCTCTTTGGCCTTAAAGACCACCGCCATAAAAAAGACGAAGACCACAAAAACAGAGAATATTGTAATGAGAATAGCCATAATCAGCCTCCAAAGTCGTCCAGCATTATATCATCGAGGTCAACTCCAAGCTCTAAGAGCATGTTGATAACACATTCATTCATAATTGGAGGTCCGCAGAGGTAATATTCGATATCCTCAGGTGCCTCATGATCTTTGAGATACTCATCATGCAGGATATTGTGAATGAAGCCTGTGTAGCCATCCCACTTGTCTTCCGGCTGTGGATCGGATAGTCCGACATGCCAGACGAAGTTATCGTTAGACTCGGCCAATTCATCAAACTGCTCAGTATAGAACATCTCTTTTGTGGAGCGGGCTCCATACCAGAAGCTCATTTTGCGGTTGGTTTTGATACGCCTCAGCTGATCAAAGATGTGTGAACGCATCGGTGCCATGCCGGCACCACCACCGATAAAGACCATCTCTTTATCGGTTTCGCGGGCAAAGAACTCTCCGTAAGGCCCGGAGATCGTGACCTTGTCGCCGGGTTTGCGGGCAAACATATAGGATGACATAACTCCTGCTGGATGGCGGGTTCCCGGTGGCGGTGATGCAATTCGGATATTGAGTTTTATGACTCCCTTCTCTTCCGGGTAGTTGGCCATAGAGTAGGCGCGGGTGACAACATCGTGCACATGCGAGACGTAGCCCCACATATTAAAGTGATCCCAAGCGGCACGATACTCATCATCGATATCAAAATCAGTGTATTTCAGCTTATGCGGCGGACACTCAATCTGAATATAACCACCGGCTCTGAAGGGCACCTCCTCGCCCTCGGGCAACCTGACAACAAACTCCTTGATAAAGGTGGCCACGTTGTTGTTTGAGACAACCTCGCACTCCCACTTCTTAACACCGAAGACCTCTTCAGGAACTTGAATCTCCATCGACTCCTTAACGGCTACCTGACAACTCAGACGTATCCCATCCCTGGCCTCCTTGCGGGTAATTGAGCCCTCCTCGGTCGGTAGCAGAGCACCACCACCTGAGAATATCTTAACCTTGCATTGGCCGCATGTGCCGCCGCCACCGCAGGCAGATGGAACAAAGATCTCCTGATTAGCTAAGGCACCAAGCAGCTTGCCACCAATCGGAACTTCATATTTTTTTTTATTATTAACCGTTATGGTCACATTGCCGCTGGGAACCAACCATTTGCGGGCCAGCATAATAATGCAGACCAGTAACAAAACTATAACGGTAAAGAATATTACGCCAAAAAATATTTCATTCATTGTTTAACCTCCGGTTAAGGGTTAGAAGGGTTAAAAGGTTCAAGGGTTAAAAGGTTGAAAGGGTTAAAAGGTTGAAATGGTTAAAATGGTTGAAATGGTTAAAATGGTTGAAATGGTTAAAAGGTTGAAATGGTTAAAATGCTTCAACTGCTTCAACTGCTTCAACCTCTTCAACCCCGTGTCTCCTAAATTCCGGAGAATGCCAGAAAGCCAATCGCCATCAGACCCACAATTATAAATGTCAGACCGAGTCCCTTGAGTCCCGCCGGCGGGTGAGAATATTTCAGTTTTTCGCGTATGCCCGCCAGAAGCACAATGGCCAGAGCCCAGCCAGTGCCGGAGCCTGCGCCATAAACCACGCTCTCGGTAAAGCTGTAGTTGCGCTCCACCATAAAGAGGGTGCCACCTAGGATCGCGCAATTGACAGTGATAAGCGGCAGAAATATTCCCAGAGCGTTATATAGCGAAGGAACAAAGCGATCAAGGATCATCTCCAGGATCTGAACCATAGCGGCAATCACCCCGATATAGGTGATTAATCCAATGAACCCGAGATCAACAGAGGTGAATGAACCCGAAATCCAGCTCAGGGCCCCCTCTTTGAGGACATAGGTGAAGATCAGGTTATTTACCGGAATGGTAATTAGCTGCACAACAATAACGGCAATGCCGAGACCAAAAGCAGTTTTAACCTTTTTTGAAACAGCCAGGAATGTACACATCCCAAGAAAGAAACCTAGTGCCATATTTTCGGTAAATATGGAAGTCACAAAAATATCAAGTAATCCATTCATAGTTTAACCTTTCAGTAATGGTTAAAGGGGTTCAAGTGGTTAAAGGGTTCAAAGGTTCAAGTGGTTCAAGTGGTTCAAGTGGTTCAAGGGTTAAAGGGTTAAAGGGTTAAAGGGGGTTCCCACTTTCCACGTCATGGGTGTCATGGGCGTCATAGGCGACAAGAATGTCGTCCCTGCTACTCCTGCTGCGAGGGGTCGATTGTGCGTACTATCCAGATGAAAATTGCGATAATAAAAAATGCGCTGGGTGCCAGGACCATCAAACCATTGGTCTGATACCAGCCGCCATTTTTTATCAGGGGCAGGATGGTATAGCCAAGCAGAGTACCGGAGCCCAGCAGTTCACGAAAAACACCGACAAATATCAGCACGATGCTGTAACCAATTCCATTGCCGATACCATCGATAAAACTTTTTACAGGTGAGTTCTGAAGGGCATAGCCCTCGGCACGTCCCATAATGATGCAGTTGGTGATAATCAGACCGACATAAACCGACATGCTCTTAGAGATCTCATAGAAGAAGGCCTTGAGGATCTGGTCGGCAAGGATCACCAGCGATGCTATAATGGTCATCTGAACAATGATGCGGATGCTGTTGGGAATGTGCTTACGGATTAAGCTGACCGAAAACGAAGAAAATGCTGTAACCAGAGTTACCGCAGCGCTCATAGCCAGAACTGTCTCCAGCTTACCGGTTACTGCGAGTGCCGAGCAGATGCCCAACACCTGCAACCCAATTGGGTTGTTCTTGAAAAACGGCTCTAATAGTGTGTTTTTTAAAGTGCTCACAGTTTGCCCTCCTTCTCTAATCTGCTCTTAATGAAGGGAAGGTATCCCTCCTCCGAGAGCCAGAATTTAATCAGTTTATCAACGCCTCTGGTTGTCATGGTAGCTCCGGATAGTCCATCAATCTGATATTGCGAGGAATCAGAGGTTCTATCAACCTCCCCTTTTATCACCTCAAGTTTAGGTTCCATTGAATCATTAAAAGCACGCTTGCCATTGAAAGAGGCCAGCCACTTGGGGTTGGTTATTTCACCGCCGAGCCCCGGGGTCTCGCCGTGCTCATAGAAGCCCATGCCAAGTACGCTCTTGAAGTCACGTGAGAGAGCCATAAAACCATACATGGTCGACCAGAGACCTTTGCCTTCAACCGGAAATATATAGTGGGTGATCACTCCATTATCCTTGGCGATATATACGGTTCGCGCCCCTTTTGATGTTTCCATAGGAACCTTTTCGATTTTTTCAAACTCAGTCAGAATAGCATCTTTGGTTGCTCCGGCTTCCACCAGACCTGCTGAAACCAGCAGGTTCTTCTTTATATCCAGCTCTTTATTGGCCTGAATGATTGGTTTCAACATCACAGCGGCAACAGATACCAGAATTGAACAAACCGCACAGAGCGTAAATGAGACCAGAAAGACATTTTTTGTGGATTCATTATCATGCATAGCGGGTGCTCCTTCTTTTTACGTTGGATTCCACAACAAAATAGTCGATCAGAGGTGCAACCATATTACCCATCAGGATAGCAAGCATCATTCCCTCCGGATAGGCCACGTTAAGGTTTCTGATAACAATACACATCACACCGACAAAGGCACCGTATATCCACTGGCCGGTCATAGTCTGCGATCCGGTAACGGGATCGGTGACCATAAAGACCAGACCGAAGGCAAAACCGCCCAGGACAAAGTGCCAGAGCGGGTTGACGGCACACATAGGTGCTTCACAGATTCCATAGGCGTAAAGAAGATTAAAGAATAATGCCATTACCACCATACCTGCCAGACAGCTTGTAATCACCCGCCAGGATGCAACCCCTATCATAACCAGGAAAATACCGCCAGCTATACAGCAGAGGGTTGAGGTTTCACCAATACAACCCGGAATTTTACCAAGAAATGCATCCAGCATAGATACATCAGGAAGCGCAGCGGAAGCAAATTTGCTTAGCGGGGTTGCCTGCGACACACCATCCACAACAGTCCAGACCTTGTCACCGGATATCTGCGCCGGATACGCAAAGAAAAGGAAGGCTCGTGCTATCAACGCCGGATTCATAAAGTTCATGCCGGTGCCACCAAAGACCTCCTTGCCAAGAATGATCGCAAAGCTCATAGCCACAAAAACCTGCCAGAGCGGGATCGAAGGAGGCACAATCAGAGGAAACAGGATCGATGTAACAAAAACGCCCTCATATATCTCATGTTTGCGAACCATTGAGATTAGAATTTCCCAGAACAATCCTGTTCCGAAAATGACGAAATAGATGGGAAGAAACCAGGCCATACCATATAAAAATTTTGGCAGAACACCGTCGGAAAGCTGCATTCCCATAGAGGCAACAATATCGCCTCGCCAGCCGGCCAGTGCACCGCCGGCCAGCTCTGCCTGCAAACCGATATTATAAACACCGAATAATACAACGGGTGTCAGCGCAATCATAACCAGAATCATGTTTCGTTTAAGGTCAACGCTGTCGCGAACATGCACGCGGCCTGTATTGGTATCTCCCACATTATAGAAGAACGTATCCATCGCCTCATAGAAAGGATAGAAAAACTCAAGTCTGCCACCCTCTTTGAACTGCGGCTCAATCTTATCAAGAAAATTTCTTAATAACTTCATGCGCCCTCCTTATAAATAATATCCAGAATTTCGCGCAGGTATGCGCCATAATCATTCTTGCCGGAACAGGAATAGGTCAGCAAAGAGAGATCCTCTTCATCCAGTTCCATAACACCCAGTCGCAGACAATCATCAATGTCTTTAATCAGAAGTGCCTTGGCCAGCTGGGTCGGCAGAATATCAAGCGGCATGACCTTTTCAAATACTCCCAGTGGCACCACCGGACGAATAGCACCATTACGTTTTGACGTAATATTCAAAAGTTTATTTGGAAAGAGAGCCGAAAGGTAGGTGCCACCGGCTGAGTGCTGTTTAGCACCGGGACGTATCCAGCCCAGCAGCTTGCGTTCGACATCCTCTTCAATCACAGAGATTTTATTGTGATAGCGACCAAGATAGTGCAGATTACCCTCAGCCCGGCGGCCATTAAAGATTGACCCCGAGATAATGCGCAACGGTTTATCCAGCACTCTACCTGCCGTTATCTCAGAGATATCTGCTCCCACAGTTGTATGAATAACCTGTGGCTCTTTAACCATCGGACCACCCAGAGCAATAAATCGTTCATTCCAGAGCTTTCCGGTGGAGAGCAGCTTGCCAATTGCAATTACATCCTGTGCTTCGAGATGCCAGACACTCTTATTCTCATGCACCGGATCCAGCATATGAATATGAGTTCCAACCAGACCGCAGGGATGCTTACCACCAAATTTCAGAGTCTGACAGTTCGCCACCTCAGGGAGTTTTGTGGCGAAGCTCTCATGAACAACATTATAGACCTCGGTCTCTGTGATGCGTGTCAGTGCGGTCAGGCCACGAGTAAAATCATCCACATATTTAGAGATAACAATCTCCGGGTTGAATCCAAGCGGATCGCTGTCGATAGCCGTAACAAAAATTGAGTGGGGCCTCTCGGATAACTGCGGAATACGGGAGAATGGGCGCTGACGAAAGGCGGTGTAAAGCCCGGATTCGACCAGAACTTTAATTATTGCATCCGCTGAAGTGCTTTTGAGTTTATCATCGGAGATTATATCGAAGGTGCGGGAAGCGCCCTTTGGGTCCACCTCAATCACAAAGGATTCCAGCACGCGTCTGGCACCGCGGTTGATTTCAACAACAGTGCCGGAGCAGGGAGCGGTATAAACAACCCCGGGGTTTTCCTTTGAAGCAACCAGCGGGTCACCCTCTTTAACGACATTAGCACTCTTAATCAGTATTGTGGGTTTAATCCCTATATAGTCGAGACCGGTAAGAGCAACTCGGCGGGTCTTGATCAGATCCGAGATAATCTCCGAAGGTCTTCCCAAAATTGGAAGATCCAAACCTTTTTTAATATTTATCATACTTACCGCCTGTAAATCTCATATTAAATTCAATGACGCAAAAAAATTATTCTGCTGTCAATTATTCTGCTATAACAAACAAGAAGTTGAGAGAATAGCAACTAACGCAGCAGAGCCGCAACCGAACTATCCCATTTGTTATGGTGCTATTAAAGCACAAATGCAGCTGGAAGTCATGTCCACCATTTAGTTTTTTTTCATAATTATACAATCGGTAGATCCACCGCTTCCATCTTCGAGCTTCGCGGGTGCTCTATGCTGATAGCGCTATCAGCATAAAGAATCAGCGAAGCGGATATTAATATAGCGCAGCAATGACTATTTATTTTTCACCTCTAAGATTTTTCACCTCAAACACTACGACATGTCCCGCCGGAGTCCCGTGTGCGGGACGGATGAGGAAGCGCACCTACATTTTTCTACCCCTCTATTTTTCTACCTCAAAAACCAGCTTCCCGCTTTACACATTCTATTCCCGCATCTATAATCATTCAGTATATGCAAATTTTAAGGAAAAATTTAATTATGAAGCATAACTGGATTGCTATTCTCGATTTCGGATCACAATATACACAATTAATTGCGCGGCGTACCCGCGAGCAACAGGTTTATTCTGAAATACTCCCATTCAATACAAATGCGGCCAAGCTGAGTGAACGCAAACCGGCCGGAATAATTCTTTCTGGGGGACCCAACTCTGTATTTGGAGAAGATGCCCCCCGCTGCGATCCTGCCATCTTCGAACTTGGTATTCCGATATTGGGGATATGCTACGGCATGCAGCTGACGGCTAAAACGCTGAACGGGGTTGTTAAACCTGGCACGCACCGTGAATATGGACACACCTCCATTACAATCATCCCCGGGTGCAGACTCTTCGAAGGTGTCCCAAATGAACTCTCTGTCTGGATGAGCCATGGTGATCAGGTGGCGGAGATGCCTGCCGGCTTTAAGGCCTCTGCTGAATCAGGTTCATGCCCTTTTGCGGCCATGTATAACTCAGAAAAGAAATTTCATGCTCTCCAGTTCCACCCGGAGGTGGTTCATACTCAGCATGGCACTGAAATTCTGCATAACTTCCTGTTTAAGGTATGCGAGTGCGCAGGTGACTGGAAACTCTCATCTTTTATTGATGACACCGTAGCGGCCATTAAAAGGCAGGTCGGCGATGAAGAGGTGGTCCTTGGCCTGAGCGGCGGGGTAGACTCTTCTGTTGTGGCAGCCTTGATTCATAAAGCCATTGGTAACCGACTGCACTGTATCTTCGTGGATAACGGCCTGCTGCGCTATGGAGAAGATACACAGGTTGAAGAGATGTTCCATGCAAAACTAAAAATGAATCTGCATGTGATTGATGCCAAAGAGCAGTTTTACAAAGCACTCAAAGGGATTACCGACCCGGAAGAGAAACGCAAGGTTATTGGCCGTGAGTTCATTACGGTCTTTGCAGAACAGGCCCGCAATTTTAAAGACTGCAAATTTCTGGCTCAGGGTACAATTTACCCTGATGTTATTGAAAGCATAAATCCTAATGGTGGACCCAGCGTTACGATCAAGAGCCATCACAATGTCGGAGGTCTACCGCCTGACCTGAAATTTGAGCTGGTTGAACCAATCCGTGAGCTGTTCAAAGATGAGGTACGTAAAGTTGGACGGGAGATGGGACTGGACCATCAACTGCTCGATCGGCAACCCTTCCCCGGGCCAGGCATGGGCGTACGTATTTTAGGAGAGATAAATGCCGAACGCGTCAACCTTATCCAGCAAGCCGACCTGAGAGTTAATGAGGAGATGCAAAAACTGCCGAACTTCAAAGAGATCTGGCAGTCATTTGCTGTTCTGCTGCCCGTAAAAACGGTTGGTGTCATGGGCGATCAGCGTACCTACGAGAATGTCTGCGCCATACGGTGTGTCGACAGCCTTGATGCCATGACCGCCGACTGGACCCGCGTACCCTACGAAACTCTGGCACGTATCTCCAACCGCATCATAAACGAGGTACGCGGTATCAATCGCGTGGTCTACGACATCAGCTCTAAACCGCCTGCCACCATTGAATGGGAGTAATCATGTGCTTTATAAAATCGAAATATTCATGGCTGACCGCCCCGATCTTATGGCTCTCCGGAATCGTAATACTGCTGATTATCAACTTCTGCCAGACACCTGAGTGGATTCAGGAGAACTTTGACCGACATGGACATTCAACCGTTGAAATTGCGACAGTTGCACTTCTGTTTTTTGCGATATTCTTTCTCTGGATACTACCTCCCGTCAGCCTTAAACCTCTTAAAGGCAAGCTGCTTACGGCCAACTTCTCCATCATAACCTTTATAGCAATCTGTCGCGAGATGGACTGGCATAAAGCGATGATCACTCCCTCTAATCTTGAAGGGGCCACCCGAGGCACTCCATTTAAGATGAGATTTCTGACAAATTCCATTAACCCGCTCCCGGATCGGCTGCTGGTGCTATTTTGGTTTACTGTTGTAATTGTAATATGTGCCGTCACCCTTATCTGGTACATACGTCCACTCCTGAAGGGGCTTTTAAAGTTTCACCCGGTTTGCTGGAGTATCGCATTCCTGGGTGGTGCCTGTATCCTGATCAACATATTTGACCGTATGGGATCTGTCCTTAGAAAGCATTTTGATATTAAAACATCCGAGGGTTTTCAGTCCTTTGGAACGGTCATGGAGGAGGGGCAGGAGCTGCTGTTGCCGCTTATAATTATAATTGCTGTCTTACAGGCACACTTCATCTATAACCACGATAAAGTTGAGGAAGAATGAGAGAGTTCTGAAGTGCTGAAGTTCTGAAGTACTGAAGTTTGATTGCTGCGCGGTGTAGAATTGAGGTAACCGTTAAGCTTCAGACTTGTTGGGAAAAATCGTTGTGACGAGCCCCATGTAGACCGCTCGCGCCGCGAGCGAGGCTCTGGCAGGCCTCAGTCGCGGCGCGACTGGGCTACATACAGGAAAGTACAGTCATTGCGCAAACCGTCTAAGCTTAACGGTTGAGAATTGAGAAATGTTAATACTCAGGTAAGTTTCACGAGATGAGATCTAATGATGCGGATTTTGGTAATAGAAGATGATCCTAAAATTCAGACCTTAATCAGCAGAGGTCTGCGTCAGGAGGGTCATACAGTTAAAACCAGCTGCGATGGTGCCGAAGGGTTCACTATGTGGAAGAGCGAAAGCTATGATGCCGTAGTTCTCGACCTGATGCTGCCAGAGATGAGCGGACTGAATATTCTCCAGCGTATGCGTAGTTCTGGAGACACAACGCCAGTTCTGGTTCTAAGCGCCAAGGTAGATGTCGATGATCGGGTCTCAGGTCTCAAAACCGGTGCTGATGACTACATGACCAAGCCCTTTTCTTTCACTGAGCTCGCGGCCAGAATATGCGCGATCACCAGACGTAACGCGCACAGCGATGCGGATAGCCCGGACAGAACAACTCTGAATGCAGCAGATGTCACTATTGACCTGATCAAGCGCTCTGTGGTGCGTGGCACCAAAAAAATTGAACTTCAGCCTCGTGAATACACCCTTCTGGAGCTGCTTATGCGCAATCCGAACCGGCCTCTCACAAAACAGATGATTATGGAGAGTATCTGGGATTGCAGTGTTGATCCTCAAACCAATGTCGTCGACGTGCTTATCTGCCGCCTGCGAAATAAAATAGACTCGGGCTTTGATAAAAAAATGATCAAAACAATGCGTGGAGTTGGCTATGTTTTCCAGGCTGAAAGCTAAGCGGCTGCTCTCTTTTGCCATGTACCTCGCAACTGGGTACTTGATTGTCTACGCACTTTGTACTGCGGTAATGCTCTACATGGGCAACCGGGTGATAACACTCTCAGCACGCAACTTCGACAAACAGGATGTCCGTGCCGAAAGCGAGGAACTAACCGAGCTGCTGGAAAACAACCGGGATGGAAACTGGATGGCAGAAGAACTGACTCTTGAACGCTACCCCCCATCGACAATATTTGCCATGCGGGTAATAAACACCCTCGGACATGTGGAATATCAAGCAAAAACTCCGGATGGCATCAATATACCCGGCTGGAAAAAAAAATCCTCGGCTCCAGTCAGCTTTCCCAGACTTGGCTGGCAGGAGCTGACTATCTCCAGCGCTGGCCGAACGATTCAGATGCAGACCACACAGATGGATGATGGCCGAATAGTACAGATCGCCAAGGGTTCTTTGCTGGAAAACAAGCAGAAGCAGATGATGTCACGCAATATGAAGTTATTCATGCTTTTCTCGCTGATGTTCTCCATTATTTCAGCCCTGTTTATGATCTTTATAACACTGCGCCCAATCAACAAAATAACAAAATCCATACGCAGCATTATCGCAACCGGAGCATTTGAAACAAATCCTGCCCCTGTTAAAAGCATGATCTCAGAACTCGACACCCTCGGAGCCCAGTTCAACATCATGACACACAAATATGCCTCTCTTATCCAGGCCATGCGCGAAACCATGGATAATGTGGCGCATGATTTCAGAACCCCCCTCTCCCGTATTCGCGGTGCCTCTGAGTTTGCCCTTAAAAATGATAATTTGCCTGAGGCTCTAGCTAATACCCTTGCTGATATTATAGAGGACTGCGACCATGCGCAACTGCAGCTTAAAAATCTTATGGATACACGTGAGATGGAGAGCGGATTTGTTAAAATACGTATTGCCCCCTTCAGCATTTCCAGGGTAATTCATACTCTCTCCGACATTTATTCACTGATTGCAGAGGAGAAGTCGATCACCCTGACAACCTCTCTCCCTGATGAGGAGATCGTGATGGAGGGTGACAAAAACCGGGTTACCCGCATTTTTTCAAATATTGTCGACAACGCCCTGAAATACACACCTGATGGCGGTTCGGTAATCATTGCTCTCTCAAAAACCTCGGATTATGTAATTGTCAGCGTTCAGGATAGCGGGATTGGAATCCCGAAAGAGGATCTGTCTCTGGTCTGGCAACGACTCTACCGCACCGATAAGGCACGTGAAACCGGAAAAGGCCTTGGACTGGGTATGAACATCGTTAAGGTCTTCACAAATGCCCACCAGGGCAAAGCTGATATCGAGAGTTCTCCAGCCGGAACAATTGTGACTGTGAAGCTTCCTCTTAAACAGCCGGTCGCAGGTAAGTTGCACGAGAATAAAGAAGGAACCGCGAATGGGCGCAAATGACCGCAAATTGATTTTTATGGTAAAACACAAATAGTCATTGCTGCGTTATTTTTTTGACCTATCTTCGTCCGCAGGCGCGACTACGCCGTAGCACGGCAGGATTAATAGGCTATGGTTTGATCCACCTCATAGCGGTGGACCTACCCAGTACGTCCAGCGCTATGAGCTGGATGCTCCAGCGAACTCAATATCGAATTACAATCCCTTAGCTTACTTTGTCGCTCGCGCTTTCTTGGAATTCATGTAGCGATCGACCTCGGCTTGCGGGGCACGGGTGTATTTGGTGGGCATCGCGCTGAACAAGACCGGGGCATTCGAGGCGGCACAGGACCACGAACAAAGGTCCCTCACTTTGCTGCCATCCGCGGCAGTCGCCACCGCTTCGAGTTTCACAGTTCCCGCCGGTAGCATGACCGTCCAGCGGAAGATTTCCTCCTTCTCACTCTGTTTGCCCGCAGATTTGCCATTGACGAACAACTCTACGTCCGGGCAGTTCGCGTAAACCTTGACGAGGGTCGCGCCCGACGGGCGAGGCGTGAACCGCCGGCCGGTGAGATAGACCATCGGCGCAGTCGTCCAGCGTGACTTATAGAAACAGAAGGCATCCTTGCGGGTCTGGCGGTCGTATGTCACGAGGCCTTTGTCGTTGATCCCCGCGCGATCCCCTTCCTTCCTTCCGCCAACCGCGAAGTCAAACATGTTCCAGACAAACGACCCCCACGCCGGGGCGTCCTTGATGGCCAGCCAGGCGCGCTCATGGACCAGCGACTGGTATTCCTCCGGATGCCAGAACCCGCGTGCTGGCGGCCGTGAAAGAGGGGTCGAGCTCACGCACCATCGCGTCCATTGCAACGAACCCGCTCAGATTGGTGGCTTGTTTCTGTTTGGCCACCACGGGATCCTTGTCGTTGCCGAGACCGACCTCGTTCTGGAGTGACCAGAAGCAGATCGACGGGTGGTTATAGTTTTGTTTCACCAGTTCGGTCGTTTGCTGTTTGAAGTTGGCGGTGTAGGCCGGGTCGTCGAATTTACACCAATCCACATTGCCGTTTTCCGCCCACACGATCAAGCCGCTACGGTCGCACAGGTCGTAGGTTTCCCGCGCGTGCGGGTAATGTGCGCAACGCAGACAGGTTGCTCCAATTTCGTTGATGAGTTCGATGTTTCTGAGGTAATCCTCGCTGCGCAACGCCCAGCAGCGGTCCTCGAAATCCTGATGTATCGCCACGCCGTGGAGATCGTAAGGCGCACCATTGAGGAAAAACGTGCCGGTTTTGTTGTCCAAACGGAAAAAACGGACCCCCAGGTTTTCGGTGAGCGCATCGGTGACCTTGCCGCCCTCCCGCAGGCTGACCGTCAATTCGTAGAGGTAGGGATCGATTTTGCCGTTCCAGAGGTGCGGTGAGGTCAGCGTCGTTTTCACCACCACTTCCTGGGTCACGCCCGCCCGGATGCTGAAGTCGGTTGTACCGGTGGTCACGAGTTCGCCCGTGGCGTCGCGGACCTCGACCAGCGCCTGGCCGTCGGTTGCCACCACGCTGCCATTTGCGACCTCGACCGCGACCTGATAGGTTGCGCGATTCGCCGCCACCCGCTCCGGCTTGATATAAACGCCCGATGAGCCATCATCCAAGGGTGTGATGTGGAGCGGAGCGGTGTGGATCAATTCCACGCCGCGGTAGATCCCGCAATAGACCATGAAATCCCCGCTGAGCGGCATGATGGTTCTGTCGAGGCTCGATGCATCGGCGCGGACCGCGATCAGGTTGTCCCCACCATACTTGATCTTGTCGGTGATATCGAAAGCAAAGGCCTGGAAGGCCCCCTTGTGATCGCCGAGCCATTCGCCATTCAGATAGACCTGAGCATAACGACTGACCGCCTTGAAGCGCAGGAAACTGCGCTTGCCTTTCAACTGATTGTCAAGGCGCAGCGTCTTGCGATACCAGACCGGTCCGTTATACCAGCGCTCACCCCGCCGCACTTGCTCGCCCTGCCAAGCATAGGGCAACTCGACGGATTTCCAGGCCGAGTCGTCGAAACCGGGCGCCCCGGCCCCAGTGCCTCCAACCGGGACGAAAAGCTTGTGTGCATCTGGTTTGGCCGGCATCGCATCCCCATCCTTGAGCACGATCACGTCACCGAGATGGATCTTCCACTCCTGGTTGAGGTCGAGCGTCACCCGCGGACTGGCGGCGTGTGTCGCCGGGGCCGTCACGGCAATGGCGGCTAATGTCACGAGTGATGTAAACGCAATGATGATGCGATGCATGGTCGGTGAGGGCAGCAGTGTGGCTAAGTTCAACAGCTTAAGTTTAAGATTCGAGTGCTGCTGTTTAGATGGTGAAATCATGGGTAATCTCCTGTTTGTTATGAATGTTACGTTCAGCTTTGGCATGTTGGTCTTCATAATGCCCACCACGACAACGCTGATATTGCGAGTTCTCCAGCCAAGACAGTTCTGACTATAACACAACTTCTCAAAGAATATGATCTAATATCGCATATCACATAAAGAAGGTTTGGTTGCGACTCCGCTGCGTTAGTATTTTCTCAATTCCTGTCATAAAAAACAAGAAACTCAGACTACTATTTTCATAAGTTATTGAGAGAAGGCAACTAAAGCAGCATTCAGAACAACAGTCAACTCTCGGCCTTTTGGGCAAAAAAGCAATTTTAACACAGATAGACTTGTATATCCCGATTTTATCGGGATTGTCCGGTTGGAAACCGGACCTACTTTTAAAAACAATACCTATACACCTTTTCCCAAAACGCGCAGCGTTTTTTTCTAAAGATGCGGCGTTTAAAACACACCGGAATGTTTAGAGAAAATGGGCTCGTACATCACAAGAGCTTAATTTAGTTGCGGCTGAAAGCAGCTTTAGGTTAATACAACCGAACTTCTTCGCCCTTGTTCATGTTAATCTGATAAATACCAGGTGATACCTCTTTGCTTGTGATCTTACGTTTGCCTGTACTTATAACATGAACCTCTCCGTTTATACCCGGTTTGACACGGCAGGGTTCACCGGCAAGGCTCTTGATCCGAATCCACTCTGTTTTACCGCCAACCCGCTTTGCCGAGACCAGGAACGCTCCCTCTGTTCTCAGGTCGCGGAACTCAACATCTTTCCATGCCGATGGTACTGCCGGGAAAATACGGATCGGTCCAGACTGGTTTTTTGTTGGATCACTCCAGCTCTGTATAAGCATATTCTGAACTATGTTTGCCATACCCAGCGACGACTCAAGACAGGGGTTATGAAACCACATACCATTCGGATACAAATTACCCTGCAAACGTTTTAAACCTTCCAGAACTGTATCGCCCTGCCCAAGGGATGCGCCGATAGGGCCTGCATGTGATTGGACCATAGCAGGCAGGCTGTTGATCGAATGAGCACGGTCATACGACGCCTGTAATACAGCCTTTGTGCCTTCCTGTTCTATGTTGACAAGGTAAAGCGGGTAGATCATCAGCAGGTTCGAGAAATGTCGATGTTTAGGAGCAGAAGACTTTTCGCTGCCGAGGCGGAACCCATGCTCATCGGCGGGAAAATCAACTAGATTCTCGACAACATTTTTCCATTTTGGGGTTAGAGGATCATCTATCCCGAGCCGCTTACTTGCCTTAAGCAGCGTATAACACCCCCATTTAAACAGGGCCAGGTCAAAGTTGGCATCCTTCCATACACCGGTTTCCGGCGAATAAGTAGGCGGAAGATGCAACTTGCCGTCGTCACCTTTTTCAACCATATGAAAATAAAGATTCATGCTGCGACGCAGCATCGGGTAGATTTTTTCGCGAAGCATATCGTCGTCCATAGAGAAACGATACTGACTCCAGAGATTATTCAACGTCCACGGCAGATTACCGACCTCGTGATAATAGCGCATGTCCTGTTCGCGGTTACCGGCCATGTCACCGGCAACTTCATGGGCCAGCATCGACGAGTCCTTCTGCCACTCAACAGGTCGAACCGCCTTGACCAACTCGTCGCGATTGTCATACAGCCTGTTGAGCAGTTCCTCCCCCTGCTCTAAGCGATTTGCCGCATACACACTCCAGTGCGCACACTGAATATTCCAATTGGTGGTCGTATAGGCCCACGGACCACCCTGAAACCAGATGCCCGGACAATCAACATAGTAACGACCCGTGCGAGAAGTACACCCATACCGGTAAATAGTCTGCCAGTAAAGTGACTCAATGCTTTTATCAGGAATAGAAACATAGCTCCTGCGATAATAAACATGCCACCAGGAACGATGTGCTTTCGCCCATTTAGCCGCATCAAGTTCAAGAAAACGCTTAACATCGGCCACGGCCGTATTAGCAGCGCTAGCATCGGGATAGCTGTTGGCGATAGTGACGATATGCGTGCGTGTATCCTTTTGAGTTCTTTCGCTCCATGCAGTTGCATACTGACCGCCTGCAAGCAGATTCTGAACCCATACCGAAACGTCACCCCGTTTTTCCTGCCGCCCAGCCGGATTTGCCTTAAACACCTTCAATGTCTTAGCATGCTGCTTACCGTATTTTGCCGCGTATGCAGGAATCTCCGACTCCTTAGTCGGATAATTACCCCGCGATGACTTGGCCTCGGCAGGATGCCACGTCCAATTACATCCCGCCTCACCAATAGATGGAGTGATCTCAGTCACGATCGCCATGTCGTTCGCATGCGTAAAGTGACGGATCTTGATCTGACCTTTATCGGTTGTGATCGTACCGCTAAGTTCAGCATTCCAAAGATCCTTGCGCCACTTACAACCCGTCAGTTTACCAACAGGATTCAGCAGAAAATACCCGATCTGGAAATGAGCTCGACTGTACCCCGGCCAGCCGTATGTATCGTCGCGATGATCATGGACATCAGCCCGAAAGATCTGAAGCTTAATACCTTTGCCCGACTTGTAAAGCATCGATCCTATCGCCGCATTACCAAAATGAGGAGCTTCATTCCAGCGGGCCGGCAGCTTCTCAAAAGTCATATCATGCTGCGCCATAAACTCCGGCCAATCAATCTCCTTGATTGACATGTTCACTGCACCATTAATTGGATGGGCCCAAAATATCCCGGCAAGTAGAGCCATACAAATTATCAATTCATATTTTTTCATTTTTTTATTCCCCTTATAAGATTCAATAAAGCACAAAATTCTTCTACTGTCAATTATTCTGCACTCAGCACAACCTATTTTACGAGGGAAATCGAATGAATCGACAATACAACCAATTAATTCTCAATTTTTAATGCGCATCAAAATTTATTCCAAACTTGAATTTTACCTCTGGAAAAGGGTATCATGTGCCCCATAACGGAGATTAAATAAATGAGCATAACTTTTGACACCTTAACCGCAGTTTCGCCTATTGATGGACGCTACGCATCTAAAAACGAATCTTTACGTCCCATCTTTTCAGAATTTGGACTGATTAAACGACGTATAACCGTTGAAATTGCATGGTTGAAGGCTCTCTGCGGATGCCCTGAGATCAAGGAAGCACGCGCCCTTAGCGAGCAGGAATCCTCTGAAATTCAGGCCATAGCCGACAATTTCAGTATCAGTGACGCACAACGCGTAAAAGATATTGAAAGCACCACTAACCACGATGTCAAAGCCGTGGAATATTATATTAAAGAAAAATTTGCCGGTACATCCTATCAGAATCTAGGTGAATTTGTGCACTTTGCCTGCACATCTGAGGATATCAACAACATGTCACATGCACTGATGCTACGTGATGGTCTGATCGAATTACGCAGTTATCAGGAGCAGGTAAGCTCTCAGCTGGCACAGTTTGCCTTGAAAACTAAAGATGTTTCAATGCTGGCCCGCACCCATGGACAACCTGCATCACCAACTACACTCGGCAAGGAGTTGGCGGTCTTTGTTCAACGCCTGCGTCGTCAGGCCGCACAGATAGACGCTATTGTAATGCCAGCCAAACTTAATGGTGCTGTAGGCAACTTCAATGCCCACCTGAGCGCCTATCCTGATGTAGACTGGCAGGAGCTGACCAGAGGGGTTATTGAAGATACCTTCGGCCTTAAACAGAGCCCGCTGACTACTCAAATTGAATCGCATGACGGCATGGCCGAGCTATTCGATGCCATAGCCCGCTGGAACACAATCCTGATCGATATGGATCGCGATATCTGGGCCTACATCTCTTTGGGCTACCTTGGTCAAAAAACAAAAACAGGGGAGATCGGTTCTTCTACAATGCCCCACAAAGTCAATCCGATTGACTTTGAAAACAGCGAAGGCAACCTTGGTCTTGCTAACGCTATCCTGGATCACCTCTCACGAAAACTGCCAATATCCCGACTGCAACGAGATCTGACTGACTCCACTGTGCTACGTAACATGGGTGTCGGCTTCGGCTACTCTCTGACTGCTTATCAGGCCGCAATCAAAGGACTGACTAAGATCAAGTTGAACCCTGAACGCCTTGCCGAGGACCTCGACAACGCCTGGGAGGTTCTTGCAGAACCAATCCAGACAGTCATGCGTAAACTGGGAAAAGAAAATCCCTACGAACAGCTCAAAGAACTGACCCGTGGCGAGAAGGTGACCGCTCCTATAATGAGACAGTTTGTCGACTCTCTTGATATCCCGGAAGATGATAAAATTCGCCTGCGCGAAATGACACCGGCCACATATATCGGGATCGCCCCGGAACTGGCCGAGAAAATCAGGTAGTTAGTGCGTTAGTTCGTTAGTGCTCCACACCGGTTCGGTTTAGTCGAATCACTCGATTTGATCGATTCTCTCGACAACGTAGCAATGAGAAAAGTGCGCAAGTTGGTTGCTTCGCTATTGGCTCAGAGAGCCAACTCTACATGGCTTCGCACTAACGCCGATGGATGTAGAGTTGCTTCTCTGAAGCAAAAAAGAAAGTTCATTAGTGCATTACTGCATTAGAACTCTAGAATCACCATACAGAGAACCCCCTAAAACTTTGGAAAACTATTCACATATACCATTTGAACCGAAGCGATGTCCTTTTTTCTACGGATGGGTCATTGCATTTGTCGGAGCGTTAGGCGTTCTGATGTCGCTCCCCGGGCAGACTATTGGAGTCTCGTCCTTCAACGAACCGTTGATGGAGGCAGTTCACCTTACACGCAGTCAGCTGGCTCTTGCCTATATGATCGGTACCGTAACGAGTGCTGTTTTTCTAACTCCAGCCGGTAAGCTCTACGATAAATATGGGGCCCGCATTATGGCCATTGCCTCATCAGCGGTGTTGGGAGCAGTACTAATATTCCTGAGTTATACCGGCAGAATCACAGACTATTATCACCTGAATACTCTCCAGGCAATTGCGATGACCGCCTTCGGGTTCTTTGTCCTGCGTTTCAGCGGGCAAGGCGTGCTGACGATGACCTGCCGCAATATGGCTATGAAATGGTTTGATCACTTTCGCGGACTTGTAAACGGATTACAGGGACCCCTGGTAGCAATGGGGTTCTCTATGGCACCAGTCTGGTTTGGCAGCATGATTAACCGCTGGGGCTGGGATATTTCATGGCGTGCTATCGGCTTCTTTGCACTCTTTGTCTTCACAATCTTCGCCTGGATATTCTATCGGGACAATCCTGAGGAAAGCGGCTTGATCCCGGATGGCAAAGCCGCTCATTCAATCAAGTGCAAGCTTGATTTTACACTCAACCATGAAATGACTTTGAAAGAGGCCCGCTCCACCATCAGCTTCTGGGCCATCGCATTAACCTTGGGCTACTCCGGACTCTTTGTTACAGCCTTTACATACCACCACCGTGCTATATTTGCTACAGCAGGCCTGGATGTCGACAGCGCCATCAAATTTTTCTTTCCGGCGGCTGCGGTTATTTCGGTCATCCTTAAAATTGTTGGCGGCATTTTAAGTGACCGCGTCACAGTCCGAACCCTGCTATACATCTTTGCCGCTGGTCACATTCTATCTGCTATCGGTTTCTTCCTGCTGGGTACCTCTGCTGGAATCTGGATTATAATAATTGGTTATGGCATCTGTGGTGGTTTCTTCTCAGTTCTGGCCGGAGTCTGTTATCCGCGCCTTTTTGGCAGAAAACATCTGGGAGCTATCAGCGGGTTATCTATGTCAATTGTTGTATTTTCCAGTGCTCTCGGACCCTACCTTTTCAGCACGATCAATGATCTGACAAAATCCTTTACCAGCACCTTCTATATCCTCTTATTCTTAATTGTCATTCTGATTTTATTGGCCGCTAAAACTACTAAAGCAACGGAGCCGTAGAAGCGTAGAGGCGTAGAGGCAATCTCCAAAACCGAGGGTGGAGATAATGGGGTGGAACTTAAGCGTTTTTGAGGTAGAAAAACAGAGAGGCAGAAAAATGTGGGTGCGCAGGGTGTCTTTGCGATGCTGGTTTGAGTAAAAAATGGTAGGATTTAAGAAAAGAGGTACTAATTACCCATTTCGTCCACCGTGTAACGGCGGACATACTGAGCAGCACAGTATATCCGTCCCGCAGGCGTGGGATGGATTATAGTTCAAAAGGTCGAGAGTTCACGGTTGTTTTGAAATCAACTTTAGTTGCTTTAGACAACAACTTAAAAGGAAAATTATCGTCATGAGATCTATATTAACTCTACTTTTTACCACGTTTTTTTCATTATGCTTGTTTGCCGCAACTCCAGCAGCAACCTTCGATGGAGCTGACTGGATCTGGGATAAAGATGCCGGAACTAAGGCGGGCACCTGGCACTTCCAGAGAGGCTTTGATTTTCCTGCAGGCGAAAAACCAAAAGATGCCAAAATCATTATTACCTGTGACAACCAGTGGTCTCTCTATGTCAACGGAAAACAGCTCGCTGAAAATAGTCCCGCTGCTAGGTCATGGAACAGCCCAAGCATCATCGATCTCAGTAATGAGTTGATCATTGAACAGAATTCCATAGCCGTTGCAGCTGTCAACACCATCGCCGGACCAGCCGGTCTGATCTTAAAACTAATCGTAACCTTTGAAAGCGGTAAAAAATATACTATTGTAAGTGACAAAACATGGATTAGTTCCGACAAAGCCGAAAAAAACTGGAACAATACCGGCTTCACCGCGGGTAACACATGGAAAACGTGCAAAGTTATCGGTAGCTACGGCATTCCTCCATGGGGCAAGCTATCTTTAAATAAAAATACCCGACCGGCAAAAGTTAAAAAACCGGCCAAGGTCTACCCAAAAGAGACGGAATTTAAAAATCCGATATTTAAGGATGGCATCGTCTTTGTGGGCGACTCTTTTAAATTTAGTATCAGCAAACAACCAACTTATGTTCAATTCATCAGAGGAACACGCGCCTATTTTGAGATGGACCCCATAACCCCGGCGGCTATCGGCAGCAAGTTGTTCACTCTGATTCCATTCAAGCCGAATGGCAAAATAACTCTGCTCTGCGATGCTCAGGGTGGTAAACTCGGCTCACCTTCGGTCGCTTACAATGGCAAAACCATCTACTTCTCGATGGCTAAAGCAAATGAAGCCTGGTTCCATATATATGCGGTTGATCTCGATGGCAAAAACTTGCGCCAAATCACAAAAGGTCCCTTTCATGACATTGATCCGACCGAACTGCCCGATGGCCGCATTGTCTTCAGCTCAACCCGGCTTGGTAACCGCGAAGAGTATCATGCTAAATATGCCGCATCGCTATTCACCTGTAACACAAATGGCACCGAGATCATCCCCCTGACATTTCATATTGCCGCCGACCGTGAACCAAAAGTCACTGCCGATGGATCACTGGCTTTCCTGCGTATGGACAACTTTATGGAACGGGCCAAAGTTGAGGTGCATCTGCACCAGACCCGTCTGGACGGTACTGCTGGGCAGGTTATAATCGGACCAGGACGTAAAGGAGTACAAATTGACCGCGATGTTGCAGCTGAACATGAAATGAAATGGCTCCGCCAATATGGGGCCGGATCTCCCGCACCTCTTCCCTATGGCCGCGTGGCCGCAATTACTCAGAAGGGATTGGTTACATCAAGCGACCCAACCGGTCTGCCGGTTGGCAGTGATTTCCTTCCATATGACATGTCCCCACTTCCAGATGGACGGTTGCTTTGTACCGCACACAACAAAGGATCTGTACTGATTTTCGACCTTACAACCAAAGAGGTCAAAGAGGTAGTCTCAGCTACCGATCTTTCAGTGCGCGATCTTCACTCGGTTGTGCATCTTGGCAGCCGTCCGAAACCAGGTGTAATACCTTCGATGGTGGAGCAGGAGCTGGCACGCCGGGTTGATAAGACCGGTTACCTCTACTGCCAGAATGTTCTCAACACCCAGCACACCGCCGCCGATATCAAACGTATTAAGGCTATCCGGGTTTATGAAGGTCGTCCTTTCACCTTGGAACCAACCAAATCCATATATGAACACATCGGAACAATGGGCATTGAACTGGGAAGCGTGCCGCTTATGAATGATGGATCATTCTATATGGAGGTTCCCGCCGACCGCCCCCTGGCTCTGCAGGCGATCGATGGCGAAGGTCGCGCGGTGATCAATGAGCTAACATGGATCTACACACGTCCGGGTGAACAACGCTCCTGCGTGGGTTGCCACGCCAAGGCCGTTGCCACTCCACAGATGACAGTTTCGAAGGCCCTTAAAAGCAGACCCCTCAAAATGACTGGGCAGGGCTCCCCCCACCGGTTTCGTGCCAACAATGGAGCAAATGGGATGAGACCGAAAAGATGCTTATTCGGAAAACCCGTGCCACCGATCATGAGGAAGTACACCTGGCAATCGAAGCTCTGGGCCACATTGGCGGAGATGCCGGCCGCAAGGCGCTGCGTGACTATCTGAATGCAAATCCAAATGGAGAACTCAGAATTTTAATGGCGACCATTCGCTCACTTGGATATCTAAACGACCGCGAGGCTGTGCCTCTGCTAACCGGAATCATGAACGAAAACCTCACCAAAAAGGGCAAGGGTGGTAATCACGAATTTGGATTTGGGCAGAAACCGATCTATCTCTCTGCAACCGCAGCTGAGGCACTTGGACGCATTGGAACTAAAGAAGCCGAAGCTGCCATTATTGAGGCATTCCCGCGACTGAACAGCTTTGAAGACTATGTTTTCCGTGTGGCTGAACATGGCTGGCTCAAAGGAGTACACAGCTCTGTGCTCCACCACCGCATGCTGGAAGCACTCAATCGCATGGAAAGCAAAGCCATCGCCCCTCTGACGGAAAAAATAATTGAATCAATTCCTGCGGACAAAGACCGCGCCCTGCTCTACGAACTGGACAGCTATGAAGAACTCTCCGCCCGTGTAATCAAACGTAGCGGCCTTATGAATGATGCTATCGAGAGCTGCCTTTCAGTTCTGGGCAATAAATCAGCTGTCGGCACCCCGTCGCTTATCAAAGCGGTATCCGCATCTCCGCATGCCGAAGGTCATATCCGTAAACACTCAGCTCAGACGCGAGCGGCCCAGATTTTATCAGTGCTATGTATGGATATCTCGTACCTCCCCCGCATACGCGACCTTGCAGTAAAATACAGAGGCGACACGCCCTCCGAGACCCGTTCCTGGTGCTGTTTCATGTTGATCAGGACTTTAGGTCGTCTTGGCGACAAAAAATCAGCTCCGCTCTTGATCGACATGCTTGAAAACGATCCCACCGAGACAGCCCTCGGTCTCAACCCGCCACCCGCACACATTATCTATAAGGGCTGGCGCCCATTCTACCGTCCGGCGGCTGCATGGTCCCTCGGTCAACTGAAATCCCGAAAGGCACTGCCAGCCCTTTTAGAAACAGTTCGTAACCTTGGAAATGCCTCCAGCACCCGCGAACAGGCTGCCGCTGCACTTGGCCTGATTGGAGATAAGGATACGCTGGAAGAACTGACAGAAATTGCAGAGAACTACCCCGAAATAATGACCCGCCGCGCCCTGCTACGCAGTATCGAAAATATCAAAGGTCGGGGTAGTAACTAACACCGGTCTTCGCCAGCAATTAAAAGAGTTCAGAGGTAACTACTCAGCTACCCCTCTTTTTGAACCGCGAATGGACGCGAATGAACGCGAATTTGAATCTCAATTCGCGTTCATTCGCGGTTCCCTCTTTCTTTCCTGAAAAAACCTACCTGAGTACTGAACTCTGAACTCTTAATTTCGGTTATCCACCAACGTACTTTTTCCAGAGCTGCTCGGATTTTTCAACAGAAAGCTTTCCATCATAGACAAATACTCTGAAATTGCGGATATACTTGATGCCGGGTTTAAAAATCCATGGCTTGACCTGAACGGTATTAAAATTTACAAACACCGCCCCTTTCATCATTCGGGGATTCCAGGTTCGCAGCATCTCAGGATGATCCTGATTGCCTGTATGACTCATCATCAGCAACCCGGCTGTACGTCCTTCAGTGGCAGCACCCTCAATGCGCACCCACCTGGCCCGCGTAGAGTTGGACTTGTCGTAGGCAATGCCCTCGCTGGTCACAACCGTACTGTTATCCTTATTCCAGAGGGGTGTGCCTCTGATTGAAAAGCCGCTGTAGCGGTATTTTGAAACGGTCAACGGTTTATCAACGGCTACTTCATGAATAATTTCCAAGTCAAGATTATAACCTTTAGCTGGCTTATCCATGATACTTGACACTCTGGCATTGAGAGTTTCATTCAGCAGTGTAACCGGTCCACCACTGGCTTTACGGTCAACATAGATACTCTTTGAAGAGAACCCTTCCGCTGTACGCTTAGCTCCCTGTGCTTGAATAATTCCATCCTGCTTCTGAAGTTCCCAGCAAAGGACCTTGCGTCCATCAACTTCAATATATTTCCAGGGCCACCAGAGGCCAAAATGATGCAGATGATCAGATGGTTGCAGATCGGTTACAACAAACCCCGAAGGGGTCTTAAGCGGATGAATAAAGTTACTTCCTGCGAACTTATCACCCCCCTTGGGGTTTGACATAGGTTCAGCCTGATAGGTGATCAGCACTTTATCATCAACCTTTACCACAAGTCTTTCCTCTGCCACAGCAGTAAAACCAACAAGACCGGCAAGAACCGGCATAATTAAAAACTTCATAATAAAATTCCTTTAAAAACTTAATGGATGTCTATGATAAACAACAAACCGACAGTACGTCAAATGATATCTGCCATTGAGGATTTCCCGCTGTTATACTGAGTGCAAGTTTTTCACATAATTTAAAGTTATTTACAGGATTTAAATGCACTAGATTTTAACATGAATTATTGTACAAAATGAACTTCACACTGCCTGCCGCATCTGATATATTAACCAAATATTGGATTAGTGATAGGATTGCACAATGCTTAAGTGTTCAATGTTTGTTTTAATGACAGGACTAATCATGACTGTTAGCGCTGCGGATCAAAAAACTGTTGTTGTCTGGACGCTTGACAAAGGACGATTTTTTTACTTTCAGCCCGGACATGAAACCAATCCGATCTTCTTCAATGAAGAGGTTCGTAAAATCATGGCCAATGCTGTTATCTGGGCGGATGGAAAATAAAGGAGCATAATGAAAGAGATCAAAGGCATAATACCGGTGTTAATAACACCATTTAAAGAATCAGGTGAGATCGACGAAAAAGCATTCCGTAAACTAATACGCAAAGTTTTAAACGGAGGAGTACACGCCGTTATACCAGCGGGAAGTACAGGGGAATTTGCAGCATTAACAGAGAGTGAACATAAACTCATTATCGACATAGCAATTGATGAGGTGGGAGGTGCCGTGCCTGTAATCGCCGGTACGGCCGCAGTATCAACTGCGCAAACCATTAAAATGTCTAAATACGCTGTTGCCGCCGGAGCAGATGCTATTATGGTGGTAGCTCCTTTCTACTGCCACCCAAATGACGAAGAGATTTATGCACATTATAAAGCACTATCGGAAGCGGTCGACACAACCATAGTGCTTTACAACAACCCCGGTACCTCCGGAGTGGATATCGGACCTGAACTAGTCGCACGTATCGCCAAATTTTCAAATATCGGCTACATAAAAGAGAGTTCCGGGGATATGACACGCATTATGGAAATTACCCGGCTGTGTGGAGACAATCTGAAGATCTTATGCGGGTGCGATACACTTTCCATGGAGATGTTTTTCATGGGTGCCGTCGGCTGGATTTCGCCACCCTCAAACCTTATACCTGAGTTATGCGTAGAGTTGTACAATCGGGCAGCTGTAAACAGCGATCTGAAAACTTCCAAAGAGCTATACTTCAAATTGCTGCCGCTGTTTTCCTTTTTTGAATCTACCGGCAAGTACATCCAGTTAACCAAAGCGGGCCTTGCTCAACAAGGGCTGCCAGTCGGCATCCCACGGCTACCCCTGCTGCCTTCACCGGAAGAAAGCCAGTCCAGATTACGCGAAATATTAAAAACACTAGAGTTAAAAAATACCCAAACAGGAGTTGAATCATGAAGACTAATTTTGTAATCAATGCAGAAAACGGAAATGTTGACGGGCTTGAGTTTAGAACCCGTCCCTTTATTAACGGTAAATTTACTGATGCTAAATCAGGTAAAAAACACGAGACTCTTAATCCGGCTACAGGCCAGGTAATCACATCGATTGCAGCTTGCGATGCCAGTGATATTGATGCAGCGGTACAGGCGGCACGGACATGTTTCGACAGCGGCGTGTGGTCTGAAAAATCTCCTGAGGATCGAAAATCGGTATTGGTGAAACTGGCGTTGCTGATTGAGGAAAACGCAGAGGAGTTTGCCTTATTGGATGCCCTGGAAGCCGGAAAGCCGATTACCGACTGCCGAACTATTGATTTACCGGAAACTATCTGTTGTTTCCAATGGCATGCAGAAGCCATCGATACACAATATGACCAGATTGCACCTTCGGATAACAACAGCCTCGGATTGGTGGTACGGGAGCCGATTGGAGTTGTAGGAGCTGTTACGCCCTGGAATTTTCCTTTGCTGATGGCAGCATGGAAGCTGGCACCAGCTCTAGCGGCGGGTAACTGCGTAATATTAAAACCGGCCTCGCTGACTTCTCTGAGTTCGCTTCGTCTGGCAGAGCTGGCAAAAGAAGCCGGGCTCCCGGATGGGGCTTTGAACGTCGTTCCCGGTTCTGGGAGCATTATCGGTGCGGCATTGGGACGCCACAATGATGTGGATATGATTACGTTCACAGGTTCAACAGAGGTAGGTCGCTACTTCCTTCAGTACGCAGCAGAATCGAACCTGAAGCGGATAGTACTGGAGTGCGGGGGAAAAAGTCCTCAGGTAGTAATGTCGGATGTAAGTGATATTGACTCCGTTGCTGAAAATGCATTGAATGCTGCTTTCTGGAACATGGGTGAAAACTGCAGTAGCGGGTCACGGCTTATTGTACACAAAGATATCAAAGAAAAACTGCTCGCGCGCATGACGGAGATGCTTGCTGATTGGAAGGTAGGTAATCCCCTTGATCCTGACACCAAAGTAGGTTCCATGATTGAAAAATCTCATATGGAAAAGGTGTTGAACTACATTGAAAAAGGTAAACAGGAGGGTGCCAGACTTATTCTTGGTGGAAAGCAGGTCAACCAAAGCAGTGGCGGCTACTTTATTGAGCCTACTATTTTCGATAATGTGGATAATAAAATGACCATCGCCAGGGAAGAGATCTTTGGACCGGTACTTGTAGTAATCAGCTTTGAAACAGAGCAGGAAGCAATTGAAATTGCAAACGACACCCCTTACGGTCTGGCTGCATCACTTTATACTGACAATGTAAAAACGGCCCATCGTCTGGCTAAAAAGATCAAAGCCGGTACGGTAACGGTCAACTGTTATTGCGAAGGTAATATTGCAACTCCATTTGGCGGCTATAAACTGTCTGGTTTCGGAGGTCGTGACAATGGCATATATGCCTTTGATCAATATACCGAGCTGAAAACCATATGGCTTGATTTATAATATGGATCTTCCGCAGAATCTGTGGG
>Ga0307990_1000416_pt1 | contig 38536 bp, 32 predicted proteins | sample EllFjometagen129_FD_203168 | JGI IMG/M metagenome (GOLD analysis project Ga0307990, IMG submission 203168) | Marine microbial communities from Ellis Fjord, Antarctic Ocean - #129 | ecosystem: Environmental > Aquatic > Marine > Unclassified | place: Southern Ocean | collected 2014-10-08
TCAATGCCGAAGGCATTGACAGCGAAAAGGTGGGGGCATTCATTCCTTCAATTCAATCCCCAACCTAAAGGATGGGGCAATTGATATTTCAAAAAATTTACTTTAAAGACAGACTCTAATTAGTGTCGGTCTTTAAACTCATATTCCGCCCCACACCCCTCTAACTCCCCTAAAGGGGAGAACCAGCCAACGCACTGGCAGCGGGGGTTTCCCCTTTAGGGGACTAAGGGGTTGCGCAGGCAAAATCAGAAAAGTACCGACTTTATGGACAGGCACTAATTAGAGCCCTAAGCCATAAAATCCATCGATGAACTTATTTTTGATTTTAAAGAATTTAGAAATTCAGTACTTACGCCGGGAACAATTCACCGGATGAGTTTTCTGTTCCAATATTTTTCATCATATCCAAATTCAACAGGGGTTTTAAGGATCACTATTTTTAAGTCTGCCTCATGCTCAATGGTCAAACAAGATTTCCTGCCTTTTCTCTTTTTTGTAAATTTGCCATATTGCACAAAGATAGGGGAGAACCAGCCAACGCACAATTGGCGGGGGTTTCCCCTTAAGGCCAGCCTCGCCGGCCAAGCGGGCTAGGCTGGTTAGTGCGGATTTTACCTGCGAATATTTGCGTGATCTGCAGGAAGCCCGCCTAAAAAGACCGATACTATTCAAATTCGCTAATAACCCCTCCGGTAATACGTAGCAGGTCAGTATTTACTGAGATAAGATCGTAGATAGCCCTGAATTTGGCAATAGAAGCATTCATGTAAATATTCTGTACATCACGGTAGTTAAACGAATTTATGGAGCCATTTTTTAGCTTTGCCTCTGATAATTCAAGGTTTAATTTAGCGGCTGCTACCTTTTCGCTGGCCAGCTCCAGTATTTCTTTTTTTACATTGTAGTTGCTGAATAATTGTAACAGCTGATTATTCAGGCTGTGCTTAATTTGTGTAGTTTGGATTTGCCCGGTTTCTTCGTTTATTTTTGCAATTTGCACACTACGCTTGCGAACGCCTCCATTAAAAATATTAAAAGATAAAGTTGCACCAACATAAGCATCCGAGTAGTTTTGGGTTCTGTCCGGGGTATTTCCCGAATAATAATTCCCAAAGCCAGTGTTGCTAATTCCGGTATTTAAACTCAGCAAAGGGTAATAGCTACTTTTGTTAAGAGCCGTTTCGTTGGCAAGCAGGTTTTGATAAATGTACTGATTTTTCAGGGTTTGGTTATTCGACATTAATTTTCCTGATAAATCAGCCAGATCATAATCGGGGGTATTGGTTTCTAAAGGCGTGGTTAGATTCCACAATGAATTGTTATCCATTGCCAGAATAAAATTTAAAGTTCGCAAGGAATTTTCATAATTCACCTTTTGCTGCAAATAATTCGATTGATCTTCGAGCCAGGAGTTTTTGGCCTGCAAACTTTCATATGTGGTACTTATTCCCAGTTCCTCACCATCGCGGGTTCTGCTGTATCTATCTTCCGACAGGCCGGCCAATTCTTTAAAAACCTCAACCATTTCATTTTGCAGGATGCTATTGTTATAAGCAACAATAATATCCTGAATGGTCGATTCGATCAACACCACCGTATTTCCCTGTGATTGAAGTTCAAGTTCCTCAAATTTTTGCTTGGTGATTCGTGCCGAAAATCCATTAAAGAAAACCCAGTTTAGATTTAGATCGGGAGAGATTGTTTGGGTGCGGTAATTTTCATCATCGTTCATGTTGTAGTTCTCGCGTCCAACCAAATTGAAATTTATATTCGGCATAATACCGGTATTTCCCCATGTATTATTGATGGAAGCTACTTGTTCACTTTTTCTAATAATCTGCAGATCGTAATTGTTTTTAAGACCGATAGCAATTGCTTCCGAAAGCGAAAGATTGCTTTGTGCATGAGTTGAAACCACGGTTAGCACTGCAACGATGATTGTTATTATTTTACTATTTCTCATTTTTAGTCGAATTGTTTGGCCATATTCTTACTCAAAGTTTTTTCGATGTTTGCATTGATTACGGCTGTTTCAACCGATTCGGGCGTTACCTCAGTTTTTGATCCGATGCTTTTGATAAACACCGTGGCTTGGTTAGTAATTACAATCAATACCGGAAGTATGATCAGGATAAAAATCGTTCCAAATAAAATACCATAAGCCAGCGCAATGGCCATTGGAATAAGCATACGTGCATCGGGACTATTTTCCAGGATAAGTGGCATAAGGCCGGCAGTTGTAGTTACCGTTGTTAAAAAGATGGCCCTGAAACGCGAGATACCGGCATTTTTTACAGCATCCAAAATTTTTATTCCATTTTCAAGATTCTGATTGTATTTGCTCATAAACACAATGGCATCGTTAATAATTACTCCCGACAAAGCTACCATGCCCCAAAGGCTCATCATCGAAATGGGTTGACCATGAAAACCATGCCCCCAGATAGCGCCGATAAATCCCAGTGGAATCATTGCAATAATCAGTAAGCCCTGGCGGAAGGATTTAAAATACACCATGATTATCAATATGATAATTAAAAATGCCAATCCAAAATAGAGTATCATACTGCCCATTTGCTCGGTGGTATCTTTTTGTTGCCCCTGGTGCATATAGGTAATCCCGGGATGACTCTCCTTAATCACGGGCATTATTTCCGCTTCAATATATGCCAACAAATCAGGCACCGATTGACTTTGATCTTGCTGATAGGCATCCACCCTTATTTCGCGTTTTCCATTAAAATGATTAATGGTACTCAGGCTTCTTGCTGTGGATATTTCGGCTACACGCCCCAAAGGAAAATTACCTTTACTGGTGTGAATGAGCATGTTTTCGAGTTTCCCTACATTTTCGCGGTTATCGTGTGAATAACGTACATAAACCCAAATCTCATCCTTGCCTTCCTGGATGCGTTGCGAAAGCCCGCCATAAAATCCCTGGCGAACCTCTTTCATCAGCGATTGTGTGCTCAGGCCAAGTACGTAGGCCTCGGGCTTTAATTTTAATCGAAGTTCCTGGCTGCCAATCTGGCTATTATTTGTGATATTATAAAGAGATGGCATTTTTCCCAGCTCAACTTCCAGCTCATTTTTAGCTATTTCCAAATCATCGGGATCATAACCCAATAAACTAATCGAAACCGGTGCTCCAAAACGGTTGGATGCCCCTACGGCAAATTTGTATGCTTCGGGTATTTTCCCTACTTTTTTTGCAATTGCTTTTTTCAACAGTTCATCCGAAACTTTTGTATCTTCGAGCGAATTAAGAAAAACCCTGATCATCCCGGCATTGGTTCCATTTTCTGTTCCACTAAACGAATTCCCCATATTAACATTCATCGATGAAATGTAGGTCATCGTATCACCATTTTCCTCCATCATTTCACGATTTACCTCCCACACCTTTTCTTCGATAAAGAAGAGTTTTTCTTTGGTGATATTTTCGTTAACACCGGGTTTTAGTGCCAGGTCGATAGTAAACATATCCGAGGGTGCTGGTGGGAAAAAAGTAAATGCAATCTTGCCTCCAACTACCAACCCGAAGGTAATAATAAACATTGCTGTTACCGAAGCAAGGGATAAACCTTTATGCTTTAATATCCAGTTTAAAAATGGCAAATAGATTTTGTCCCTTAAGCCAAAAATCATTTTGTCGAGTACCACACGAATTTTACCATAAACCGATTTTGTATTCAGCGGCTTTAGTACTTTAGGATTTGCCAAATGCCCCGGCAGAACAAACATTCCTTCCAACAACGAGAAGAACAAAGCCAGCACTACAACCAAGCCCATTTCGTACATCATTTCCATTCGCCCTTCGATAAAAAAGAGCGGTGTAAAAGCTACAATTGTGGTGGTAACAGAAGTAATTACCGCCGGCAAAACTTCCATGGTTCCATCGATGGCCGCACGCCGGGGCGATTTCCCCATCTCAAAATGCGTAAAAATATTTTCGCCAATAACAACTCCATCATCCACCAAAATACCAATAATGAGTATCATGCCAAACAAGGAGATTAAGTTGATAGTAACTCCCAAAAGACTGGCTACAATAAACATCCCCAGGAATGATGCAGGAATGCCCCATGCTACCCACAACGAAAGACGAATATTCAACAACAACGATAGAAGAATAATAACAAGAATAACCCCCAACAAACCATTATTTATTAAGATGGAAAGTTGCCCGTCGATCAGGCTTAGAAAATCCATTTTCACATCAAGTTTATAATCCTCATGTGTTTCATTAAAAACTTTGATGTACTGATTTACTTCAACAGAAATGGCTTCTAAATCTTCCGACATTAATTTTTGAATCATAAAAGTTACACTCGGATTTTGATCGGAATAGCCATTGGTGGGATCTTCGGGAACCTGCAGTGTTACCGATGCCACATCACCGATGGTAACGAGCTGGCCATCAGAACCGGCCTTTAGAACAATTTGTTTTACGTCTTCGGGATCGACCGACCGTTGCCGGCTTAGCACTTTTATCTGTTCGCGCCGGCTTCGGATGGTTCCCCCCGAAATATCGATATTATTTAATGAAATAGCATTTTGAATATCCGTAAAAGTCAGATTGTAGCGACGCATTTGTGTTTCGTCCAACTCAACAGCTAATTCAAGATTCCGGGGAACCCCGAAAATAGTGATTTGAGAAATTTTACCGGTAGCCAACAAATCGTCTTCAATGCGATTTGCCATGCTGTTCAGTTCAAGAATATTATCCGATTTTGACGACAGCGAAAAGAACATGCCCATGTCTTTAGCACGTTTTTTTGAGACGATGGGTTTTTCGGCTGCTGCCGGAAAGTTTGATATTCCATCCACAGCATTTTTAACATCCGACAAAAGTTCATCCATGCCGTAGCCATTTAGGGCGGTAACAGTTATGCTTGCAGAGCCTTCGTGCGAGCTGGAGGTAAATTCTTTAATCCCCGATATTCCACGAATGTTGTTTTCGACCAAAGCTGTAATCCCTTCATCCATCTCTTTGGGAGTAGCCCCGGGATACATCACTGATACAGAAATTACTTTGGATTCGACCAAGGGAAAAGTGGCCTTTCGCATATTCATCAGCGAGATTCCGCCAAGCAGCAAAAAAATGAGGATGACCATTTTCCCGTAAAAGGGATATTTTACAAATTGCGATATTATATTTTTCATTTACTTGTATTTCAAAATTATAAACCAGGAATAATTAGTGTTCGTCTATAAAGCGCAACTTCTGCGTTGTTGCTCAAAATTCAAATCCTCATCCCGCCAAATGCGGGACTGCGGTTTGAATTTTTCACACGCCTTGAATTTGACCTTTCTAGAGCAAACACTCGAGTTTATGGACAGACTCAAATTAGGCACAAACACCGCTTTTAACGAGCCAAATATTTAATGTTTGGATTAACTGAAGCCAGTGATTCTACAACAATAGTTTTAGAGGAATCGATCCCTGAAACGATAAACGAGTCGTTGAGCACACGCACAATTTCTATTTTCACTTTTTGCAATGTGTTATCCGAAAGTTCGTAAACATAGTAATCGTCAACAATGGCCTCACGAGGAATTTCAAAACCCGACACTTCGGCATCATTAAAGGTTACATCAACATATTCGCCTTCCAAAAAGTTATTGCCTCCCTTTGCATTGTAGGTGAGATAAACATTTACGGATTGAGTAGCTTCGTCCACAAAACCTGAAATCCGGGAAACGGTGGCCATTTGCTCAATACCGCGGCTATCCATAATTTTTACTTTGTCGCCTTTGTTTATCCATTTTAAATCCTTTGGAAAAACCGGAACGATAACTTCAAGCTTGTCGGTGCGAATAATTGTAGCCAACTCAGCACCCGGACTTGCCACTGCACCAATTTCTTTATTTACCGATTTAAAACTTCCGGTAAAAGGAGCATAAATGGTGTAGCGTTTCAAATTTATTTGTTGTTGTTTTAAGCTGTAATAATTAGTGAGCACATTGTTGGATGCCAGAAACACTCTCTCCTTGTCGGAATGGATTTCGGGGAGTTCAGGTAACGTTTTTTCAGGATCGATGGCATTAAAAAAAGTAATCCATTTTTCATATTGATCGTTGTAATCAACTTTTAAATCAGGAAGGATTTTCGAAACGGTTTGCAAAAAACTACTCTTGCCCGATTTTAAGGCAGCCTCAACATTTTCGCTGTAAATCCTGATAATCACATCATTTTTTTTGAAACTCTCGCCGGTTTTAAATCGTACATCGCCTTGCATTAGACGACCCGAAACCTCAGCAGCCAAAGAAATATTATCAAAAGCGGTGATGCGCCCATTATAAATCATATCGGCATTCATTGTGGTTATTTCGCCTTTCCGGGCTTTCACATACATTATATTTTCCTTGCTATCATCTTTTGCAGGCACAGGTTTGGCATTGATCAAGTATCCTGAAAATCCGATTGCCAGGACTATTATTGCCAGGCTTAAGAAACCGTAGATTACCTTTCGTAACATTTGCTTTATTTTTTAAGATTACAATTCATTATTAAATCGGGGGCAAAAATGTTGCATATTCCTTTTTTAATAAAATAATATGAACCAATAAGCGGATTTGATAAACGAAAGCATGTTTCACATTAACGAGCGTTCAAAACAACGGTTATTCGTCCAGGGAAGACGTTTGTTAGCCAAATGCGTACTTTTGTTTATAATATTTGTGTATTTGGAAAAAGCAAGGATAAATTTGCAGATCATAAAATGCTTATCAATGAAACACAGTTTTAAAAGGGGATTCTGGATTAATCATATTATATGGCTGATAACATTTGGTTTGTTTTTTATCACGACAAACTATTTTCAGCCAACAAATTTTGCGTTAATGGCTGCTGCCTACAACACTTTTATTATTTTTCTTGTATATGTTATTACCATAAAATTTCTATTCCCAAGGTACTATGAAAAAGGAAAGGGATACATCCTCATTTCTGTGGCAGTTATTTTTGGTTTATCTACAATATTTGCCATAATTGATATTTATTTTCTTCCTGATCTTAAACATAACATTCCTAAAAAACCGCCGATGTTTTTTATTTTCATGCGCTACTTTATGACCTTGGGATTGGCCTATTTTATCGGTACATCAGTGAGTTTAATGCGGTATTTCACAAAACAAAAAGAGGCCGAAAAAATCCTAAAGGAAGAAAAACTGGAAACCGAACTTAAGCTCCTAAAGGCCCAGATAAATCCACATTTCATCTTCAATGCCTTAAATAATATTTATTCGTTGAGCTATTCACAATCAAAAAATGCGCCCGATAGCATCTTGAAATTGTCGGAGATGTTGCGCTATGTTTTTTATGATTGTAGCAAAGATCGCGTACCCTTGTCAGCAGAAATAAAGTACATCGAAAATTTTAATGCTTTTCAACAAATGAAATCTGAGTTTGAGCAAAACATCAAACTAAAATTGGAAAATAGCCTGGGAAAAATTGAGATAGCCCCGATGCTTATCATTCCATTTTTGGAAAACGCGTATAAGTATAGCCGTATTGAAGAAAATGAAGATGCGTATGTAAATATCAGGATTAATTCAGGGAATGGAAAGTTGATTTTCAGGATTGAAAACAGCATACCCACCGATTCAAAATCAGCCCCGGGCAGCGGCATGGGAATTAAAAATGTAAAACATCGCCTGGCCATTATCTATCCCGGAAAGCACGAACTTATAATCGAAGAGGAAAATAATTTATTCAGTGTGGAATTACAATTAGAAACCGCTTAACGTTGACTTTGGTATGAAAAAGATAAAATGCCTTGTAATTGATGACGAACGCCTGGCCAGGGATTACATCAAGAACTACATCAGCAAAATTCCGGAACTCGAACTCCTGGGCGACTTCAACACCCCATTAAAAGCTACTGAATTAATAAAATCGGGGAAGGTTGATTTAATGTTTTTGGATATTCAAATGCCAGATATTACCGGTATCGATTTTATGAAAAGCCTGACCCGCAAACCGGAAGTTATTTTTACAACAGCCTACCAGGAATATGCCCTGGAAGGTTTCAACCTCAGCGTGGTTGACTACCTCCTGAAACCCTTTTCTTTCGAACGCTTTTTTCAGGCTGTGAACAAGGTTATTGATAAACTGGAACAAAAAAACACTGCTGGCGAAGACCAGGAAATAATACCACAAGCACAAACAACTTTTGCCGACACTTATCTTACCATTCGTGCCGACCGGAAATTTTACAAAATCAATTTCGACGACCTGATTTACATTGAAGGGCAAAAAGCTTATGTGAGTTTTCATACCAGCAAGAAACGGATAACAGCCATAGCTTCTCTAAAAGAATTGGAGGAATCATTGCCAAAAGAAAAGTTTATCCGCATTCATAAATCTTACATTGTGGCTATTCACGAAATTATGTCGCTTGAAGGCAATATGATCGAAATAAATGACACAGAGCTCCCCGTTGGAAAGAGTTACAAGGATGCTGTGATGAAAATATTCGGGGTTTAATTTGTGGGTCAGGGTTTGATTCAAAGTCAGGCCCTTCTATGTTGTAATCCAAACTTAGTTGAAATATTGGAAATTCATTTGATACCGTTTTCTATTAAAAAATCATTCATTTCGTATTTTTATCAACTCAACAAGTCTTTCAAAATCCATACTTTCTCCATAAATCATATTCTCCTGCATTTCCTGATAATCTTTTTTGTACAGGTCATAAAATTTTCGGGGAGGTAAGATTTCTAAATTTTCAATTGCCAGGTTTTCATAGTTCACAGTTTTTACGGCGGTGAATTTCTTTCGGTGTTCGACAATAGATCTGAACAATTCAATATCCTCAATGGCCTTTTGCCCAAATCTTGTTTTTATTATTTTCCCAATATCATATAAATGTCTCGACATTCTTTCGTGCCTGATTTTTTCAACTGGCTTTTGGAACTCTTCGTGGAGTAATATCATTTTCTCCAGGAAAGTTTTCTCTGGAATTACCGTGTTCGCGAGAAATTCATTTTCTGTAAAAAGTGATCCTGGATAGTGGTCATCAATTATTGAATTAATTCTTGTTTTTGTATAAGGCTCTAAAAGCGACCTTGCCCCAAACTCAATCAATACTCGATTCGGCAGATATGGTATTTCTTCGAAAACAGATTGATAATTTACCTTAATAGTTTCCGGGTCTTGGTCGGATATTTTGATGTTTTCTATTTGTTTTAATACTGACATTGAATAATATTTGTCCCAAAAATAGTAAAATTATGGGACAGATTATTGTGTGATAGAATGTTCTTTCCACCTTGTAGCTAACGGTCGGCGGCTATGGCTCGCAGCCGCCCAGTTGCAGGAAGTTTATTAAAGATTCGTATGTTTCCTTTTGCAATCATTTTACCAAATGAACACTAAGCGGCTGTGAGCCATGATTTGCTGTTGGCTTGTGCGAATTGCAAATGTGCTTGGCTGTGTGGGTTGATTTAATTTACAAAATTCATAATAATGTGATATAATGTAAATTTTGATTCATTGGAAGCTTCACCGCGCTTGTGATTTGTACTAAAAGTATTTTCATTGTCATTTATAGAATTTCTTTCAATTTCTCCTAACAATTTTCCTGTTTCATTGTTTTTATAGACATCCTCAATTTTATGTACCAAAACATTAACAATATTATCATCACATTTTTTAATGACGTAGCCTATCATACCTCCAAATTCCATATTATGAGCATATTTTCCTGTCATAAAGCGGAATATTCCTCCATTTTCTACATAGGAGTCTTTAACTTTTTTGTTTGTATAGACATATTCGTTTATTAGTTTGGTTGAGCCATCCAAATTTTTTGCTTCAAATGAAAAGTGTTTATTTCCATTTCCCCATTGGCTATGTTGAAATTTCAAGTCAATAAAACCCTCTTGATCTCCATCTGTACGAGGTTCTCTATTTACAATAAACTCAAAAGAATTAAATTTTCTGTCATTTATTAACCAGCGATAAATGCTGTTTGAGATAGCATTCTCATTTTTGATTTTGGGATTGTTTATTATTCTTAATATATCTTCCTTATCATCTTCCTTTATGAACTTCAATAAACCAAAAAAGATATAATTCCTCCAATCATTATCACTGAGTTTACGTCTTTCGATGCAGCTATCTGATAATAATTTTGTTGGTGGAAGTTTTATGTGACCGTGATTCATTTAGCTAGTTTTATTATATCCTTAGCGTCTTCGAATGCTTTTGTAATTGACCAGTTACTGAGAATGCTATTTTTAATTAGATATACACAGTCTTTTCCAACTATTCTATTTTGTAAAAGCGTAAACTTTTTCGAGCTGGATTTTAATAATTCTTCACTTATGGAATATGTTAATATTTTTTTTGATGAAACTTGAGAGTTTTTAGAACCATTAAAATAAATTGCAACCACGGTTATGCCTGAGCCAAAAACATTATCAATATATGATTCTATTCGAGGGGTATCTGTAAAATAGAGTTCAAACATATCCTTCAATGTTTGCTTATATTCTTTTAATGGAGTTTTGTTTTTTTCAAGTATTGTTTTACCTGACATAAGAGAATCTTTAATCCTTTGTCTTTCATAAAAACTTAATTCATATAAATCATAGATTAATTCATTTAATAAGGCTTTATCCTCACCATCATATTCCAGTTTCTCATCAGTGATATCTTGACTTAATTCTGTTATTTCGGATATTATATTCTCATCAAGTTGTTCCGGTATAGGTATATTTCTAATGGCAGCGGTCGTAATATTCGACATATTTGCTCCGTCATGTCTCCTATATTTTAGTGTTAAAAAATATTCGATTAATTCAGAATTCAACAAAGCAGTAATAAACGGATATAGCTTTTCATCTTGTAATTTTATTCCATAGATCAAATTAGAAAAAAATAGGTTTTTATTTGAATAGGCAGCCTTAATCTTATTACCAAATCTATTTACTACTATCTTCTTACCCTCAAAAACTAGCATACTTCGAATGCGTTGAAAATTGTGCTTATTTACATCATTTTTATTTATGTAGCCATCAATATTATTAATTCTAAACGATTCAATTATTTCTGTAGGTTGATAAATATATGGCGTATCATAGTAATTGTCTTCATTTTTACTTAAATATTTTTCAAAAGCAAATTTTTCATGCCATAAAGCTTTTTCATTATTTGAAAACTTGTTAAAATCACTTAATGAATAATAACTTTCCAATTTTTTATTTCCAATTCTTTTTAAACCCTCAAAGCTTAGCTTTTCATCTTTAAATAAATATTCGTCTAATTTGTTCTTATCAGATATCTTCCTTATTAATTCTAAATCATATTCATTTCCTATCAAATAATCACGTAAAACAATCTTATTTGTTTGTATGAGTTTTTGCCTTAAATCAATTCGTTTATCTTCTTGTATAATCAATAAGTTGAATTCTTTTGAATATAGTTCTAAATCAACAGGATAGTATTTTATAATAGATGTTGGTAAAACATTTTTATTATTAAATATTGTAACAACAACTGGTTCTCCTGCTCTTTCGAATAATATCTTTCTAACTCTTGATAGTTCGTAAAAGGTTTCTATTTGATACTGTGAAAAGAAAAAATCTTGAAAATGAACTGAATTATCATTATAAAAATTTGAACTGTTTTGTACAAACCCAAATTTTGTATTTGCATTAGCCCAATCTTTAATTTTAAGCATAAATGCCTGAGATATTTGATTATCTCCAATTATTTTGCTTGCATATATTTTTCTGCCATTTATTTCAGTAAAATAGTTTTTCAGAAAACTTAGCTCCTTCTCATTATCTTTATCCTGTTTTATTTTAAAAAATGGTGGGTTTCCAACTATGTATTTAAAAGTGTTTCCAACAAAATGCAGTTTGGTTTCACCAATTTCAAGGGAGTTTCCATTTATTATATTCTGAGAAAAATCTGGGAATATTATAATTTCATTACCGTTTACTATTTTTTGTTTTACGTACTCTTTTATATCCTCATTGTTTAATCCTTTAAGTACTTCTAAGTAAAGGGCAAAAATAGTTAGTCGCCAAGCTGTGTTTTTCTTCTCTATTCCAAAGATGTATTTTTTTAATAGTTTTATACGGTGTTCTATAATTTCAGAAATGCTTGCTTCCTCCTCAATTTGCGATTTTTGTAATATTTTTCGATATGATAGAATTAGAAACATTCCTGAACCACAGGCGGGGTCAAGAACCGTGCCTGTCTCTGATATTACTTCATCAATAATTAAGTGTGCTAATTTTGGAGGCGTGTAGTATATGCCTTCGTCACGTTGGTCTTTTTCAAGAAACACTTCGTAGATATGGCTGATAAACTCTATAGGAATTACATCAAATTGAAAATCAAAAAGCCTTAACTGGCTTGATTTTTTATCTTCTTGTATCGCACTGAGAATTGAAAGAGAGGAATTACTAATGTAATCTTCTTCAATAGTAGGTGAAGCAAATAGACGATTGCTAAAAATCTTATTTAATAAATAATATAATTGATTGATTTTTTGAGGATCATTCTCTTGTAACAATAATTTATAGTTTGTACCCTTACCAAAATAATGTTGATAAAAGTCCGAATTGATGATATGGTTGTCTTCAAGAAATTTGATAAACAACATCCTGTCAATTAGAGCTTGTATCTCTTCTGTTTTATCCTTTCCAATTTTTTTCTCTAAATCATTTCTAAGTAATTTAAGCTGTTCAACCAGTTTTTTATCAATTCGCTCATTGTGTTTTATATTGCGAATGAAATCTGAATAATTTGTCCAAAATGCTCCAGAATCAAATTGCCATTTTTGAATTCTTCTAAGTTTTTGTTCATCCTCACCTTTTATTTTAAATTCGTCAATCTTGGCAGATTGCTTTCTTGGATTAGATTTAGCATAATTGAGTGAAATCTTATCTGATTCCTTAAAATAAAAAAAGAGGTCGTATTTATCCTTATTCCAGAAATACCGTTTTATCTCAAATAACTCCTTCTCACTTAATGGTATTAAAATTAAACAGAAGGAACTATTGGAACTTTCATTATTATAGGCGAATAAATTCCCCGAGAGTTTATTGCTAAGTTTTTTGTTATCTGACAAATGCAAAGTTTCCTTTACGATATCTTTATCGAAAGTGAATCCTAAATTCACGAAAAATGTTTGCATTAAACCCATCAAATTTGCAATATAAAACCTTTTCAAAGGTAATAAATTATTTGTTGTTGAATAATTGAAATCTGTAGGCTCTAATCATAAGTTTTGTACAAAATGTTATACAGATAAAAGTTCGTTAACTACCTGAATGTTGGACAAATTGCACTCTTTTGCAATTTTTGGTCTAAGCGTTGGCTTGTGCGAATTGCAAATCTGTGCAATGTGCGTGGGCTTCTTCACTATGTGGGTAGGTACAAACAAAATTAATTCTATTTGGTAGCGTTTTATTTTTTTGTCTATTTTCTATTCCCATTTGTTTCGTTTTATTACTTCGGTATCTTATTCAGCCTTGCAGGTAACAGCATAGATATGTTTCCGGACTTAAGGTTCGAACACCTCACTCAGCAAAATACTTAAGCGGGAAAGAACTCCCGAAAATAAAACCAATTTAATTTCAGAATTCCACATTCGTTGAAAGTTTATTTTTCAGGCTGCCAAATTTAGGGAAATATTTATTGGGAAGGCATGCCTTGTCTCTACAAAAAAATACCCCAATAACCCTACCTCCTCCCTTCCCACTCCCCATAAAACTGCTCCAGGAAATCTTTCATATATTGATGCCTTTCCTGCGCCATAAGTTTTCCGGAGGCGGTGTTCATTTTATCTTTAAGCAAAAGTAACTTTTCGTAAAAATGGTTGATGGTGGGTGAATCGCCTTTTTTGTATTCCTCCTTGCTCATGTTTAGTTTGGGCTTTTCCTCCGGGTTGTATATGGATCGGTTTTTAAATCCCCCATAATTAAAAGCCCGTGCAATGCCAATAGCCCCGATGGCATCCAGTCGGTCGGCATCCTGCACCACGGCCATCTCGGGGGAATGAAAATCCACTTTTCCCAGGCTGTTCTTGAACGACATGTTTTTGATAATGTGTACCAGGTGCTCAATTTCTTCATCACTAACAGTTTGCGTTTTCAGGAAATCAGATGCTGTTTTTGGCCCGATATCTTCGTTGCCATCATTAAATTTTGGATCGGCAATATCGTGGAGCAGGGCGGCAAGTTCTACAATAAAAAGATCGACATCTTCGGTTTCGGCAATTTTTTTTGAGGTTTTCCAAACGCGGTAGATGTGCCACCAGTCATGGCCGCCTTCGGCATCAGCCAAAGTTTCTTTTACAAACTGTTCGGTTTGATGGATGATGGCCTTTTGTTGTTTTGATGTTAGCATAAATAAATTTTTGTAATCCGTCATTACTATTCAGGGTCTGTTTTTATAGTGCTGTTTTTTCCCGCAAATTTCGCTGATTAGCGCTGATTTTTTTCTGCGAAAACCTGCGTTATCTGCGGGAAACCTGACTAAAAAGACAAACTCTATTTTGAATACTGATCGATAACCTGCTCGATGGCTCTGCGGCAGGCGGGGCAAAATTCCTGTTTGTTGCGTGTAAACATGATGCAGTCGATGGCCGAGCGATACTGCCCGTGTTGCGAATAGTTAGCCCCTTCGAAGGCACCCGTGGTGTTTTTGTTTTCCATCCCGCCAATCATGTCCAGCATTTCTTTTTTCTCCCTCATAAATAAATCCTCAACCTGCGACTCCGGAACTTTGGCTGCGCGGAGTGCCGTGCGTTCCTTCTGAATTTCCTGGCTGTGGGCATCAAATTTTTCCTTATCCCATGGGGTTGGTATGGGAGTTCCGGGTTCCACCAAATCTTTCCATTTCAAATTTTCAGGATCGGGCAAGGCTGTTACATTAGGTTCCCAGGGCTCCACGGTAACATCAGGAATTTCGTAGGAAACAGAGGAGGAATAATATTCATCGGCCAGGGCAGCAAAGGAGTGCCCAAACTCATGCACAAAAATATAATTGGAGAATTTATTATCAGCGGCCACCGTGGAATACAAATTAAAAATGCCTCCGCCACCATAAGTTTTTTCGTTGATAAGAATATACATGTAATCGTAAGGAACCGTTGAGGCCACATCGCGTATGGTGCGGTTATCGTAAGCCAGGGCATAGCGCTCAGAATCGAAAGCACTGTACGACATCGACAGCGGGGTTCTTTTAAACACACCCGGATGGGGCTTATTTACTCCGCTCACAGCAGCGGGGGTTTCGACTACCCGCACATTAAAATCAGCTTTTCGGGATTTGTAGGGCTCCACATTAAAAAGTTCTGCCGCAAGGCGTTTTACATCCCCCCTGAATTTTTCCATCTCATCTTTACTGTATCCATCTCCTAAAATTACAATATCCACATGATTATTTGGCGATCCGTTTTCAATCAAAACCCAGGAATCATAAGGACTTTCGTACGATGCAGGATTGGCTTGCCTGGAAGCGGGATCGATAGTATAAGTCCAGAGCGGAACAAATTCATTTTTATTGTTTCGCTTTTTGATGGTTAAAACTACAGGATTTTTAGGCCAGGGTAAACGCACTGATTCGTGAAATGTACCCCATTGTTCTTTGGCTTCGGGAATGGTTTGCCACTCGCCAAAGATGCTTCCAAAACCACGGCTGTAAATTGGCTTCATGGTTTCTTCATCTTTAATTTCAACAAAATAAAGCCCACGGTTCAGGTCGTCAAGCAATATGGTTTTACTTCCTGCCCAGGTTCCGTCATTTAAAATTCTGTCGGGCGAAAAGTGCTCCTCCGTGGCAGTTCCGCTGTGGAAGTAATCGAAGCGCATGGTGGCATCGGTAAAATAATGGTCATAGTTTATTCCAAGAGAAGACTGCGCAAAAATGCCTGTAAATGCAAGGCTCAGCAAAAAGCTTAAAAAAATGTGTTTCATTATTGTGGAAATTAATGTTTTACGAAAGGTTTAATTCGCCGTCGAGGCCTGCAATTTTAAATGTTTTTTTGATGAAAGGATTTGAATTAACGATCGAAAAATTTTCCTTGCCAACTTTTTTGGCATACAAAACACACAACCTTATAAACGATGAGGTAACAAACTCTACCATTTCGAAATCGAAAACCACCAGGAGTCGCTTGTCGCTTTGCGGGACGAAGTTTGTCATTATCCGCTCTTCAATTTCAGGTTGAAGTTTCACGGACACGTCAGTATCCAGCTTCCCTGAAAATTTACAGGTTTGGATGTGTTCAATTTCATTATAAAAATATTCAGCCATAATATTTATTTTTAAAAGTTTTTATTGTAATCAGAAAGTGTTTGTGCAGCAGTACCTGATTCATCGAAATATTTATTTTGATCAAATTTAAACCATTTTTCATTTGTAACGCGACGGCATACGCGCTGGATGTTGATGAGATGGCGGGCAGTAACATTTTCGGTGGTAATGTTTTTTCCTCCGCTGCCACAGCCAAGCGTGAGCGATGTGGGTAAGTTGTTAAATATCCCCCCAACAGCGCCTTGTACCGAAGGCGTGTTAACCATAATGCGTCCGGCATTCATGAGTTGCGAAAATTCGAGTATTCGTTTTTCGTTGTTGGCATATATGCAGGCTGTGTGGCCAATTCCTCCCAAATAATTGAGGTCGATGCACAACTTTACTGCCGAGGAATAGTCGGTGGTTTCGTAGAATGCAAGCACCGGTGCCAGGATTTCCTGAGAAAGTGGGTGTGTTTTACCTACATTTTCCTGACGGGCAATCAGGAGTTTTGTCCCTTCAGGAACTGAAATCCCTGCCAGTTCGGCAATGTATGAAACAGGTTTCCCAACCACATCGCCACTCATAATTCCTTTTTCGTAGTTGAAGACAACCTTTTCAATTTTCTTGATTTGCTCCTTATCCAAAAAATAACAGCCCTGTTTTTCAAATTCAGAAATTAGATTTGCTGAGATGGATTTTTCACAAACCACGGCCTGCTCGCTGGCACATATAGTCCCGTTATCGAAAGTTTTAGAATTAAGGATGCATTTTACGGCAAAGGGAATGTCTGCACTTTCATCGATAAATACGGGCACATTTCCCGGCCCCACACCAAGCGCAGGGTTGCCCGAACTGTAAGCAGCATGTACCAGTCCTGTTCCTCCGGTTGCAAGGATGAGGGCAGTTTTTGGGTGGATCATAAACTCGTGGGTAAGATCGCGGTTTGTTTCGGGCAATATTTGAATACAATCTTCGGGAGCCCCTGCTTCGAGGGCAGCCTTGTAGCAAATATTTACGGCTTCTTCGCAAGCTTTTGGCGCTTTGCGCGGAGGGCTTATGATAATAGGATTTCGCGACTTGAGCGCTATGAGGATTTTAAACATTACCGTTGAGGTGGGATTGGTAACCGGAATGATTCCAAAAATGGGGCCGATGGGTTGGGCAATCTCCACCATACCTGTATTGGCATCTATTGAAATTACCCCGGCAGTTTTTTCGTTTTTAATGCTTTCGTAAACAAGCTGCGTTCCCACCACATTTTTAATCACTTTGTGTTGCCATAGCCCTATTTCGGTTTCTTCGGCAGCCATTTTGGCCAGCTTCACACGGGCTTCAAAACCGGCTTCAAAAACCTTTTTTACGATCGCATCGGTTTGTTGCTGGTTGAACTGATTAAACACAGCGCCCGACATCACTGCATTTCCAACAATTTCATCTGCAATTTCTTTGTAGCTTTTCATTTTTCTTTTTTTGATAGTTAATATTTTCAGCTTTGTTATTCTGAATAAACTCCTCAAACATGCCTGGTTTTTAAATGCTCACTAACTTTTTTTGGAGGAGCAAATATAAAAAATTATGCGGTTTGGTAGAAAAGTAAAAACATTGCTGCAAGTGTTTTGAAAATTGTTTCTTTTTATTAGACTACACTCTTTAATTAGAGTCGGTCTATAAACTCGTAATCTGCCGCACACCCCTCTAACTCCCCTGAAGGGGAGAACCAGCCAACGCACTGGCAGCGAGGGATCTCCCCTTAAGGGGATTAAGGGGTCGCGCAGGCAAAATTAGAAAAGAGCTGACTTTATGGACAGACACTAATTAGAGTCTGTCTTTAAAGTAAATTTTTTGAAATATCAATTGCCCCATCCTTTAGGTTGGGGATTGAATTGAAGGAATGAATGCCCCCACCTTTTCGCTGTCAATGCCTTCGGCATTGACAGCGAAAAGGTGGGGAGGTCGTTTTAAACTCATTTTTCCCCAGGCTAAAGCCCGGGGCTAGTGAAAAACATTGACTTTATGGACGCACACTAATTAGAGCCTGCAGAAAAACTCAGAATAATAATCATAACATTATTTATGTAATGTGATAAATAAAAAACTGTTACGAATTTTTCAGCAGCCCCTAATTAAATCTAAATTGTTAGTTAAACAAAAAACCACAATACAGCCTATTTGAAGCAATCAACTTCAGAATTAATCAAGGAGTTTGTAAACCCACCTTTTATCTTGCCGGTATTCTTTTCATTATCAAAATACCAATCATAGCTCAGGTATTTCCCCCAGATGTTTGGTGTGAAGTGGCCAAGAATAATCCCCATTGACTGGCTATAAACAAGCTGTGGTTGTCCGCCTGCAATGATCTCGTAGTAGTATTTATCATTCCTTTCTAATTCAACCACAAATGGTTGATTTTCGAGGAGTTCTTTTACCGTAACCTGCCGGGTGAAATATGCGAGTGCCGAAAATGTAAGGGTTTCATCAATCATGCTTTCGCTTATCGCAAATTGAAGTATGCCCCCGGCATTGGCGGCGGCACCCAGATGCTTGCTTATTATTTCGGCGCTTGCATACGATACAGGTTTACCGGTTTGTGCATCAATAACTTTTCCGGTTAGTGTTGTTGTTTCCTGCGCACATACTTGCACTACGGTATTGAATAGCAGGATAAAAAGCAATACCAAATTACGCTTTGTGGTTTTCATAATCTTGATTTATTAAATGATAAAAACTTGCCGGTGAACTTAGCCTGACCTATCAATAACCCCAGATTTTATTGGGTTAAAGCCCCGGTTCAACGAGCCTGCTGATTACCTCCGGCTTAAACCGGAGGTAAATCATTATTTTACAATACAAGGTTTTAGCCCAAAAAATGAATTATTCAGGTTAGGGATACACAATATCCTTTTCTTCGATCAATGGCCTGCCCATATACCTGAGCAGCAACTGGGCCACCGCGAGTGTGTCTTTTTGGCAATATTCAACAATTCGCTCCAGGCCTTTATCTTCCCAGTAAACCTTGCCTACCATGCTCCCGTCAATGTCGTCCTTGGGGCTGGGGATATCGAAAATTGTTGTGAGCAACTCCAGCGAAGTGTAGTTTTTGTAATCGCCAAAACGCCATAGCTCCATGGTATCAAGGTGCTGAATTTCCCAGGGTTTTTTGCCATGCAGGTTTAGGATTTTGGGCAGCGAAATTCCATTTATCAACATACGCCGGGCAATGTACGGAAAGTCAAACTCCTTGCCATTGTGCCCACACAGCAAATGCTGCGGCTGGTTGTAGTAGCCGTTGAGCAGGGCGGCAAATTCGTTGAGCAATATTTTTTCATCATCACCAAAAAAGGATTTCATCCTAAAAGTGTTGCCGTAAACTATCCCCGTTGAAATGCAGATTATTTTGCCAAACTCTGCATAAATTCCTGCACGGGAATATAACTCCGAAGAAGTATCGGTATCAGATTTCGCGAGGCGTTCAGCTTTTTTATCCCAGAGTAATTTAAGCTTTTTGGGCAACTCTTCGTATTCAGCGAATTGGGGAACGGTTTCAATATCCAAAAACAGGACATCTTCGATTTTTAATTTTTCAATCATAGTATTAGTCATTATCTTTACGCAATAAATGTAGAAATAATTTCCTTAACCTCCATTTTTTTATACACAAAATGATCGAAATTCGCAAAACCGATGATGGCTCACACACGCTGTTTATCCCCGGGCTAAACGAACACTACCACTCATCGTATGGCGCAGTGCAGGAGTCGATGCACGTTTTTATTGATGCAGGTCTTAATTTTCTAAGCGATCAAAAAACCAAGATTAACATCCTTGAAGTTGGTTTTGGCACCGGCTTAAACGCTTTGTTAACGCTACTCCACTCCACCAATAAAATCATTTTTTACCATGGCATCGAAGCTTTTCCCGTGAGTAAAGAAATTACAGGTCAACTGGATTATCCCGGATTTTTGAAAGATAAAAATGCAATACTTTTTTTTGACAAGATTCACCGGGTAAAGTGGAATGAAGATATGTCCATCACCGAAAAGTTCACCCTCAGGAAGGAACAAGCAAAGATTGAGGAAATCTCATTGGAACGGGAAAAATATGATCTCGTCTATTTCGATGCCTTTGCACCGGAGGTTCAACCCGAATTATGGACAGAAGATATTTTCAGAAAACTATTTGATGCCACGAAATCTGGCGGAGTTTTAGTTACCTATTCCTCGAAAGGTTTGGTGAAACAAAATCTTCGGACATCTGGCTTTGAGGTGAAGCGGCTTCCCGGCCCACCCGGGAAAAGGCATATCGTGAGGGCGGAGAGAAGATGTTAATGGTGTAATTGTCCCGAAAAGTAGAAAATCTTTGATTTTCGTAACTTTTCGAGGATGCACGAGCGGAGCTCGGCATTATTGGTGTAATCGTTATTGAGCCTGTTCGCACTCCCGGTGAATTGATGGCTAAAGCCCTAATTTTTGCAGCTTTATCATTAAACCCAATTTAGTATCGGTCTTTAATCTAACATTTAGAAAAATATACGATTTCAGATTAACGATTTTAGATTTAAGATGTTGGTGTGTAGCATTCAAATCTAACATCTCCAATTCCCGCACGTGCGGGATCAATCTTAAATCAAAAAAAGGACGACTTTATGGACAAGCACTATTTAGGGTCTGCCGAGAAAGACCTAATCCGTTGAATTATTAAAAGTTAACCCATAATATTTGATTCCTTATGCAAGGTTTTGGAGAATGCTTGTCCAAAAACTTTGCATTAAATATTTCAACCCTGACTTCCTAATACCCCAAGGTTTTTAGCATCGACTTAAAGCTTTGTTCTTTGGCGAAAAGGCGGGGGAAGTAATTGCCATTTTCGTCTTTATCGATGATGATGTGCTTGGGCGCGGGAATAAGGCAATGTTGTATTCCACCATATCCGCCCAACGATTCCTGGTAAGCCCCTGTGTGGAAAAACCCGATGTACAAAGGTTTGTCTTTTTCGTAGCTTGGTAAAAACACCGCGTTAGTGTGGGCTTCATCATTGTAATAGTCGAAACTGTCGCAGGTAAGCCCACCAAGGCAAACCCGCTGATATGGATCTTCCCAGCGATTTACCGGAAGCAGAATAAACCTTTGATTCATGGCCCAAGAGTCGGGCAGGGTGGTCATAAAAGAGCTATCGATCATATTCCACAACTCGCGGTCGTTTTGCCTTTTTTGATCCAATATCGAGTACAATACCGCACCACTTTCACCTACAGTGAAGGATCCAAATTCGGTGAAAATATCCGGCTCCAAAATTTTATGCTGCTCGCAGGTTTGTTTGATCTGAGAAATGATCTCTTCGGCCATATACTCATAATCAAATTTGAAGCCCAGCGATCTTTTAATTGGAAAACCCCCGCCAATATTTAATGCATCAACCTCCGGGCAAATTTTCTTTAAATCAACATACACGTTTAAACATTTACTTAGTTCGTTCCAGTAATAAGCCGAATCTTTAATACCCGTATTGATAAAAAAGTGAAGCATTTTTAATTCAATGTTAGGATTTTCCTTAATCCGATCGTTATAAAAAGGTATAATGTCGTTGTAGCGAATACCCAAACGCGAGGTATAAAACGAAAACATCGGTTCCTCTTCAGACGCAATACGGAATCCAACCTTGAATTTACCGGTGATGAGTTGTTCGTATTGTTCAAGCTCATCCATATTATCCAGCACCGGAATTACATTTTTAAACCCATCGTTAATGATCCTTGCAATGTTTTCGACGTATTGGGGGCGTTTAAACCCGTTGCAAACAATGAATGTGTCTTTGGTAATTAAACCATTATTAAAAAGTTCTTCTACAATGTTTATGTCAAAAGCCGAAGATGTTTCGATATTAATGTTGTTTTTTACCGCTTCTTCCATGACAAACGAAAAGTGCGAACTCTTTGTGCAATAGCAATATTTGTACGAACCCTTGTAATCAACCTTTGCCATAGCCACATTAAAAAGGCGTTTTGCTTTTTGAATTTGCGAACTTATTTTGGGCAGGTAAGTAAGCTTTACCGGGGTTCCGTATTGCTTGATTATTTCCATGAGTGGGATGTCGTGAAAATACAACTCCCCATCAATTACATTAAATTCATCTTGTGGAAAGTCAAATGTTTGTCCTATTAAATCAAGATATTTAATTTTCATTTATCACAATTTATAATGGTTACACTTTGAATAAAACACAAATGTAAACACTTTACTTAAAAGTGAAAATGTAAAAGTAAATGAATCGGATTTAAATTTAAGGAGGGGTTTAATTACTTTGCTTGTCCAAGCTTTTCCATTCAAAGGTTTCAAACAGATGGTTAATGTCTTTTATAACATATTCGATTACCGGCTGCAGGGAGTCATTGTTAGGCACAACATTAAAATACAGGGCGCCTCTAACAAAGTGATGCGTACTGTCGGTGAGATAAAATTGGCAGGGTGATGCTACATCACGGCCTTCAATCCGGTAAGCCAGGCCATACACTTTTTTTCCGGGCTTACTAAAAACCGACTCCTTTATACCAACAGCTTTTGAGGCATGTTTGAATGCCATTTCACGCGCATCTTCGGTAAAGTGGTAAAGTTCCTGGTTATTGAGCGATTTATAACTGACATGGATTTTTCCGTGATATTTATCATAATCAATATTCATCCAATATTTATTTATCGGATTTAATCCATCAAATTTTATATTGGCATACTTTGGATATTCGAAGCTGTAAGGAAAAATACTATCGAATTTCCGGTAGTCCTTTTCAGGAAGCTCAATGCGAAAAAAACCCCGTGGTTTGGGATAATATTCGGTGTTGTTGCAGGAGAATCCCATAGCAATAATCACAAGCAATAACATGCTTATTACTATTTTTAATAAAGATAGCTTAGGGGGAAGGATAAAAAACATCATGGCCTTTAATTCAGGATTTTTACCAAAATTTCTTCAATCCTTCGCTTGGACACTTTCTTGATTTTAAATTCAAAATTAAGAATTATTGTGCTGTTGTTTGCTACGGGTATTCTGCCCTCAAGCTCTAAAATCAAGCCGGCAATTGTTTCTGAATCACCTTTTATGTCATCAAATATACGATCGTCAATTTCCAGTATTTTACAAAAGTCGTTGAGCAGGGTTTTTCCTTCAAAAATGTAGTTTTTATCATCGATTTTGGTAAAGGAAATTTCATCTTCTTTGGTATCAAACTCATCAGAAATTTCGCCTACAATCTCCTCGATAATATCTTCGAGCGTAACAATACCGGAAGTTCCACCATATTCATCAACCACTATTGCCATGTGAATTTTCTTTTCCTGAAACTCTTTTAAAAGGTCGATGATTTTTTTGTTTTCGGGCACAAAAAATGCCGTACGCAACAGTTTCGACCATTCAAAATCATTTTGTTTATCAAGGTGGGGCAGCAAATCTTTTACATACAAAATCCCGGCAATATTGTCGAAACCCTCATTATAGGCCGGAATTCTTGAATAACCTGAGCCAAGTATCAATTTAAGAAGGGTTTTGTAGCTTGTGCTAACATCTACTGCCGTTACATCTATTCGTGCTTTCATTATTTCTTTTACAAGCATATCTCCAAACTTCACGATGCCTTTGAGAATTTTGCGGTCTTCTTCAGGAGTTTCGTCATCAGAGGTTAACTCGATGGCCTCCGAAAGCTCGCTCATCGAAAGTTGTGAAGATCGTTTTTGCAATGTTTTATCGATAAAAGTGGAGCTTCTTACAAGCAAAGTACTTATCGGGTAAAAAACTTTAATAAGGTTTTTAACAGATACGGCCATGAAAGACGCAAAACGCATGGGGTTGTATGAAGCATAAATCTTGGGCATGATTTCACCAAAAATCAGCAGCAGGGAAGTTACCAGTACTACCTGTAGCAAAAATGAAAGCAGCGGGTATGCAGCAAGGTTGAATAAATTGGAGACAATAAATGTTGAAATGACAACAATGGCAATATTCACAAAATTGTTTGCAATTAAAATAGTAGCCAGCAGCCTTTTGGGGCGTTCCAAAAGTACAATTATCAGCTCGCTTTTCGAATTTCTGTCTGAATGTAGCTGTTTGAGGTGAACAGGGCTAAGTGAAAAAAACGCAATTTCGGAGCCTGAAATTAATGCTGAGGCAACTAAAAGCAACAACATTATCAGGAAACCTATAGCCACCGGGAATTCTAAAGGCTGGAAAAATGCTTCGGCAAATACAAAAATCTCATTCAAACTGGAAACAATTTCAGTTTCTTCCAAAATGCTCTGAATTAATTCGACAATCGTTAAATAAACGGGTGCAAAAATACATTATTTGCAGCTATTGCATCACATCGAAATAATTTGTTAATTATTTACAACAATTTTAGAAGGGCAGGTCGTCGCTTGGTGCGTCAGTATTCAGCCCGTCCTGTGTGTCTCCGCTTTGCTGATTTGATGTTTGCTTTTCAGGAAAATATTCCGGGGCTTCGGTAGGCGGGGGTGGTGCACCAAAAGTGCCACCTTCATGCGATCGGTTTATTTTTATGAGCCTGTCAGCCACTACCTCGGTGGTATAGCGCTTGTTTCCGTCTTTATCATCCCATGACCTTGTTTTTAGTTTGCCTTCTACGTACACAGTATCTCCTTTCACAAGGTTTTTTTCGGCCAGCCAGCGCCAAAGCGTTACACTGTGCCATTCGGTTTGTTCTACCCAGTTACCATCTTTTCCTTTATAACTCTCGTTGGTAGCTATGCGAATATTTGCAAATTTTACACCACTATCAAGTGTCATAACCTCAGGGTCTTTACCCAGATTTCCTAATAAAATTACTCTGTTTACTCCTGCCATGATTTTACAATTTTTGTATGGGAAAAAAATATGTTTGCAAAGGTATATTTTTCTTAGAAAAAAAACATGCCCATATTAATCGTAAAAACGGATATGATTGATTTAAAATGATTAGTAAAACTTTTTGTAAATTTGTGAAGTAATCTGAAAAACAGATGTTTTCATTCTTCAAAGGGAAAGTAATTTATGCGTAAGGGTATTTTTATAGGGTCATTTCTTTTTTTGGTATTTCTTTTTGCCTCCGGCGATGAGGTTGACAGCCTGAATAATCTGCTTGTACATGACAGGTTTTCAAGTAAAACTGAGAAAGTTGAAACGCTCATTCTTTTATCGAATGAGCAATTTTTTACCACACAAAACGAAGCCATCACCAATGGTGTGAAAGCGCTGGATTTAGCGCTTGAAATCAATGATAAGCTACTTGTTTCCAAAGCTGCAAAAAACATTGGCATTCTTTACTACCGTCAGAGCGATTTTGCCAACGCGTTAAAAAACCTCAATATCGCCCTGAAATACAATATTGAGGCAAACAATGTTGATGAATTAGCAGCAAACTACAACAACCTTGGACTTATTTACCACCGTATGGGAAATTATATCCTGGCGCTGGAAAATCATCTTAAACAATTAAAGATAAACGAAGAAACCGGAAACCTCCGCGGGCTTGCCTATTCAAGTTTGAACATTGGCAATATTTATTACAGCATGCACGAAAATGATAAGTCGCTGGAGTATTACCTTAAATCACTTCAAATTAATGAGGAGATTCAGGATACGAACCGGGTAGCTACAACCTTAATTAACCTTGGCATTGTGAGCATGGAGTTGGAAGATTATGATCAGGCCGTCAGGTATTTTAACCGGGTTCTGCCCATTAAAATGAAATATAATGATAAAACCAACCTGGGGAAAATTTATAACAACCTGGGCGTAGCTTTTAATTCGCAAAAGGAATACCCGCTTGCCATTTCATATTTTTTAAAAAGCCTGGATGTTTCCAGCGATATCAATCACAGGTACAATATGTGTGTTTCGATGATAAATTTGGGTGATGCCTACCTGGGTGAAGAAGAGATGGTTAAGAGCCTTGATTTTTTGAATCGCGCTTTAGCTGTTGCCCGCGAAATGGATTCGCAGGAATTGATTAGAGATACTTACGGTGTATTGTCGAAATGGTATGAAGCTAAAAATGATTTTGAATCGGCACTTGAATATTATAAGTCGATGACCGAACTTAACGACAGCCTGTTCAATATCGAAAAAAGTAATCAGCTCAAAAATTTGCATGTGGCGTATGAGGTCGAAAAAACAGAGAAAGAAATCCTTGAAAAGGATATTTCGATCGAGAAACTCAAAACCCGTCAGTTTTACCTGTTAATGACCATTGTTATTGCTTTATCATTGGTTTTTGTGGCATATTACAGGTATCGAACCAAAAAACGCCACAACCGCGAACTTGAAATAAAAATTGCCGAGGCCCTGCAAAAAGAAAAAGAACAACAGCAGATTATCGTGCATAAGTCGAGCCTTACTTCGCTGGGAGAACTTGCTTCGGGAATTGCGCATGAAATAAAACAACCGCTCCAAAACATTTCACTTGTAAACGAAGGCCTGCAATTAGAGGTGACAGAAAAGCAGATTGACCCCGAATTTATTACAAGCTCCACCAAGGATATTGCTGAAGGCATTAAGAGAATCAAATTTATTATCAACGAAATCAGCAACTTTTCGCGTGGGCAGCAACAGGAAATCATGGAATGGTTCAACATCAACACCCGCATCGAAAATGCTTTTTTGCTGGCGCGTACAAAGTTTTCAAATCGCAGAATAGATGTGCTTTTCGAGCTTGAGAAAACCAATCCCGAATTTCAGGGCAACCCTTATAAATTTGAGCAGGTTGTGGTAAACTTTTTTAATAATGCAAAAGATGCCATTGAAGAACAAGCCGAAAAAATGGGTGAGGATTTTACTAAAAAAATGATGGTTAGAAGTTACATAAAAGATGATTTTATTAATGTTGAAGTTGAAGATAATGGTTCGGGCGTACCCGAATCGATCCAGACTAAAATTTTCCTGCCCTTTTTTACTACCAAAGAATTAGGAAAAGGAACCGGCCTTGGCTTATCAATTTCGCTCGGGATAGCTAAAGAAATGGGAGGCTTTATTGAAATAGAATCGGAAGAAGAAAAAGGAACCCTGATGCGGCTAAAACTTCCCTTTGTTAAATCATGATGCTTTTTATCTTGCTTTACTTCCACTTTTGCAGCATTTTTTTTATTAAATTTATTGATAGCCAGTGGGCAATATAAAGTGTGGACTGAAGACTGGAGACTGTGGATTGGAGATCCCGAAAAATAGAAAATCATAGATTTTCGTAATTTTTCGTGCCCGCCTTGCCGCCAGCGTAGGCTATTGTTAAGGCGAGGCAGGGATGCACGGGCGAAGCCCGGCACTGTGGCCTGAGGACTGTGAAACAAATAATCCTATTTTTGCGCATTTTATAAAACGCTTTATTTAAATAATGAAAATCGTAGAACAACTTAAGCAGGCCGGAAAAACTTTATTTTCGTTTGAATTGCTGCCACCAATGAAAGGTGGAAATATGGAATCGGTTTACAAAGTGATTGATCCACTCATCGAATTTAACCCCACCAATGTAAACGTTACCTATCACCAGCAGGAGGTTTTTTATAAAAAGCTTAAAAATGGTTTGCTCGAGAAAAAAACCATCAGGAAAAGGCCTGGAACAGTAGCTATATCGGCAGCCATCAAATACAGGTATCCCCGGCTTGAAGTGGTTCCTCATTTGATTTGTGGCGGATTTACCCGTTCGGAAACCGAGTATGCCTTGATCGATCTCCATTTTCTGGGCATTAAAAATTTATTGGTGTTGCGTGGCGATCCGCCAAAAACACAACGATTTTACAGACCCGAACCCGAGGGTCATGAATATGTTATCGACCTGGTAAAGCAAATTGTGAACCTCAACAAAGGCAGGTATCTGGATGAGGAATTGAGAAACACTACTTCGACAGATTTTTCGATAGGTGTGGCAGGATATCCCGAAAAGCACTTTGAGGCGGCAAACATGGATGTTGATCTCCGGTATCTTAAAGATAAAGTTGATGCCGGTGCCGATTATATAGTTACACAGATGTTTTTCGACAATAAAAGGTATTTCGAGTTCGTGGAAAATTGCCGCAAAATTGGGATTACCGTTCCCATTATTCCGGGCTTAAAACCCATAACCAGGCTTAACGATATGAAAACGCTCCCCTTGGTTTTCCATATTGATATTCCGGAAGAACTTGCAAGTGAATTGCGTAAATGTGATAACGACCAGCAGGCCTTCGAGCTTGGCGTGGAATGGGCTGTTAACCAATCGTTGGAGCTCAAAAAGTTTGGCGTTCCTGCACTTCATTATTTTACCATTGGCGAAACCGATAACATCCGCCAAATTGCGAAAAAGGTGTTTTAAATTCACAGTAATTGGATAATTAAAAACCGCTTTAAAAAATTAGTTTTATTTGTTGAATAAAATAATCAGCTTACCAACATGAAACTCGCATTGGCATACATATTAACCGTGATTCATTATTTTTTCTTTGGATTGCTGTTGTTGATTTTCCACCTTGTACAAGTAGTGGCCTATAATGTTTTTGGCGCTGAAGCACATAAAAGGTCGGTTGATTTATTAAACTATTTTTTACTACTTAATTTTTATACCATCTTTTGCCGCTACACATTTTATGGTATCGATAAACTCCCGGTAAACAGGCCGCTCATCATTGTTTCCAACCACCAAAGTATGTGGGATGCCCCGGCAATTGTATGGAGCCTGAGAAAGCATTATGTAAAATTTATATCGAAAAAGGAATTGGGCAAAGGTCTCCCGAGCATTTCTTATAATCTCCGCAAAGGCGGGTCAGTGCTTATCGACCGGAAAGACCGCGAACAATCCATTACCGAAATAAGCAAATTAGGAAAAAACATAGAGCAACATAATTACTCGGTTTGCATTTTTGCCGAAGGCACACGAAACAAGGCCGGGAAAATGAGGCCATTCAAACCGGGTGGAATAAAAACATTATTAAAAAATTCTCCCTCAGCATTGATTGTCCCTTATGTTGTGCATGATAACTACAAACTTCATACACGTGGTTATTTTCCTCTGGGTATTGGCAAACATTTAAGGTTTTCTGTCCTCGATCCCATCGAAAGGGCAGATTTAAGCGATGACCAACTTGTCGCGCAGGTTGAGCAAAAGATCAAAGAAGCTTTGGGGCAGGGTTAAGCAATTTTTGTGAAAGATTAAAATCGTAGTTTTGATTTTTATAAAATAGAAATCAACACTATGACATCCAACGAAACACTTAAAGTAGCTATTGGCCAGATTGCACCGGTTTGGCTCGATAAATCCAAGACCCTCGAGAAAATTATGTCATCAGTCAATGATGCCGGAAATCAGCACTGTAATTTAATTGCTTTTGGTGAAGCAGTACTCCCCGGATACCCCCACTGGACTGGCCTGACCAACGCTACCGCATGGAATTCTTCCATCCAAAAGGAGATGTTTGCACATTATGTTCGAAATGCAGTTACTCCCGAAGCCGGAGATTTGGATGATTTATGCAAACTTGCTATGCAGAAAAAAATAGCCATTTACCTGGGGTTTATCGAAAGGGCAAAAAACCGCGGCGGTCATAGTTTGTACTGTTCGCTGGCTTACATCAACCGGAAAGGGAAGGTTAAATCGGTACATCGCAAGTTACAGCCCACCTACGATGAAAGGCTGGTTTGGTCGCCGGGCGATGGCAATGGTTTGCAAGTGCATCCGCTCGAAGCATTTACCGTAGGTGGCCTTAACTGCTGGGAAAACTGGATGCCTTTGCCCCGGGCGGCACTTTATGGCCAGGGCGAAAACCTGCACGTGGCCGTTTGGCCGGGATCGAAACACAACACCGAAGACATCACCCGCTTTATTGCCAAAGAATCCCGTTCGTTTGTGGTTTCAGCATCGGTGCTGATGCGCAAAACGGATCTCCCACCTGATACGCCGCATCTTGAAATGATACTCGAAAATGCACCGGATATTTTAACAAATGGTGGCTCCTGTATTGCCGGACCCGATGGGGAATTTCTTGTTGAACCCCTTACCGGAAAAGAAAAATTGATTACTGCTGAACTAAATATTAACCGGGTTTTTGAAGAGCGGCAAAACTTCGATCCCTCCGGGCATTACTCCCGACCGGATGTTACGCAACTTACCGTGAACCGGGAAAGGCAGTCGGTTTTGAGGATTACCCCGTAATTTTGTGCAAAAATTTGGAAAATTGATTTCATAAGCGCTTGCATCAAAATCAATGTTTTGGATAAATGTCAGTTAAAATCGAGTAGGGTTAATGGAGTTTTGCGGGATAATAATTTTTGTTGGTTAAAAGTTTCACTATTCTGACAGAATTTCCCCGATTCGATCAATAAATTCTTTTGATTTCGGGTATAGTCTTACAACAGTTTCTTCGTCATAGTCATAATAGTTTTCCTTCACGCATTACATTTTTATAAAAAGGTGTGAATTTGTATTTCGAATTCCATTCCTTTTCACTGTATATCATCGGGCTAATAACTTCGCCGGTGTCGAATTCAAGATCATAAAGTGGATAAGCAATTTCTTGTTCTATTTTATATGATATTTTTTCCCTCTTGAGCAAAATTAACAGATCCCAGTCAGAGTCGCTTCTCGCTGTTCCCTTCGACCTTGAACCATACAAATATATTTTGGCAGAGGGATCTTGTTCTCTGACAATTTTTTTTATTTGTGATAATATACTGCTTTCGGCATTATTCATTTTTCAAATGTAATGTAAAAATAAATTGAGCCCTAAAATGAGCTCTATTTTTTCTTGTACTTCTGGAAATTGTTTGGTTTTGCTAATACAATAAAACATCCCCAATATCATAAATACTGGGGATGTTTCACTACCGCTTTGTTGGCCGGTTTTACTCTATTATTTGGGCAAGAAAAACCTTATAGCAAAGTTTCCATTTTAATGATATTACTTTCCAGTTTCTGCAGGTTTTTGCCAAAGGCTATTTTATTCATTTTGTGAGAAGACCAGATTAATAGTGGCGTAAAAACCAATATAGCACCAAGAATAATGATTAAAATTTTCGGATCCTGGAAACAGGAGCCTAAATTAATTTGAAAATTAAAGCCGCTTTGCGGGAGTCACCCTCCTGACAAAACAGGCAGCACCCATCTATAAATCAAAGAAAAAAGTTATCATCGAATTACACTAATTAATCAAATTATTACCTGCCTTTGGCAGGTACAATTCGTGTAATTCGATCAATTAGATGACAAAAAAATATCGTTAACATGTTAGCATTAGTGGTTTTTTAAGAGGCTAAACTGTAGCCATCCAATACCCTGCCGGCAAGAATTCCCATGGTGATAGCCGGGATAAAAACAACCAATCCCCAGGTCTTCTCCAGTCTTAACACCGACTTTATCATTTTCGCATTGTACTTCATCGATGCGAGGATGTCGGTTGAGTCTGAAATGTTGTCTTCTATTTGCCTATACTTAAAATACATCCCAATGATACCAATTGCGTAGGCAGCAACACCGATTCCTAACAGCAAAACCATATCCACGTTTCCTAAAAAGAATAATAGGATTATAGCAAATGTGAGTGTAAATCCTGCTGACCAGAACAATTTGTATTTTAATATTTTTTTAAGTTCAGCAATACTTGAGTGTGATTCCATTTTTATAGCATCCATAATTTCATGTTTATTAAAGGTTAATACTGTATTTAAAGCTACTTTGTAAAGCCATGTACTAAATACTGACTGGCCTTTAAAATTTCTATATGATTTCCAGGCCTGCAGCAATACTTCCTGGTGCAGGTCTTTCCGATCCTCCTCATTATCCACATATAAACCTATTACCTTATGTATTATCCCATTGTGCTTTTGGACAAGATTTATATATTCATTTTGTTCTTGATTCGACATTTTTTGGTTTTGGTATTTATTATTTGGCTTGTACAAATTCAGAGCGAGCTTTACCATCATTTTTAATCCCCCTAATCTCACAATAATTTATCAATTCGTTTAAATCAATTTCAACATGCGGCATAAAGTTCGGTAGCGATGGCATTTGCTGCAATTACCCGCGACTGTTCAGCACTTTTTGTGTTTGTAAAAATAAACATTTTCTCAATAAATATTTCCCTACCTTTGGCAGCCTGAAAATTAAACTATTAAGAGAATGAGTAATTCTGGAATTAATTTGACTTTTGATACACACCACAAAAAAACCGGGGTGAGCCCGGGGTATGGTAAAATCACAAATCCTAATGATGACGGTTTTTTTGATGATGGCTGAACAACACGAACATACACGTTTTAGATGGAGGAATATTTTTTACAAACGTGAAAAAACTGATGGAAATAAGATTACATGGTAATAAACACAACTGTTGACAGTAATTAAATGAAAAATGACAAAAACCAAAAATAAAGACAATAGAGCGACAGTTGAGGCTGCTAGAAAAACTGGAAGGAGTAGAATTATTGCTTCTACAATAGGAGCAGTTGCAATAATAATTGTAGCTTTATTAGGTATATTTTTTTCTAATAATGAAAGAAATAATGCAGAAACTAAACAAGTAAAATTAAATGATGCTTTAAACACCAAAGATACTTCTGAAAATTTTATAATCACAATTGAGAAACCCCAAATTAATAAAGAAATTGAAAAAGGCAATTACTGTGCAGACATAAAATGGAGGTGCGTTACATCAGGATATGATAGCAAAACAATAATTGAGTTAGCAACAAAACTTGAAAATACAGCAAAACTTGATGCTACAAAACTTAATAGTACAAGTATTAAATTTACTCCAGGGTTAGAAAAAATTGTTGATTCACATTCAAATATGGAACTTTCAGTTTCACCTGAATTGTATGATAATTTGATAGCATACTGTACACAAATAACCATACTTACAAGGCTAATAAAAGAAAATGCTTTTGGGAATGACTATGAAATTTTAAAACAAGTCAAAAATGAATTATTGCGAATCAGCACTACTTTTGGAACGATTAGAAATAATGAGGTGAAAAAATCAGAAGTCATAAATACCACAAAGCAAAGTGTAAATAAAAACAACGTATTTAGACCAGTTGCAACCAGTTATAATATAAAAGTTAATGTTATTTCTGATTTTGAGAATTCCATATTAACAATAGATAATAAGGAATCATTCTCAATCCCTTTAACAACGATTTCTTTAAAAATAGATTCTGGCTTACACATTTTTAAAGTAAGCAAACATAATAAAGTTTGCGAAAAAAAAATACTTGTCACCTCTAATAATCAAAATATAAATCTAGTATGCGACTAATCTTAAGTTTTATTTATTTAATTGTTTTTGTATGCTTGGGTATTTGCAATAACCTGTTTAGTCAATGTAATTGCGTTAATGCATATGTTTGGAAGTTTTCTGGTAAAACAACAAATGATTCAGTGGTAGCAAATCTGATGACCCGTTTTGTCGAAGATAAGTTAAGTATTAGCAGTAGGAATTGTAAATTATTAGAGCGGAGAATTTATGCAAAAATCATGCAACATGAAGAAAATGAAAAGAATATAATTTTTTACAATGATTTCAATTTAAAAACAATTGAAAAATTGAGAAATACAATAAAAGCGGATATTGTAATTTTAGGTGAAACCGAATTGTATTATGATGTCCGTCTAGTAAATATTAAATTCGTTAATCTTGAAACCAAAGAAGTAAAAAGTAATACAATTACATTCCCTAATTCGGAAAGCAATAATGCTGATTCTGTCCACAAATACATACAGATATTAATTGATAAAATTTGTGGTGAACAATTTACTATATACGACATTGCTGTTTCAAACCCAAACGAAAAAGGCGAAGGAATTCTTTTAGATTTAGACCCAATTCAGATTATTTGGAAAAGTAAAGGAGAGCCTATTGAAATTGAACTTTGCCTTGAAAATGCAAGAACTAATAAACGTACTAATCGAATAAAAGTTTTAAGTACTGAATCTCAATATACATTTGAAACTCAATTATTAGTAATTCCATACAAAGAAATTCTTGAAACAAGATTCCCTGGTGAAACGAATAGAATAAGAGTAGTTATTTTTACGAAAGATAAGACCTTTATTTCCAAAGAATTTGATTTATACGTTGGAATTCTTTATTTGGTGTTAGGTGAAAAACCAAATATTATTAAAACAATACCTTTGGTTGATAACACTTCAATTCAAGCCTATTCATTCAAACCTAAATTAATAATGTTTAGTGGTAAAAACGATGTTTTATTTCAAGAACAGAAAAATAAACCAAAACCAGAATCAAGCTTTAAAATAGATAAAAAAACATTAAAAAAGGTAGATTGGAATAAAATTATTGTTTTCCCAAATTGCATAAGGATTGGAGTTGATGATAGAATGATTAGATTTATGTACGCAATGGATGCTTTTAAATATGATTAAAACACTACATTGTCCCTTGGATGGTAATGCTGAGAAACGAAAAGTATAACAAACTTGTTGTAAGAAAATATTGAAAATTGAAACCCACCGCATAAATATAATATCTAGTTTTGCCTACACACGAAGCCAAGTCGGAAAAACCAAAAGAACAATCATTTACCAAAACTCAATAGAATCTTATGAAACCAGATATTATGGAGAAAATACTCAAAGTACTTTTAACTTATTATTTAGGCCTTGACGATACATCACTTGAAAAACATTTGAAAGAAGCGAATTTTGCAACGAAAGAGCGGATAGCAACAATAAATGACTTACAAGTAATAATTTTCTCAAACGATCATAATCCACCACATTTTCACATAAAATCAAAAGATTTAAAAATAAACGCAAGGTTTGCAATTGAATCTTTCAGACTATTAAGTGGGGAGATAAGTTCCAAGAATCTTAAAAAAATTGAGACTTTCTATTTAAGTCCAAAAGGGAAGCTTGTTTTAACAGCAATATGGAACAAAAGAAAGTAGAGGAAATTAGCATTGAGGAAAAGAATAATAAATAATTTGCACAAATTATTAAAATAGGAATTTAAAATATGTCAGAAGACCAAAAGAAAATATTGGAAGCGTAACTTTGGGGAATTGCTAACCTGCTTCGCGGGAAAATTAGTGCCGATGATTACCGCGACTACATCCTCGGGTTTATCTTTTATAAATACCTGAGCGAAAAACAATATTTGTATGCCAACGGTTTGCTCGAAGGCGAAGTAGTTACCGACTACAAAAAAGTAACCGACCCGGAAACCCTGGAAGCTTTAAAGGAAGAATCGCTTTTGAAATTAGGCTACTTTTTGCAACCCAAAGAATTGTTTTCGGAACTGGCAAAAAAAGGAAATGCCGACACCGAAAGCGAGAGCAACTACATAATCGAAGATTTGCAAGCCGTGATGAACCACATTGAGCAAAGCACCATGGGTACAGAATCGGAAGAGGATTTTAACGCTTTGTTTGAAGACCTGAATTTAACTTCTACCAAAATTGGCCGAACCGTTGGGGCGAGAAACGAAGTGATTGTAAAAATCTTAAATCATCTCGATAAAATTGATTTCCAGCTCGAAGACATTGAATCCGATGTTTTGGGTGATGCTTATGAATATTTGATTGGGAAATTTGCCGCCGGGGCGGGAAAATCAGCCGGGGAATTTTATACGCCACAGCAGGTTTCCAAAATACTGGCCAAGATAGTTACCACGGGTAAAACCAAACTAAAATCGGTTTACGACCCCACCTGCGGTTCGGGTTCGTTGCTGTTGCGCGTGGCGCGGGAAGTTGAAGTTGTAAGCGAATTCTATGGGCAGGAACTCAACCGTACCACCTACAATTTGGCGCGTATGAATATGATTTTGCACGATGTACACTACCGCAAATTTGACATACGGCAGGACGACACCCTGGAAAACCCGCAACACCTCCAATACCGCTTTGAAGCCGTGGTGGCCAATCCGCCGTTTTCGGCACATTGGAAAGGCGACAAAAACCCTTTGAATAACACAGACAAACGATTTAGCCAATACGGACGAATTGCCCCCAATACCAAGGCCGACTATGCCTTTGTGCAACACATGATACACCAACTGGCCGACAACGGAACCATGGCCACGGTGTTGCCGCACGGCGTTTTGTTTCGTGGGGCAGCCGAAGGGGTTATCCGTAAGTACCTGATTAGCGAACTCAATTATTTGGATGCCGTAATTGGTTTGCCCGCCAATATTTTTTACGGCAGAAGTATTCCACCCTGCATTTTGGTGTTTAAAAAATGCCGCGAAGCCAACGACAACATCGTTTTTATTGATGCAAGCACCGAAGACCATTACATAAAAGCTGGCAACCAAAATGAGCTGCGCGACCAGGATGTGGCTGAAATTATAAACACTTACCGGGCACGCGAAAGCAAAGACAAATATTCGTACGTGGCCACGCTGGAGGAAATTGCCGAAAACGACTACAACCTAAACATACCGCGTTATGTTGATACCTTTGAAGGGGAAGAAGAAATTGATTTAGCTGAAGTTTCTACCAATCTTAAACAAATAGACAAAGACCTGGAAACGGTAAATAGCGAAATAAAAGTATTTTGCCATGAATTAGGAATTACCACACCTTTTTAAAACTGAAAAGTAATGGAGAAGAAAAATACAAAAATAGAAGTCAAAGGTGTTGAAGTTGCATTTACAAAAACTCATCAAGAAGATTTTGTAAGCATTACTGATATTGCAAAATATAAAAATCCTAATGCACCTGCCGACATTATTAAGAATTGGTTAAGAAGTAAAAACACCATTGAACTATTGGGGCTTTGGGAAAAACTTCATAATCCTGTTTTTAAACTGGTCGAATTCGACCAGTTTAAAAATGAAGCCGGATTCAACCACTTTGTTTTATCTCCTCAAAAATGGATTGCATCTACCAATGCTATTGGATTGTATGGTAAATCTCGAAAACCTGAATGCTGTATTTATTAATGAAGGTTTTTCTCAATCAGACCGATTAGTATAATTGAACCAGATTGCTATTAGCCAAATGAAAATTTTGCTCGATAATAGTTCTATAAAAAAGCTGGGAAATGATGGAAAATAAAAACATTCACACTGAGCGGAGTCGAAACATACCCCAATTACGCTTTCCTGGGTTTGAGGGGGAGTGGGTTTTTATAATACTTGGAGATTTAAAAGTATCAATGTGTAAAAGGATTTTAAAAGAACAAACGTCATTTGAAGGGGAAATCCCATTTTATAAAATAGGCACGTTTGGAAAACAAGCAGATTCATTTATCAGTAAAAATCTTTATGAAGATTATAAAAATAAATATTCATTTCCCAAAAAAGGAGACATTTTAATTTCTGCTGCTGGCACAATTGGAAGAACGGTTATATATGATGGATGTCCAGCATACTTTCAAGATTCAAATATAGTCTGGATAAGCAATAATGAAAATTTAGTTTCTAATCATTTTCTATCATTTTGCTATAAAAATATAAAGTGGAATACGGAAAATACAACAATAGCTCGACTATACAACAATAATCTTAAAAGTATTAAAATAGTCGTGCCTGAAACGAATTCAGAACAAACCCGCATAGCCGCTTTCCTCACCGCGGTTGACAAGCGCGTTAATCTGCTTCAAAAAAAGAAAGCCGAATTGGAGCTATACAAAAAAGGGGTAATGCAAAAATTGTTTTCTTCTCCCCTTTTAGGGGGAGATGCCGCAGGCAGAGGGGGTATCCGGTTTAAAAATGATGATGGAAATAATTTTCCTGATTGGGAAGATAAGAAGTTGGGGGAGGTTTGTGAAATTATTGGAGGCGGAACTCCATCAACCACAATACAGGAATATTGGAATGGAGAATTTAATTGGTTTACACCAACCGAAATTAAAAACAAGTACATTCAAGGAAGTCAACGAAAAATCTCAGTTCTTGGTTTAAAAAAATCTTCAGCCAAATTATTGCCAAAAAACACTTTGCTTTTCACAAGTCGGGCAACAATAGGAGATGTTGGTATTGCTCAAATAGAATGTACAACAAATCAGGGTTTTCAATCATTTCTACCAAATGAAAGTTATGAAACAGAATATCTTTATTATTGGCTAATTTTAAACAAAAAGAAATTCCTAAGAAAATCATCTGGCTCAACTTTTATTGAAATATCCAAAGGTGAGATTTCAAAAATACAGATTATTATTCCCTGTCTTAAAGAGCAACAAAAAATTGCCTCTTTCCTATCCTCCATAGATCAATCCATCAAAAAAATTGGCAATCAAATTGATGCCTCGCGGGAATGGAAAAAAGGATTGTTGCAGAAAATGTTTTGTTAGGGACGCACAGCCGTAGA
>Ga0307990_1000417_pt1 | contig 38507 bp, 26 predicted proteins | sample EllFjometagen129_FD_203168 | JGI IMG/M metagenome (GOLD analysis project Ga0307990, IMG submission 203168) | Marine microbial communities from Ellis Fjord, Antarctic Ocean - #129 | ecosystem: Environmental > Aquatic > Marine > Unclassified | place: Southern Ocean | collected 2014-10-08
TTTATTATATCCATTATCTTTATTATTACATATTGCATAAGTTGCAGTAAATATGATGAAGGCCCAGATATAAGTTTAAGATCAAAAAAAGACCGTATTGTTAATACTTGGAAACTAGACAAAGGATATTTGAATAATGAAGAGGTTATTCTTTTTGCAAACAATAATAGCATTGAGTTTAAAAAAGGTGGTGATTACATTTTAAAAATTGATACCAGCTCAACATCCGACACAACATATTATGGTACATGGCAATTTAATAATACCAAAGAATATGTAATAATTGATTTTAGTGGAATAAAAGACACATTACGTATTTCTAAGCTTAAAAAAGATGAATTATGGATATATGAATATATTTCTATAGGTAAACTGGATATGCATTATGTGCCATTATAAAAATAGAAAATAGATTTAAAGCCAGCCCCGCTACTGCACGATCAATGTTATTAAGTTAAACTATAAGTATAAGCTTATCAGTTGCCCCGCCTTTTAAGGCGTGGATATAAATATTGTAAAAATAGGGCTTTAGCCCAAAAGTCTTTTAAGTTTGCATTTAATTAATAAATTCTTCATATTCGTTTTGGGCTGAAGCCCATTTAATTTTTGTACTTCAACCCCCGACCTAAAGGACGGGGCAACTGGTAATGAGCATCCCCACTTTTAACTTAATTACATTGGGTGCAAGTCTTATCGCTTGTGGTATAATTAAATAAAAAAGTCTATTTTTATAGAACAAACCATCAGCCAATTGCGTTATAATAATATATGGCCAAAAAGAAGAAAAAAAAGCAAAGTCATCATCAGAAAGAGAAGATAGCTAAGGCACAGCACCGCAACGAATTTTATAGAAAATTGCGTTATTTAATAAAACATGCTTGTAGCCAAGATATATATTCTTTAATTCCCCAAGATATATTAAAAAAAACTTATGATTTGCGATATCATTCTGTAAAAGTAGTAGTTGGCAAAGGACAGGATATACCAAATTATGATTTAAAAGAGTTTTCGAGAGGTATAAAAGAAAGGCTCGATACAACTACTATAGAGATAAGCCCTGGCAAAGAATTAAGCTTAGCCGATTTTTTATCGGTAGGTCTTACTTTTATTAAATTATGCTATGCCGTAGAAAAAGAAGAATTTGAACAATCGGAAATAGTAAAGCCATTATTTAAAAAATATCTCGATGAGGATAAACATTTGCCTCTGGCCAATAAAGAGATGATATCGATAATTAACTTAATGGGAGTGCTTACTAGCCGTATCGACAAAAACTTGTATTGGTTGAAACACAATATAACAAATGAAGACGATGCTATTTGGGGTCTTAGAAATTTTATAGAAGTTTATAAAGAAACCCCCGAAACTATAAATGTTGTTATAGACAATATATCAAGACCAGTAACAGAAGTATGTTGGGCTATTCCATACGAAGGCTTAGAAGAAATAAGTGTTAAACCCTCAGAGTTGAATATAGAAAATACCACTGACGATTTACCCATGAAAGTGTATATGCAGTCACATGCTTTTAATCGTCTTCACGAACGAATGGATGTTTTGAATGAATTTGCATTACACTATTGCATTTATATTTCCTTTCTTGAATTAAAAGTGATAAGGAATATAAATAATAATATTCTTATTGAATATAGAGTTCCTGAGAAAAAACTAGGCTATTTCTTAATAGATATTGTTGATAATATGATTATTATTCGCACATTTTTGTTTATTACAAATAGTGGTACGCCAGAAGGACGCCTGCTAGAACAAAACACAGGTCTGAAAAAGCTAGATAAAAAATATCTTGAAATAGACAAGCTTAGTACTTTTATAAGCGAGGATATTGAAAATAATAAAGAAGTGAGGAAAATATTTGAAGATGCAGGTTGCCAAAGTCTTATTGGAATAAAAGAAATTGTAGAAGGATTGGATATAGAACATGCAAAAAAATCTACAGCCGAAAAAATGTTGAAATACCTGAAAAAAAATACCCAAACTACTGCATCAAATGAATTAGTTTTTGATAAATAAAACCTTCTCGCTGGTGCGCGATCAATGTTATTAAGTTAAACTATAAGTATAAGCTTATCAGTTGCCCCGCCTTTTAAGGCGTGGATATAAATATTGTAAAAATAGGGCTTTAGCCCAAAAGTCTTTTAAGTTCGCATTTAATTTTTGTACTTCAACCCCCTACCTAAAGATAGGGGCAACTGATAATGAGCATCCCCACTCTTAACTTAATAACATTGCCCTAGCGCTTGTATTTGGTGGTAAATAAAAAAATAGTATTTTTATGCATCTATAAATCTCAAACAAAAAAAATGAAACAAGTATTTTATTTAATTATTATAGCATTAGTAGTATACTCTTGTGGAGCACCTGTACCAAAAAATGTAGAGGAAGAAGAGGAAGTTGTTCTTAGCCCAATAGAGCTTTACCATAAATATGTAAACGACAAAGCCGACTCTTGCGATATATTTAAAGAAGATTATGAGCTATTCAAAAACTATATTGCAAACAACAACTGGCAAAAAGAAGTGGCAGATACTAATACTACTCCACTATCATTAACACTTATATCTTACCTTTGCGATTATCCACAAAATGCATTTTTTCTCAGATACGAGCATATGATAGACAATGCTCCAATAGATGTACGTTTTAGAAGCTCCGATTTCGACTTTATGTTAGATGTAAATCTTTTGTGTGGCTATCTCGATTCTAGTGCAATATCAGAAGTAGTCGATTATGTACTAAAATTTCATGTAAGCGAAGATCTAGATAAGGTGCTAAACTCAAAATATATAATTGTAGCCCAAAATTTAGAATTCATCAAACCTATTGTTGATGATGAGGGAACTTACTCTAATGGATATGCCAAAGAGGTAGTTTATATATTTGACAGAGAAGCAGACAAACTGTTTTATGCTTATATCTTTGATGCTAAAATTTACGATGAAATATCATATAATATTGATGAAGGTGAAGATGAAGATCTTGCATTAAGATCGGCAGTTTACGAATCATTTCAATCGACTATATCAAATGGTCTAAGAAGAAGTTTTAGAGAAAATAATATTTCTTTAACATGTATAGAAGACAATCAGTTTAAATTTAATTTCACTACAAAATAAGGGTGTGGTAGTTAGGGTAGCTATAGTAGATATATCATCAATGATGATATATGTGCGTTATGGGTAAGTTAAAAAAATTCATCGTACAGACACAAGAGTCGCTAAAGTTTAAAAAAACAAGCAAATGGTTGAATTATCAAACAGAATTAATAATAAAAAAGTAGTTATATTAATAAAGCTCTTTTTAGTATTACTAGCTACATCCCTAACAATTATTGTATGTGGATTATTTGCTCCATTCTTTTTATTAGCATCTGGTATTTTACCAAGCTTAGGAGTAGGGGGTGTTGTTTATTTCTTTGGTGGAGGAATATTTGGTTTATTATTTGGGTCAATTACAAGTTCTGTTAGTATTTTTAGAAGTAAAAAAATACTTACTCCTTATTATAAAATACTAATAATTTGTCTAATATCGCTAAGCGCATTATATTTACTAAGCTACCTTTTTTTTGGCGAGGCTTATTCTCATGTTTAAAAAATAGCTTTCAACTGATTTAAGCGTGAGTCGGATAAATTTCCCCCGCTGCTGTGTGAATCATTTAGCGTGGTATTGAGATAAATTAAATAAAAAATAGTATTTTTATGGTGGGTAAGAAGTGCCTAAAGTTTAAAAAATGAAATTATGAAAAAGCTTGTATTATTAATATTGCTTATGATTGGTTTGATATCTATAAAAAAGAGTATAGGTTCAATTAATAAAGATACAACCAGAGTAAAAAATGAAATTACTTTTTTACAAAATGGTTCTTATGCGAAACAGTTTGAGTTTAGATATGCTTTCAGGCTCTCAGACAAGTATTGGTTTAAAATAGGACTTCAGGCATCTGGAAGTAGACAAGTGTATATGCCACTAGTTTCTACAACATATAGAACAGCTAGGATTAATATTAATTCAAATATTTTGATAGGTATCGATAAACATTCTGTTATTAAAGAAAAATATGAAATTATTAAAGGCTTTAATATTTTATTTGGAGATAATTTTAGAAATTATGTTATAGATAATCCGCAATTAACAGAAAAGCAAAGAAATACATCTACTCACACTCTATTTGGAGGCATAGGATTTACATTAGGCTTTTATTACAATTTTTCAAATCATTTTTCTGTTGGTAGCGAGTTTAACCCTTATGTTACATATAGTTTTCTTCATACAGAATATGTCAATCAAACAGTAACAAATTTAAACCTAGATAATGTTTCGCTAGTTTGTATAAAATATAGGTTTTAGTTATCACTGCTGCCGAGCTAATCATTTAGCGTGGTATTGAGATAAATTAAATAAAAAATAGTATTTTTATGGTTGGATTTAACTAAAAAACATATAAATGAAAAACATTGAACACCTAATTAACGAATCAATTAAATATGAGTTTGAAGCTTATCAACTTTATTCTTTATTAGAAGAAATATTTCAAAATGATGCTGATTTTTGGAAAAAGCTAGCAGATGAAGAATTAAATCATGCATCAATTCTTAGAAAAAGTAAATCATTTATTAATGATAATAATGAAGTTTTAAATATAATCTCTATTGATGATATAAATATTATTAAAGAAAGCATAGAATTATTTACACAATATAATGAAGATATTAAGAAAAATCCAAGCCGTGAAACTGCTTATAAAATTGCATTGAAAGTTGAAACTTCACTAGTTGAAAATAATTATCAAAAATTTATGGATATACAGCCTGAATCTGATTTAATAAAAGTGTTTCAGATGATAAATGGAGAAGAAAAAGATCATATTAAAAGAATTAATGAATATTTTAAGTAGGAGATTTAAGCATAAATTATAAGATTGAAATGTTTGTATCTCGTAGGCGTTTGCAACCCCGCCGTAAGTAAAAAGTAGTTTCCAAACTACTAAAATGCGAAAGCATTTTAAACAATGCAATAATACCCACATGATTTGTAATCCGTGTCAAACAATGTTACCTAATTAAGCCTTTTGGAGTAGACGAAAAAATGGTAGAAGATTATGGCAAAGAAGCCGATGGATATATTAGTTATTGTCAGGAGCCACACTTACTATTGAATTATACTATTTTAAAGGACAACAACTAAGGCTTAATGTAGCTATAGTAGATATATCATCAATGATGATATATGCGTGTTATGCACAATAATAAAATTTAAGTCGCATAAAACATTCTTATTATAAGATTTAATATTAAATTTGCATTTCATTTAAATTATTAATTATGAGTAACGGAACAGTAAAATTCTTCAACAGGTCTAAAGGTTTTGGATTTATCACCCCTGATGAAGATGGTAAAGATGTATTTGTCCATCAAAACGGATTAACCGATGAGATAAATGAAGGAGATAAAGTAAGCTATGATGTGGAGGAAGGTCAAAAAGGATTGAACGCAATAAATGTAAAAAGAATATAATATTATTTTTTGACTTTCTTGCATTGTAAAAGCCTGTCAAAATTGATGGGCTTTTTTTAATTTTCAAAATTGATTTCTCTAAAGAAAGAGAGTTGATTTATAGTATAACAAACAGTTCAAGTGCATAACACTACCTAAACTGCATTAAAACGCAGTTTAGCCAACCGTTATATGCAACCAAAAGTAACGCATAATTGTAACTTTAATAAATAAAAGAATAACTAACAGTGCGTAGTTAGCACGATAATCACTAACAAAACTAAAATGAAAAATACAATTGTTTTATTGACTTTGATCTTATCTATTTCTTGTAACGGGCAAAAGTCAAAGTCGAAAGAAACAGATACTATAAATGCTGATAAAATTGATTTAACCGATACTACCTATTTCAAAGTAGTTAAAAATTATATTAATACAGTTGGAACAATAAGAAAAGCGAATGCTTCAAGCATGGCAAATCAAGAAATGATTGTTACCTATTGCGTTGTATATGTCGACAGTATGGAGATTTTAATTGATCATACTGATAGGATATACATGAATTTCAATAATAGGCATTTCGGAAATATATTAAAGGAAAATTCTATTGTTAAACCTGAAATCAATTATGGTATACCTGATAAAAATCCGCGATTAACAAAGAAAAAAGAATTTAGGGTTTTGGAAATATATAAGAAATTAATAATTCTAGCTTTAAACAAATAAAATAACCCTAAACCTTTGAATGAAACACACATAACGCTATGTGCGGAAAAACAAAAACTGATAATTAAAAGATAAAATTGTCAGCATACCACCATCGTTGTAGGCAATTACAAAAGTAGCTGATGAAAATAATTTTAACATCAATAGGAACACGAGGAGATATTGAACCTTTTTTAGCAATTGGAAAAATTCTAAAAGAAAAAGGACATCAGGTTATTTGTGCATTTTCAGAACAATTTAGAGAACTGACAGAAAGTTGTGACATAGAATTTGCTTCTTTGGGGAAAAAAAATGATGACTTATTGGAAAGCGATGCCAGTAGAACAGCTATGGGAGGGTCTGGAATTAAGAAATTCTTTGCTTATATCAAACTTATGAAACTTGCACAAAATCAAAAATCCCCGCAAGAAAAAGAATTTAAGTTATACGAACTTATTAAACAAGAAAGACCAGATAGAATAGTTTATCATTCAAAAAATGTTTATCCATTAATATGGGAACATAAAAACAGAGGAAAAACATTTTTTGTAAGTCCTTTCCCATATTTGCATTATGTAAAAGGACATCCATTACTTGTTTTCAGTAAAGACTTAGGAGATTTTTTTAACAAACTGACATTTAAACTTTATGATTTTGGGGTAGTTAAGGCAACAATGATTGCTAAAAAGTGGCTACATATCAACGATAAAATCACGCGAAAGCAAATAAAAAATATTATTCACAGTAGAAATTTTATTTATACGATTTCGCCATGTCTATTCCCACGACCAGGCTACTGGAAAAGTAATATTAAAATTCTAGGACATCAAGAATTAAAGCGAAAAACAGATTGGAAACCCGAAAAAAAACTAACGGAATTCATAGAAAAACATGAAAAAATATTGTTTATCACCTTTGGCTCAATGCTTAATCCTGAACCTAAACTAAAAACTAAAATAATTCTTGAAATTCTTGAACGAAATAAAATACCAGCTATCATAAATACAGCATCTGGTGGCTTAATTAAACCCGATAAATTCAATTCTGAATTGATTTATTTTGTATCGCAAATTCCTTATGATTGGATTTTTCCGAAAATGTATGCTGTAATTCATCACGGTGGTGCTGGAACAACACATTTAGCAATAAAGTATGGTTGTGCATCAATGATAATTCCTCATTTTATTGACCAGTTTATTTGGGATAAAATTATTTCTGATCTGGGTGTTGGACCAAAAGGTGTTAAAATAAGTAAAATAACCAATAAAAAACTCGAACCGAAGGTTTTAGAATTACTTAACAATAGAAGTTTCAAAGAGAAAAGTACAAAAATTGGTAATCAAATGAAAAAAGAAGATTTTAAAGATGAATTATATAAAACAATAATTGAATAACTAACTACAAAAAAGGCTTATACGTAATGCGGGGTTCGTCGTAAATTGAAAGATTATGCAAGTGAAGAAATTTAGTAGTAAAAAGGCAGTGAAGTGCTTATAATCCCGCACTACACCATACCATCAACCGTTATGGTCAATAAAAATGGTACGACTTATTACCCGCTATCGCACCTATTGCATTGTGTGGTATAATTAAATAAAAAATAGTATTTTTATGGGGGAAAAAGGCAGAGCTTTTTAAAGACAAAAAGCAAATATCAAAAGTAAAAAATGAAAGTATGAGGAAAATAATTATTGTTTTATTTTTTGCAGTAATATCAGTAAGTGCATTTTCGCAAAAAGATACTATTATATATTCAGAAACTGGTGATGCAATAATAACTTATGAGAAAAACAATATAGATATTGTAGGAGTAAAAGCAGATTTTATTATTTTTTCAATAACAAAAGAAATAAAATTTAAAATTCTGACCCAAACCGGAATTGATAGATTTAAAACATTTACCCTCCCAGAAACATTTGATCCTACATATATTTCACATTTCCCAGAAGATAGAAACTATACAAATGTTTTTTCAAATCTGAAATGCAATTATTTTAAAGGTACTATTATAACAAAAGAAGGTGAAAAAAAAGATGCAGAAATTAAAAACACTATTGAGCATGTAAGAATGGTTATGGTTGAAAGTAATAGATACGAGAATTTTGATAAATTCCAATATAAAATTGAAAATCTAAATATTGGTGATGAAGTAATTATTGAATATAATTATACAATAAAGTATCGTGATAATTTTGCTATGCTTTCTTCTTTTAGAATCTTTTTCACTAATGACATATTTAAAGAAAATTATCAATTAAAAATTAATCATCAGACTGGTTTAAATATAAATATTGATTACATAAATAATGCTAACCCAGATAGCATTTCCACTCAAGATCACAAAACGATTTATTATTGGAATCAAAGCAATTTAATGAATTGTATTAATGAAGAAGGTTGTCGTCCATATTTATCATTACCGCACCTGATTTTATCAATTAAACCTTATGAGTTGTTATATACTTTACCATATTCTTTTGAGGAAAAATTTGTACCATTTTATGCGATATATTCAAACCTAAGAGAAAAAAATCATTTAGGCATTGCCAAATCAGTATATCAGGGAGTTAATACAAAACAATTTTTGCTAATTAATAAATTCATAAAAGCCGAAACACAGGATATTAAAAATGATAGTACAGGGTATTTGAAATTAATGAAAATAAAAAATACAATTGCCGATAAATTCAAATTTGAAAATGATATCGACTATTTCAAAAGAATTGATAATCGTGATCCAAGAATGGGAGAATACTTGAGCAAAAATATCATAAGAGATATAAGTAGATATGATATATATGTAGCTCTTATATTAAAATTAAAATTAAATTACTTAACTGCATATTTATGCGACAAAAGAACGGGAGAGATAAACGATAATTTTTTTGCCCCAATGTACGATAATGATTACATGCTTGCAGTTATTTTAAAAAATAATACTCTTCAATACTTACATCCTAAAAAATCACAATTTGGTTATTATTTGAATGAAATGCCATTTTATTATGAGAATACAAAAACCAGATTAGTTCATATAAGTGATTATATTAATAAATGGGACCCAATTAATGAACAACTTAGGCAAACTATATTGCCAGAAAACAAAATAAATGATAACTATAGAAGAAGTAATATCCTTGTTAAAATAAATTTAGATTCACTTTCAGCTATTTTTAATGCAAAAATTAATTTATCTGGTCAATATTCAACACTTACACGAGGCTTATATCAATGCAATCACAAAGATGAAACTATCAATGGATTATATAATAAAAAGATTTGGGAATTAAATGAGCAGGTTGAAATAATTAATCAGGAAATTAAAGTAACAAGCAAAGAATCCCCTTTCCCAACTGTCATAAATACTCAATACCAATTCAATAATATAATAGAGACAAAAAGCGATACATTTTTAATTAATATGGAAAGTTGGTTTAATCATATCATCTATAATGATCTTGATACAACATATCGCCAATTAGATTTTTATCCTGATTTTTGTGGAACTGATTCATATATGTATTATTTAGAGTTCGATAAAAACATAAAACTAATTAGTTCTTTAGAACAAATTAATTTTAAAAATGAGTTTGGAGAACTTATAATTAATGTTGAACAGATAAAGCCTAATGTTGTAACAATATCAAGTTTTTTTGTAACAAATAGCATAAAAATCACAGCTGATAAAATAAATTCTGTTAAAGATATCTATGATAAAATACAAAAAATGAACAATCGTTGTTTAGTATTTATATTAGAATGAATAGTAAGCATTAAATAACAATTATCCCACTCCAGCGCGATCAATGTCATTAAGTTAAGCATAATCTGTTGATTATGTCAACATCAGATTAGCACCATGCTGAAGCATGGTGTATAAAATAGCATGTTTGTTTTTGGAAGTCGGCTTTAAGCCGACTTTTATAACACAATCATTTACATTTAAACACCACAATAACTTGCCTGACGGCAGTCAGGAATTGTGGTGTTAACCTGATATTTTATATTTTACACCTTAACTTAATGACATTGAGCGTGCGGTAGCTAGGGATAACATGACAATATTTAAAAAATCCAATAAAATAGAATATATAGATAGTAAAACAAACTTTAAATAAATCTCTTACTATCCCGCTATCGCACCGATTGCCTCGCTGGTGTGCAATTGCGTGGCATTCCTTATCAGGAATTAATTGAAATGATAAAAAACAATCAAATTATTTCATATCTTTAAAGCCAAAATAAGAATTATACCAGTTGTGTTTCAAAATTGCCGATAAATATTTTGGAATATTTTTTTCTTTATTGAAGCAAATATTCTTTGCATAGCCGTAGTTACGGAAATAATATTTAATGATAAGAAAGGGAAAAAGAAACAAAATATATTGGTAATTTTGATGTATAACTGGTATTAACAAACAAGCATGGCATTATTTCAAAAATCGGTATTACAAAAACATTTAAAATCGCAAGACCAAAAGAAAATTGCAGAAGCTTATGAGCAGTTAAAAAAATATCAGGCAAAAGCTGTTAAAATATCGGAGTATAAGGAAGAAGAATATCAGGACGGATTTTTAAGAGATGTTTTTGTAAATGTATTGGCTTATACATATAAATACGACGGGCACGATACATACAATTTGATGCGGGAAAAAAAGAATGTATCTGACATCAAAAAGGCCGATGGTGCAATACTAAAAAACCAAGAAGTATTTTGTGTAATAGAGTTAAAAGACACAAATACAAAATACCTTGCCAAAGTAGAAACACAGGCATTTGGTTATCAAAGCGGACATGTAGATTGCAATTATGTAATTATATCGAATTTTGAAAAACTAAACTTTTATATAAAAAACAAGTTAGACAAAGCAGAATTCAATTTGTTTACATGCACTTTTGAGCAGTTTCAGGAACTATGGCTTTGTTTGCATGCCGAAAATCTTTTGGCAGACATTCCGATAGAAGTAAAAGAGGAAAGCATACTTGCCGAAGAAAATGTAACCAAACAGCTATATAAAGATTACTCTGCTTTTAAAACCGAAGTATGGCAGAATATTGTAAAAAACAGTCCCGAGCAAGACCAATTGCTATTGTTTAAAAAATCGCAAAAGTTATTAGACAGGTTTTTATTTATATTTTTTGCCGAAGATAGCGGACTATTGCCCCCAAACTCTATTAGCCGTATGGTAGAGCGTTTTGAACTGTTAAAAGAAGAAGACGCCTACAAACCGCTTTACGAAATATTTAAACAATATTTTGGATATATAAATACAGGTCGTAAGGGCAAATCGGCACAAGACGATATTTTTGAATATAATGGCGGTTTGTTTATAGAAGATAAAATACTCGACAATATAAAAATTGACGATGATATACTAAAGAGTCATGTATTGAAAATGACTGCCTACGATTTTCAGAGCGATATAAATGTAAATATACTTGGGCATATTTTCGAAAACTCGCTAAACGAAATTGAAAATATAAGCGCCATGCTTGCCGGCGAGGAAATAGACAAAAGCAAAACCAAACGCAAAAAAAACGGTGTATTTTATACACCTAAATATATTACCAAATATATTGTTGATAATACTATTGGCAAACTATGCGAAGAAAAAAAAGCCAAGTTTAATATTATTGACGAAGAATATGCCAAAGGCAGAAAACACCGAAACAAAGAAATTGTAAAACAATTAGACAAAAACCTAAAAGCATACCGCAGTTGGCTGTTAGAAATTACAATTTGCGACCCTGCCTGTGGCAGTGGTGCATTTTTGAATCAGGCACTGGAGTTTTTAATTATAGAACATGCATATATCGATGAGCTAAGTTCACAGCTATTTTCAAGAAAACATACAGGAGTAACCGAAAAGGCATTTGGCCTGCTTGATGTAGCAAACCATATTTTAGAAAAAAACCTGTTTGGTGTAGATATAAACGAAGAAAGTGTTGATATAGCAAAGCTTTCGCTATGGCTACGTACAGCACAAAAAGGCAGAAAACTAACTACGCTTACTAATAATTTAAAATGTGGCAATTCGCTAATTGACGACCCCGTAATAGCAGGCAACAAAGCTTTTAACTGGCAAAAAGAATTTCCGCAGGTGTTTCAGGAAAAAGAAAATAAAGCATGGCATATTACAACAGCAACACACGATAGTCGCACTTCGCAACGTATGATAGATTATAAAGTACGAGAAAAACGCGATAATGGTTTGCGTCCAAAAGCACAACCAATTTGGCTTGAGAAAGAAGATGAAATACTAATAAGCAGGGTAATAGCAGAAATAATAGAAGAAGACCAACTAAATGTACTAGCATATAATATTTGTGGCGACCATGTACATTTGTTATTGGTTTGTGAAGAAGAAGAGATGAGCAGTATAGTAGGAAAAATAAAAGCAGTTACAGCTAATAAATACAATATAGCAAAAGGAATAACAACAGCAACAAGGGGACATGTCCCATTGCCAGAGAACACAATAACAATGGGACATGTTCCCTTGCCAGAAAAAGAAAACAACAACAACAATGGGACATGTCCCATTGCCATAGAAGAAAAAGAAAAGAAAAAATATAATTCTTTATGGACACAAAAATTTGGCTGCAAAGGAATAGATAGTGAGAACCAATTGCATAATACTATAGAATATATACAAAACAACAGGGTAAAACATGAGCTTCCACCTCTATACAACAACAAGGGGACTACAACAACAACAAGGGGACATGTCCCCTTGTCAAAAGAAGAAAAAGCTTTTCCTCTTGTAGATATAGACCACGCTTTCCGCACACAGTACAAAGGAGGTTTTGATGTGGTGATTGGGAATCCGCCGTATGTGAGACAAGAAATGTTTAAAGAAATAAAACCTTACTTGGAACAAAATTATAAATGCTATAATAGTATTGCTGACTTATATACTTACTTTATAGAACGAGGATTATTTATTAATAAAAATAAAGGCTTATTTTCATTTATTCTACCAAATAAATTCTTAAAAGCAACATATGGTAAAGATATTAGGGCTACAATTAAAAAAAATACTGGAATTATTAGTATCTATGATTTTGACGACTACCCTGTATTCGAGGATGCAACAACATATTCTTTAATATTTATTTTCAAAAAAAATACTTATTTTAACAATTTCACTTTTTCTAAAATTGATAAAAGAATATTAGACTTTCCTTTGGAAAAATTAAAAACAGAAGAAATTAAGGTTTCAGTTAATTCCTTACATGATAACGGAGAATGGAATTTTACTAATACAGATTTACATAAGTTATTCGAAAAAATAAAATCTAATTCAATTACACTAAGTGAATATGTAAATAAAGAAATCTATCTCGGTATAAAAACAGGAAAAAATGAAGCATTCATTATTTCAGATTTGAAAAGAGATGAGTTAATAAAACAGGATTCAAAATCAGAAGAAATAATTAAACCTGTAGCAACTGGACGAGAAGCAAGACGGTATGGTTTTGAAGATGGTGGAAAATATTTATTATTCACACAATTTGATATTGATGTTCCAACAAAATATCCCAAAATCTATGAATGGCTCAAGACATTTGAAAAAGATTTAATTAAAAGAGGAGATAAAGGTGAAAATTGGTGGAACCTTAGACCATGTGATTATTATGATAAGATTCAAAACCCCAAAATAATTTGGAGAAGTATTACAAATCAGTGTGGTTTTTATTTAGATGCAACAGGAAACTTATTGCTTTCAAACAATAATTATTTTATTTCATCAGATTCTTATTCCCTTTTAGGCATACTTAATTCTAAATTGACATATACGTTTTTGAAAAACATTTGTACAACTTTACAAGGTGGGTTTTATGATTTTAGAAGAGATAAAGTGTTAACAGTTCCTATTCCAAAAAGTATTGTAAACGATATTGTAATTAGAAATAAGACAAAGCTTATTCAAAAATTACATTTGGAGTTATATAATTCCATTTCTTTATTTCAAAATCTTATTTTAACTAAATATAATATAACAAAACCAAGCACCAAACTCCAAAACTGGCACACCTTAGAATTTGGAGAATTTATAAAAGAACTGGAAAAAGCAAGAAAAAAAGCTGCAACAGCAGTAACAAGGGGACATGTTCCCTTGCCAGAGAATACATCAACAAGGGGACATGTCCCCTTGTCCTTATCAGAAGAAGCCGAATGGATGCAATACTTTAACGAGCAAAAACAAAAAGCACAAGAGCTAAAAGCCCAAATAGACAAAACTGATAAAGCAATAGACCAAATGGTTTATAAATTATATGGTTTAACAGAAGATGAAATCAAGATTGTAGAGCAATCTTGATTCGCGAACATCTTATTAATAGATATTAGTGAGCAAATATCAATAGTTGAAAACTCTTGATATTCGCGAACACATTTAATAATAAATTATTAACTTTAAGAAACCTAATTATGGACAAAAAGAAAATATTAGTTTTAGGTGCTGGAATGGTAGTTAAACCAGCAGTAGATTATTTTTTGGATAAATGCAATTATCATGTAATTATTGCTACAAGAACTGTATCAAAAGCTCATGCAATAATAGGAGGAAGAGAAAATACAACTGTTATTCAATGGGATGCTACGGATTTTGAGAAACTCGATAAAATGGTTCCCGAAGCTGATCTTGTTGTAAATTTTATCCCTCCTGCTTATCAGGTAGAATCAACAAAGATATGTATAAAGCACAAAAAGCATATGATACATACAGATTTTACAATTCCCGAAGTAACGGCAATGCACGAAGAGGCTAAAAAGGCAGATGTGTTAATCTTAAACGAAATTGGTGAAGATCCGGGTATTGATCACATGGGTATTAAAAAATCACTAGATGAAATTAAAAGAAAAGGAGGCAAAGTTATAAGTCTTGATTCTTATGGAGCAGGATTACCTTCATTTGATGATAACAGAAACCCTTTTGGGTACAAGTTTTCGTGGAATCCTAAGGGACTGATGAAATCAGCCATGGCTTCTGGAGAATATATTAAGGAAGGTAAAATTATAGAGGCGATAAATCTTTTTGATCATTTTCGTCTTGTTGACCTTGAAGGTCTCGGAACTTTTGAAACATATCCAAACAGAAAATGTGCAGTTTATAAAGAACCTTATGGACTTGATGATGATGTAAGTTTCTACAGAGGGCTACTCAGGTTTACAGGCTGGTGCAATACCATAAGAAAATTCATGAAACTGAATCTGTTAGAGCATTCAACTAATAATAATTATGAAAATCAGACATATAATGAGTTTTTAAGTCGCCTTGTAAACTCATCTAAAGATGGAGCAGAGGCTATTGCCAATTATTTAAATCTCGAAACAAATGATGATTTTATTAATAAGTTAAGATGGCTGGGGTTCTTTGAAGATAAACAAATAGCTATTAATAAAGGCTCAAATGTTGATGTGTTGGTTGATTTGATGCTAAAGAAAATGTCGTATGAAAAGCATGAAAAGGATATGGCGTTGATTCATGATGATATTATAGTTGATTTTAACGGCAAAAAGGAAAAATGGTCGTCAACAATGGTAGTTAATGGAATTCCGGAAGGTGACAGTGCAATGGCAAGGGCTGTTTCATTACCTGTAGCTATTTCAACAAGATTGATATTAGAAGGAAAAATAACATTGAGAGGTTCATTATTACCTATTTACCCAGAGATATACAATCCTGTTCTTGAAGAACTTGAAGAACACGGAATAAAATTTAGTCATCAAAAGAGAATGATTGAATAAATGAGGCAAAGTCCTTAAAAATTACGTTTGCCAACAAAACCTATAAGCAATACACTCAAAGCAACCTGAAGGCTATGCCGTGTTGATTAAATAAAAGTGGCTCATTCCTTCCGACAATTAAGCAATGCAACAATTTAACCATTAAACAATTGAACAATTGAGCAATTTTTTACTTATCTTTAACCAATTAATTCCTAAAAAATAAGAACATGAAAACAAAAATTTGTTTAATCATTTTTGCATGTTTATTATTCCAATCAATATCAGCTATTTCAAACGATAGTATACAGTCGTTAATACAAAATTGCAAAGCAGATACTCAAAAAATCAACATATATCTTAAGGCAGCAAGACAGTATGAATTTGATAATCTTGATTTGTCGAAAGAATACGTGAACAAAGCCTTAACTCTTTCCAAAAAAGCAAAATATTATATTGGAGAAGCCGATTCATATTTATTTATGGGTTTATTAAAAGAAGATATAGCTGATTACGATAATGCAAAGAAATATTTTAATAAAGCATTGGATGTATTTAAAAAAACGGACAATAAAAAAGGCATTGGCACAGCGTACAACAATCTTGGAAGTATGTACGAATATATTGGTGAACATGATACAGCAGTAGTTTTTTTTCAAAAATCAATTAAAATTAATGATGAATCAGGAAATGAACTAGGTTCTGCAGATGCAAGATATAATATTGCTTTGATACATTATACTAATGGCAATTATGATCTAGCCTTAACAAACTGGTTTAAAGTGATTGACGTCTATGAAAAACTTAAAGATTATGAAGGCTTGTCTGCGTGTCAGCATTGCATTGGGATGACTTTGCGAAGACAAAATAAAGATGAAAAAGCAATTGAATTTCTTGAAAAGGCAAAGGAAAATGGTTTGAAAAGTGGCGATGACAGACTGGTAGGAAATATAATTATGTCTATTGGAAATGTTTATCTTGAAAATGAAGATCTTGAAAAAGCGATTAAGTATTTCAGAGAAGCTGCAATTTTGTATGAAGGATCCGGAGATTTAAATGGAATTGCGTCTATTGAAACAAATATAGGAGACTATCATAAATACAATAATCGAGTTGATAGCGCTATAATATATTATAATAGCTCATACGAAAAATTTCATCAGCTAAATGTAAAGCAAGGCGAAATGCATACCCTTGCAGAGTTGGCAGAATGTTATAAGATAAAAGGGGATTATGAGAAGGCACTAGATTATTGTAACCAGGCTCTTGAGCTTGCAAAACAAATTTCTTCTAAAGAATATCAATCTATGGTATATCAATTGATTTATATGATCTATAATAAGCAAGAGAATTATGAAAAAGCACTGAAATATTACATTAAACATACTGAAATAGAAGATTCAATTTTTTCTGAATCTAAGCAAGAGATTATTGAAGAACTGCAAACACGATATGAAACAGAAAAAAAAGAGCAAAAAATAATATTACAACAAGCAGATATTGAGAAGAAGCAAGTCGAAAATGAAAAAAAAGCAGCACAACGTAATATTTTTATAGTAGGCTTTGGGCTTATGGTTTTTTTGGCTTTTGTGATACTTAGAAGTTACAGACATAAGAAAAAAGCAAATATTTTACTTGCCAAACAAAACGAAGAAATTCAGGCTCAACGTGATTTGGCTGCCCAACAACGTGACCTTATTTCAGAACAAAAACAAGAGCTAACAGATAGTATCCATTATGCATATAGAATTCAATCGGCTGTTATTCCCGATCCTGAATATATTTCATCTTTGCTAACAGATTATTTTATTTTTTATAAACCAAGAGATATTGTTAGTGGTGATTTTTATTGGGTTGGAAAAAAGAACGAAAAACTTATAATTATAGCTGCTGATTGCACAGGTCACGGAGTCCCGGGAGCATTTATGAGCATGATGGGAGTTGCATTTTTAAATGATATTATAAACAAAGAAGATGTTACATCTCCTGCGGATATCCTTAACAAATTAAGAGACAATATAATAAAGGCAATGCAACAAAGTGGTAAAGAAGGCGAACAGAGAGATGGAATGGATGTTGCGGCAATAGCAATAGATCCTGGTAGTAATAAAATGGAGTTTGCTGGTGCAAATAATCCTTTATATTTTATACAAAATAACGAGTTGATTGAAATGCCTGAGCCAAACCTTGTAGAGGTAAAAGGTGACAAAATGCCGATCTCATTGCACAGGAAAATGGAAAGCTTTAGCAATCACACATTAAAAATCAAGAAAAATGATATTATTTATATATTTTCTGATGGATACGCTGATCAGTTTGGAGGAGAAAATGGCAAAAAATTTAAGTATAAACCATTCAGAAACCTTTTACTTAATATCAGCAGTAAACCCATGAGTGAACAAAAGAAGATTTTGGATGAAACATTAGAGAAATGGAAAGGTGAATTTGACCAAATAGATGATGTATTGGTAATGGGTATAAAAATTTAATTTTTTTTCTATGAACATTATAATAAAAACAGGATTAATATTAATTGCAAATGTTGTAATTATTATACAATGCTCAGCACAGGGTAAATCAGACAGCCTTTTAAAAAGATTGGATCAAAATATTTCTGAATCTGAAAAAATCGAAATCTTGTTTAGTATTGGAGATGAACTTGTTTATTCTATTCCCGATTCGGCTATTTTTTATTATACGAAAGCACTAAACATAACAAGTATTTCTAATGATAATATAAATATTGGCCATGCACATAGGAAAATAGGAAATGTTTTTCTTATTCTGGGAGATTTTGATAAAGCGAAAAATAATTACAAAACGGCGTTTAAAAATTACGAATTAGCAGATGATAAAACAGGTATAGCAGATGTTTATAATAATATGGGTAGTGTTCCAATGAAACAAGGAAATTTTGTTGAAGCAATAAAATATTTTAAAAAATCACTTGAGATTAGAAAAAAAATTGGAGACAAAAAAGGAATAGCAAGCTCTTATAATAATATTGGTTTAAACTATTTAAATCAGGGGAAATATGATCTGGCTAATAAATATATTAAACAATCCCTGAAGATCAAAACTGAAATGGGCGATACAATAGGCAAGATTAATTGTTATTTCAATCTGGCAATGATATGTAGTGATCATGGGGATTATGATAAAGCTTTGGAATATTATGATCAATTTTTAGAAGTAGTTATATCAATTGAAGATGAAAATGCAATAGCAGATTGCTATAATAATATGGGAGGGGTTTATTATAACATGGGGGATTTTGAAAAAGCAATCAAATATTACCAAAAATCATTAAAATATAAAGAGAAACTTAGAAACAAAAAGGATGTTTCTCTATGTAATATTAATCTTGGAAATATACAGTTTGCGCAACATAATAACAAAAAAGCACTTGACTATTATAACAGGGGCCTAAAAATAGCAGAATCTATTGAAGATAATTTTGCTATATCAACAGCATACGTAAACATTGGCAATGTTTATCAGGAAATGAATAAAATTGAACTGGCCAAAGAACAATATTTAAAAGCTTTGCAATTAAAAGAACAGGCAGGAGATATAAATGGAGTAAGTGCTTGTTTGGCCAGTATTGCGAGCATATTTCAGGAACAAGAAGACTATAATGAGGCCATTTATTATTATAAAAAATCGGTCATAATTAAATTAGAAACAGGCGATAAAAAAGGAATGTCTTTAGTTTATGTTAATCTTGCCGGTCTGTATTATAGCATGGAAGATTATATTAAATCTCTTAATTATGCAAAACTTGCATTAGATATTGCAAGCGAAATAAAAGCACTTCCCGAACAGGTTGAAGCATTTGGAATAATGAGTAAAACACATCTCAAACTCAATAATTACCAGGATGCAGTTAATTATTTATACATGTTTATTGAATATAAAGACAGTTTGATTGGAATAAAAAAAATGGTGGAAATTGAGAATCTTGAAACAAAATTTCAGACAGAAAAAAAAGAACAACAATTAAAACTGCAAGATGCCAAAATAAAACAACAAGAAGATTCCTTAATAATAGAAAAAGCTACAAGACAAAAAAAAGAACAACTGATTCTTTTTCTTATTGCAGGTCTGCTACTGGTTATAATTTTAGTGATATTTGTTTTTCGTGGATATAGTCAAAAGAAAAAAGCAAATGAACTGCTTGTACAACAAAAATACGAGATAGAAGAAAAAAATGAAGAATTAAACCAACAAAATGAAGAAATATCAGCCCAGCGAGATGAAATAGAGACCCAGCGTGATAAAGTTATACTCCAAAAAGAAATTATTGAAGAAATACACACAGAAATAAGCCAAAGTATAGATTATGCCAAACGCATACAAACCTCTATATTGCCTGATGGCAAAATATTAAGCAAATATTTCAATGAGCATTTTGTATTATTTAAACCTCGTGATGTTGTAAGTGGTGATTTCTACTGGCTGGCACATATCGAAGGTCATACAATTGTAACAGCTGCCGATTGTACAGGACATGGGGTGCCGGGGGCATTTATGAGTATGCTTGGTATCTCATTTTTACGTGAAATAGTAATAAAAGAATATATTACACATCCGGGAGTAATACTTCGCAAACTTCGTAAAGAAATAATTAATGCCCTTAAACAAAAAGAACAAATTATAAATAACCGATTAGTGTCAGGAATGAAAGACGGTATGGATATGGCATTAATTTCAATAAATCATAAAACAAACGTGGTGCAGTATGCAGGTGCAAATAATCCTTTATACATAATTAAAAACATCATTGCGAGAAACGAAGTGACGAAGCAATCTGCCAATTCTCAAACGTCATTGCGAGCGAAGCGCGGCAATCTGCCAATTCAAGAACAGATTGCCACGTCCTGCGTCCTCGCAATGACGAATGACAAGTGTCAACTCTACGAAATAAAACCAGACAAAATGCCAATATCCATTTATGAAAAAATGGATAAATACACCACTCACGAAATACAACTTGAAAAAGGCGATATACTGTATATGTTCAGTGATGGTTTTCCTGATCAATTTGGTGGTGAAAAAGGAAAAAAGTTCAAATACAAACCATTTAAACAAATGTTTCTTGATAATGCTGACAAACCAATGAAAGAACAGAAGGAAATTTTTGATAAAATTTTTGAGGATTGGAAAGGAGATTTGGAGCAAATTGACGATATTGTTATAGTAGGGATAAAAATATAATTCAATGAACATTATAAACTGTAATTTCAATGAAAAATAGAAGCAGGAAATACCTAATTAGTTGGAGTTGTTGCAAGTAACTGCAACATTACGGAAATTTTATCGGGATTGACGATGTGGTTGTGATTAAAATATGATTGTAAAAATTAAAATATATCTGATTATAATATTTGTTAGTATTTCACTGACAAGTTTCGGTCAGTTATTTCATATAAAAAATTATTCAACAAACGAAGGTTTATGCAGCTCTCAGATTACTTGTATTATTCAGGATCAAAAAGGCTATATGTGGTTTGGCTCTTACGGAGGAGGCATCAGTAAATTTAATGGAAAAGAATTCATTAATTATACAGAAAAAGATGGATTGAACAATAATACAATCAGAGCATTGGCTGAAGATAGTGATGGGAGTATTTGGATTGCTACTTTGGGTTCAGGTATTTGTCGTTTCGATGGACAGGAATTTATTGTATTGAAAGATTCTTTATTAGATGATATATCAATGTATTACTCTTTGCTTATTGATTCAAAAAATCAACTCTGGATTGGATCAGCTGTGGGAGTGTTTTTATATAGCAATGGAGTTGTTAAAAAACCTGATTTTGATCTTGCAGAAAATGCAATAATGTCAATTATAGAAGATTCCAAAGGCAGAATATGGATTACATCATGGGAAAATGGAGTTTATTGTATTGATAAAGAAACATTGTTTCATATCAATAATAAGAATGGGCTGGTTTATAATACGGTTATGCAAATATATGAAGATAAAGAAGCAAATATTTGGTTTAGTCCCATGGCCGGTGTTTGTTATATAAAAGCTGATGCCGACTTAAATAATCCGATTGTTAATCATTATAATATTCCCGGACTTAATGATCCGATGATATTCAATATTATACAGGATCAGAAAATGAATTATTGGTTTGGAGATAATAAAAGAGGAACGATTAGAATCAATGCTAATGACAAGAAAAATATATTACATATAAATTCAAACACGGGTCTTTCAAGTGATGTAACTTATTATCAGTTTGAAGATAATGAGGGAAATATCTGGATTAGTACATGGGGTACGGGTGTAAGTAAGTTTAATAATGAAAAATTTGTTCATTTTTCAGAAAAAGAGTTAAAAGGCAAATCCATTATTAATGCAATTGAGATTTATGATAGTCAGCTTATTATCTCAAATTCAAAATATCTGCTTAAGTATGAAGATAATTTCAATCCATATATTAAGCATTTGACTAAAGGAAAATCAATTTTAAGTTTATGTAGCGATAATAATACTTTATGGGTTGGATGTAATAAAGCATTATATAAATATGAAAATAACCAAATTACTGAATACAATTCTTTTAGATATCCTTTTTTATTAAATATTAAAACTATATCTGTAGATAGTAAAGGAACACTATGGCTTGGTACTTGGGGAACAGGAATAATTAAATTTAACGGCAAGGATTTTACAAGACTTGATGATAGCTACGGATTTCCGCAGAATTCATATATAAACGCTTTTTATATTGATAAATCAGATCATATTTGGTTTGGTGGCTGGGATTTCGGATTAATTAATATTATTAATGATACAATAAATGTTATAGATACAAGTAGAGGATTAAGCAGTAATAATATTACCGGAATTATTGAAGATAGTTATGGGAACTATTGGGTGTCAACTTTTGGCGGCGGTATTAATTATATAAAAAATCCAAATTCTGATAATCCTGAAATCATGTTAATTACAACAGAAAATGGTTTAAAAGATGATGTTGTTAATGGCATGGTTTTTAATATCGATGAAACACAGCTTTGGATAGCTACTCAAAAAGGAATATGTGTTTTAGATTATCAAAATTTTTTGAATGATAATGAGATTCAATTTGAGTTTTATGGAAAACATGAAGGATTTATCAATATTGAAGCAACCAACAACAATTCACTTGTTTGTGATAATGATGGAAATATTTGGATTGGAACAAAATATGGAATAACCAGATGTAAACCCGATATAGTTATACAAAATACAAAGAGTCCGCATGTACACATCACTAATCTAAAATTGTTTTTTAATAATACCAATTGGCTTAACTATTCCGATAGTATTGATAAATGGACAGGTATGCCTTTCAACATGGAATTGGACTATAAAAATAATCATCTCACATTTCAATACATTGGTATTAATACAACAATTCCCGAAAAAGTAAAGTACAAATACATTTTAGTTGGAGCCGATAAAGATTGGTCGCCTGAAACTGATAAAACAGAGGTAACATATTCATCTTTGTTGCCTGGAAAATATACATTTAAGGTAATATCAATGAACAATGATGGCATTTGGAACGAAATTCCTGCAGAGTTCTGTTTTACTATCAAGCCTCCATTTTGGGAAACAATATGGTTTTATGCGATATGTGCGGTCTTTGTGTTTATTGTTTTTTATATGTATGTTTCATTCAGGACTAAGAAACTGAAAAAAGCGAAGGATGTATTAGAACAAAAAGTAAGGGAAAGAACCATTGAAATTGAACAGCAAAAAGAAGAAATTACCGCACAAAGAGATTCAATTGGAGAAAAAAACGAAGAACTAAACCAGCAAAACGAAGAAATAGTCACGCAACGCGACGAAATAGAAGCCCAGCGCGACAAGGTTATGCTACAAAAAGACATTATTGAAGAAATACATAAAGAAATAAGTCAAAGTATAGATTATGCCAAACGCATACAGACTTCTATATTGCCCGATGGCAGAATATTAAACAAATATTTTGATGAGCATTTTGTATTATTTAAACCGCGTGATGTTGTAAGTGGTGATTTCTACTGGGTAGCACATATCGAAGGTCAAACAATAGTAACAGCTGCTGATTGTACAGGTCATGGTGTTCCGGGTGCATTTATGAGCATGTTGGGAATATCTTTTTTACGTGAAATAGTAATAAAGGAATATATTACACACCCTGGAGTAATACTTCGCAAACTCCGTAAAGAAATAATTAATGCCCTTAAACAAAAAGAAGAAACTATAGATAAGCGATTAGTGTCAGGCATGAAAGACGGTATGGATATGGCATTAATTTCAATAAACCACGAAACAAATGTTGTGCAATATGCAGGAGCAAATAATCCATTGTATATAATTAAAAACGTCATTGCGAGGAACGAAGTGACGAAGCAATCTGCCAATTCTCAAACGTCATTGCGAGCGAAGCGCGGCAATCTGCCAATTCAAGAACAGATTGCCACGTCCTGCGTCCTCGCAATGACGAATGACAAGTGTCAACTCTACGAAATAAAACCGGATAAAATGCCAATTTCCATTTACGTAAGAATGGACAAATACACCACTCACGAAATACAACTTGAAAAAGGTGATATCCTGTATATGTTCAGTGATGGATTTCCAGATCAGTTTGGTGGCTCGAATGGTAAGAAATTTAAGTATAAACCATTTAAACAAATGTTACTTGATAATGCTGACAAACCAATGCAAGAACAGAAAGAAGTATTTGATAAAATTTTTGAAGAATGGAGAGGAGATTTAGAACAGATTGACGACGTAGTGGTTTTGGGCATTAAAATATAGCTACCAAATCAATGCTTAAAGTTTTTGTCTGAGGCAGATAGAATTCTCAGCCCTGTGTACTTGTCGAGTAAATAAGACAAAATAAATTTCCTGAGATTATAATTCAGAACTAAGAAATGCGCAATTAGTAAAAACTTTAAGTATTTTAGGCATTCTAAATTTTCGGGATTGTTTTAATAGTAAATATTGAAAAATAGAATATTAAATATTATTTTATCAATTTTAATTTTCGGGAGTGCATTCTCTCAAAACTATAATATTAAGCACTATACTGTTAAAGATGGACTTTTGCATGCATTTGTTAATGATATAATTCAGGATAGCAGGGGCAATATTTGGATAGCAACAGGAGGAGGTTTATGCAAATTTAATGGCGTTGAATTTAACAGTTACACTACAAAAGACGGATTAAATTATCCCCGATTATTATGTTTGGCCGAAGACGATTATAATAATATATGGATTGGCACTTCAGTAGGATTAAATGTTTTTGACGGAGATTCAATTTATTCTTTAAAAAATAAGCTAAAAGAAAATATACTTGCTTTTGAAAAATCTTTAGACGGACAAATGTGGGTTTCTTCAAACAAAGGCGTTAAAAAAGTGAAATTTAAGAATGGGGAATTTGTTATTGATAAATTGCAATACGATTTTGGAAAAATTGAAGAAACAAATATTTTTCAAGACAGGAATAAGAATTCGTTTCTTATAGAACTCAACAAACATCAGCTTTTTATCGGATTAAATAACTTGATATATATATATGAAAAGAATAAATTAGAAAAAATTGAAATTGATAAATCACTTCAAGTTTATTCTGCTTGCAGATTGGCAAATACAGAGATTGTATTTGGAACAAATAATGGACTTTACATTTATCGTGACAATGATTTAGTAAGAATAGAGAATGAAAAACTAAATGGTTTTAAGGTTTATAAAATAAAAAGAAAGGAAGATAAATTGTGGATGATTGGAAAATGGGACAATGAAGAAAAAGACGAATTATTTTTGCTTAGTATAAACTTAAATAATGAAAGCTATTACAGAAAGATAACAGTTATTAATGGCTTAATTGATAATCCGACATCATTATTTATTGACCATGAAAATAATGTATGGACAGGCTCAAATGGGGGATTGAGCGTTTTAAAAGGTGAAAGCTTTGTAAATTACACCACAAAAAATGGAATTGTAGGAAATAAAATTTGGGGTGTTTTTCAAGATATTGATAACAGAATTTGGCTTGGTACAATTAACGAAGGTTTATCCATAATTGACGGCGATAAAATTACAAATTTTGATTTAGAGGATGGTTTGCCAGATATGTATATCGGGGCAATATATCAGAATAGAAAAGATTTTATTTATTTAGGAACTGCAAGAAAAGGCTTATGCATTGCCCAATATAATTCTAAGTTAAATACATATAAGTTTAGGCAATTAAATATAGAATTAAACAAGGGGAAAACTAGAATTGACGGTATTTTAAGAGACAAAAATAATACATTGTGGATAGCGAGCAGTAAAGGATTATATTATTCACTAGATGATATTAAATTTCATCACAAAGTTTTGTTTGACGGAGATTCAAATCAAGTTTTTATACAAAGAATGCTATTATCAGGAAATGGAGATTTATATGTAGGAACGAAACATAGAGGATTGTTTGTGTTAAAAGGAAACAAAGTTGAGAATATTTTAAATGATACTATAAATGGATTGGGAATATCTTCAATATGCGAAGATTCTGAAGGAGGAATTTGGCTTGGATCTCAACATAAGGGAATATGTAAACTAAACGAAGGTAAAAACAAATGGATTACTGAAAAGGATGGACTTAAGTCTAATCTAATTTACATTTTACAATCAGATAAAAATGGTAATATATGGATAGGAAGTAATTTAGGATTAGACAGATTTAATGTTTTAAAGTATAATAAAACCGGAGAAATTGAAATACATCATTATGATACAGATGATGGATTGCAAGCTTTGGAAATGAACCTGAATGGTTCAATTGAGGATAATCAGGAAAATTTATGGTTTGCTACAAATAACGGTATTTTAAAATATGATTATAGATACGATATCAGTAATAGAATACCTCCAATTATCAATATTTTGAATATAAAATTATATTCAAAACTGGTAGATTGGAAAAAATATTCAGATTCTTTAACAGTTTGGGATTATTTGCCTATTAATCCTGTTTTACCGTATAATCAAAATCATCTTACATTTGAGTTTGTTGGTATTAGTTATAAAAATCCAAAGGAAATAAAATATTCGTGGAAATTAGAAGGCTTTGATAAAGCATGGGTGCCAAGCACTTATAACAGACAAGTTATTTACTCAAATCTTCCGTACGGGAAATATGTATTTAAATTAAAATCGTCAAATAACGATGGTGTTTGGAATAAAAAAATATTGGAATTTCCTTTTGAAATACAACCTCCTGTATGGGCTACATGGTGGTTTATTACTTTAATAATTGTATTTATAATTCTGCTCATATATCTGCTTATAGTATGGAGAACAAATTCCCTAAAAAAGCGACAGAAAGAATTAAAGAAATTGGTATATGTGCGGACAAAAGAAATTACACTGCAAAAAGAGGAATTAAAATCTCAAAGAGATACAGTTTACGAACAAAAAAATCAAATTGAAAAAATTCATCTAAGATTATCTGACAGTATTGAATATGCAGAAAGAATACAATCATCTATTTTGCCCGAAAATAATATACTTGAAAAATATCTTACAGACCATTTTGTATTATTTAAACCCAAAGACAAAGTAAGTGGCGATTTTTATTGGTGGACACATATAGAAAATCACACCATTATTACAGCGGTTGATTGTACAGGGCATGGAGTTCCCGGAGCTTTTATGAGTATGCTGGGGGTTTCGTTTTTACGCGAAATTGTGATGAAAGAATATATTACACATCCGGGTGTAATTCTTCGAAAATTACGTAAGGAAATTATTAAATCATTAAAACAAAAAGAAGATATTGCAAGTTCGTTAAGTATGAAAGATGGAATGGATATGGCATTAATTTCAATTAATAATGAAACAAATGTTTTGCAATATGCCGGAGCAAATAATCCTCTTTATTTAGTTAAAAGTGAAAAGTTGAAAGTTGAAAGCGAGGCTATAAAACTTTATGAACTTTCTACTTCTAACTTTTTACTTTATGAAGTAAAACCCGATAAAATGCCAATATCTATTTATGAAAAAATGGACAAATTTGTTACTCATGAAATTCAACTTGAAAAAGGAGATCAATTGTATTTGTTTTCTGATGGTTATCCTGACCAATTTGGTGGTGCTGAACAAAGAAAGTTTAGGTACAAGCCTTTTAGACAAATGTTATTGGATAATGCTGATAAAGATATGAAAGAGCAAAAGGAAATATTAAACAAAGCATTTGAAGATTGGAAGGGGGACTTAGAACAAGTGGATGATATAGTAGTTTTGGGGATTAAAATATAAACTTAACGATGTAGGGTAACAAAAAGCAAAAATTAATGCTTTTGCATTTTAGTAGTTTGGAAACTACTTTTTATTTGCGACGTAGTTACAAACTACGCCGAGCTGGTTTTCTTTTCTTCCCAATTATTAATATCTTCTTCAGTATTATCTATGACTTTACTTTGTTCGCAACTAAAAAAAATAATAGGAATCAATAATATGTAAATGTATTTTCTCATTTCATGAAGCATAACGTTTAGTATAAGAATAGTAGCCGGTTGCGTGGCACTTTCCTGGCAAGTTACAAGAAAGTTGAAGCGGGCTACAACCCTTGAATTTACTGCTATTTCGGCTATTATTTTTATACATTGTTGTAAGCAGTTTTTATACAATGTTTAAGCTTATTGTTGTAGTTAAAATAACCAAAGCAACCAAACCTAACCAGTACCATATTTTGTTTTTCCTTCTTTTCCCCCAATTCATAATACTTAATTGAACTATTACCATGAATATGAATAGAAATAGAAGAGAGATTGTACTAAGAATATTCTGCACTGTTTCTGAATACCTATCCATAAACCTATTTGAATAAACTGTCTCATTTTGTTCTAAAACTTTTGTCTCTATTTCAATTAATCCACGTTCATCAATGGATAGTTTTGGACTATTTTCGTTCTTTGACTTTCCTATTAGAAAAATTCTGTATTCTAAAAATTCATCAGGCTTAAATTGTTTAAATCCGATTTCTATCTGATTCTCCCAATAATTAATTGAATATGGAAAATTTGAAGAAAGACTATCCAATTTTAAAATATTAAAATCTTCAGATAAATTTAGAGTCATTTTTTCATCTATAAAATCTTTTCTGTCTCCTTTACCAATTATTGATTGTGAGCCAATATTGTTTAGTTTAAAATTCAAAACCCATAAGTTGTCTACAATGCTGTCATTGAAAAAATATTGTGCTTGAAGTTCATCATAATCTGTCTTTTTTTCTGTTAATGATATGGCTTGCCCTAAATTTAGATATATGATTTTATTATCTGTTTTAATAAATTGAAAATATACAAACAATAATAGGGCTATTGTTGAAGCAAATCCTCCAATATAATTTATGGTAAAATATTTTTTCATATGATATACTTTATGTGTGAAAATTATATTTGCTTATTTAGTTTTAAAATTAAAGATAAAATTTATGGTTTAAGTACTGTCTCAAATTGCTTACAACGTTGGCATATGAATAGTTGCCAAGTGCGAGCTTCAAAACTCTCAAAACCTACCACGATAATACGGGCTACAACCCTTGATATTATTGACATATGGCAATTATTTATAATGCATTGTTAGGGCGCGTTATTGTTTCTCAAATGTTCCAGAAATCCAACCTTCTCCTTCTAATGTTGTTTCATCAATTATCTCCATTGATAAAGTTCCTAATTCGCCACCAACCTCTATATAAACATAATTGTCTTCAACTTTATATCCACCACTCATTTGAGTGCCAAAATAATTAAATCGACACATTGTTTCTCCAAAAGTCAATTGGTCAACCAAACCTTTATTAAAAACATTTATTGAGGTTCCTCTATCATTCTCTTTTACTTTAACAAAAGTTCCTTCAACAGATGTCTTAGTGTTGCACGAGAATAATAACAAACCCAAACTTAACATTAACAATAATTTTTTCATGTTTAATATGTTTTAATACTCCATGTCTTTCATTCTTTTGTCGTCCATGCTATACAATTCAATGTTCCTCCATATATCACAGTTTCATTCATGTCGATTTGAACAATTTTCCCTTTATAATCAGTATAAAAGTTTTCAATCTTTTCAAATGCTTCTTCGTCCTGTTCAATTCCAAATTTAGGAAGAAGTATCAAGTCCTTGGTTTGGAGAAAATTCAGATATGCCCAATCTAGTTTATCATTCTTTTTTGCCTTGTAATCAATAAATTCAATTTTTAATCCAGCCTGTTTTAATGGTTTTATCATTGCTGGATAATCCTTAAAGTAATATTGTGTTACAACTGTTTCACTGTCAATGAAACGAACCATTCCGTCCGAATGTCCATATTCTTCCGATTTATCCCAAGGAATTAAAACAATCTTTTCCACTTGAAAAGTATCATGAAGCGTATTAAGCAATTCTTTTTCAGAATAATGAAATTGATTTTCTTTAACAACCTTATCTGTTAGTATTATACAATTAGAGGATTTTACAACATTGCCACCGTCAAGAATGATATTCGACTTTTCTGTTTTTAATCCAATAGAATCACAAACTATGTCTGGATATGTTTTAGAATTACGATAACCTTTTCGTTTTCCCTGCAAATAATCAGGGTCAAAACGGTATTCTATGAATTTATTTTCTGAAATCTGAATAGGCATATAATCTCTTGCCCAAATGTCATTCGTGTTTAATAAAAATTCAGGCTCATATCCAAAAGATTTAAGTTTGATTCCTATATCTTTCGATGTCTTTGGAAAATCAATAGTTAATTTACCAGATAAGTATATTCTATTTGTTAACCAATCGCTAATCATTTCTTTGTTTTTAACAAATTACTTAAATATCCAGCTCTATCTGATTTAAATAAATTGTAATCATTGCCGTGAAATATATCACTTTTATCGTTATTACAGAAATAGCAAGCAAGAACACAATTCTTTCTTGAATAGTTTTCTTTTGGTTCTATTCTATCAACTTCCAACCATACGCCTCGACTTTGTCCTTGTCCAATTATTCCATTTTTTGGAAATCTTGCAGATTTTAAAATCCCAGTCATAACAATCTCCTGTACTGTTGATTCTTTAATTCCACAATAGGAGCATATTTTTTCCTGTTGATTATACCAATCTAAAAATTCTTCAAAATTATCAAATGAATTCAAACCAGCACTTTTCCGTTGAGAAAAATTGGCTTTCAATTTATCAATCGATTTTTCTTCGTATTTGTATTTATCACTCATACTGTGTTTTTTTATGCGCCCTAACGGTTAGTATATGAAAAGTAAGCGATTTAGAAGCACAAAATTTTCAACTTACAAGAAAGTTCAAATGGGCTACAACCATTGATATTACTACTATCTCGCTTATTTTTTATATACATTGTTGTGCGTTCGTACTTTATAAATTTTCAAATAATTGTTTCGTAAATTCAATCGCTCCTTTTTTGTTTAGATGATGCTCATCTTTCCTATACGTATCAGGACAATCCCAATCACTATAGTCTAAGAAAGGAATATTTGAAAACTTCTCTATATAGATTTTGTAAAAGTAATTTGTGTCATAATAATAATCCTTATTGTACATTGGCATATAAAGAAACAAAAGCTCAATATTATTCTTTTGACAAGTTTTGACTATCTTATCCAAATAAGAATAGTTAATATAATTGCCAACTTCCAACCATTGACGATTAGGATATGGTTCTTTGTTTCTGTCAAAAAAACCCTCATTAACCTTATAGCCCCCAAAATCTGATAATTCAAATGGGAGGTTTGATGTTAAATTTTGAAACAAAGTAAGTAATATATCCATTTTGTAATTCGAATAGATATTCCATTCTTCTTTTGAAAAATAAGGTGAATACAAGGGGATAAAATGTGTCATTTCATTTTTTTGAAAATATTTACTATCTGTGTTTTTTTGAATATCTGTAGGTGCAAATTCAAGAAATAATGTATCAATTTGAGGGTTGTCGTTTATTAGTTTCTTCAGCTTTAAATAGCTAAACATATACCTCTCAGAGCTACTTGCTAAATTAATCGCTGAATTATACTCATCTGTATTTATACCTCGTTCAATATGAGATGCTCCCATAAATACAATATGTTTTTCCTCTGACAATTTCCAAGAGATAGTGTTAATGTAAAAAAAACGAACCGATAAAAAGGCTATAAAAATTAAGATTAGAATACTGTTAAATAGAATTGTCTTTGTTATAAATTCTTTCATTTGAAACCTAAAATTGAAAATAAATAAATTGTTGTTTGTCTCCCATAAATATAATTATTGCAATAATTATTGAATAATACATAGCATATCTTATGGGTTTTTTCCACTCAAAACCTAATTTAGCAATTGCATATTGTTCATTTCTACCTAACCATTCAACAATAACAAATATGGAAATTAAAATCAGTGTAGTTAAAGCAGTTCTCATTCCTGTAAAATGAGGGATTGAAAACAATGATTTTGAAAATATTGTAGACAAATACGTCCAAGCGTGTTCAATATTTTCTGCTCTAAAAAATATCCAAGCCAAAACAGTTAAACTAAATGTAATTCCGATTTGACAAAATTCTTTAAACGTTGGGAAATATTTTCCTTGTGCAACTGTATCTGTATTAGACCTATTTTTATTTAGTAAAAGTAATGGCATAAAATACAATGCGTTCAACACTCCCCACACTATAAATGTCCAATTAGCACCGTGCCAAAAACCACTAACAATAAATATTGCAAATGTATTTCTAACCTTCATCCAAGTTCCACCACGACTACCACCTAATGGAATGTACAAATAATCTCGAAACCAAGTTGATAATGAAATATGCCAACGTCTCCAAAATTCAGCAATGTCTCTTGAAAAATAAGGAAATGCAAAGTTCTGCTTTAAGTTAAAACCAAATAATCTTGAAGTGCCAATTGCAATGTCAGAATATCCTGAAAAGTCTCCATATATTTGGAAAGTGAAAAATAATGCTCCTAAAACTAACGTGCTTCCTGAATAGTCTGCCGAATTGTTAAATATTTCGTTCGCTATCTGCGCCGAATTATCAGCAATTACAATTTTCTTAAATAGTCCCCACAAAATTTGCCTTAATCCATCTACTGCTTTATCATATTCAAAAGTTCTTTTTTTGTAGAATTGAGGTAATAAATTTGTTGCTCTTTCAATTGGACCTGCAACTAATTGTGGAAAGAAACTTACAAATGCAGTAAATGCAATAAAATCTTTTGTTGGTTCAAGTTTCCTTTTATAAACATCAATTGTATAACTCAAAGTTTGAAATGTGTAAAAACTAATTCCAACTGGTAAAATGATGTTTAATCCTTGTGCATTTATTGGTGTTCCAAAAAACGAAAAGGCTGAAACAAAATTGTCAAGAAAGAAATTGTAGTATTTAAAAAATCCTAAAAATCCAAGATTTACTAAAATACTTATCCAAAGCAATACTTTCCTTTTAGATATATTTTCTTCATTTAATAATCTTCGACCAACTGAATAATCAATTATAGTACTAAATAAAATCAACGATAAAAATCGCCAATCCCACCAGCCATAAAATACATAACTTGCAACTACAATTAAGAAGTTTTGAAGTTTCAGGTTTTTATTTGCAACAAACCAGTATAAGAAAAATACTATTGGTAAAAATATTGCAAAATCTATTGAGTTAAAAAGCATTTATTTTTCTGTCCTTTTAATGTTCGTAATTCTATTTTTTTGTATGACGCACAACGGTTGCGTGTAAAAGTAGTGTTTTCGACCGTAGGGAGAAACATTACTTTTGACACGCTGTTATGCACTGGGGGTCAATTCCATATGCTATTTTCAGCCAGGAATTTATTGTTTTATCAACTTCTTCATAATGATTCCTTCATTCGTTTCTCCTTTTATTAAATAAACCCAGCCTGATAATTTTGTCAAAGTACTATTCGCAATCACACAATTTTTTTGCTGTTGATTTTTCATCAGTCCCAAGAAAATAGCTATCATTAAACAATCCAAATCTTTTGGGATTAAATTGGTTTTTATTTATTTTTCAAGTTCTACGGATGATGCAGATTTTCCCAAAGTTTTTGTATAATAATATTCACAAGCTTTTTCCAAAGACATTCCACATGTTTTACTGCTTAAATAGCTTGAAGTACAACCTTTATACCAACATCCATCTTTACTTGATAGAGTAACATTTTTATAATGCTTACCACCTTCATAAATATTTAAAAAATAAGAAGACTGGTTCCCTGAACATTCTGGTTTTCGTTCTACTTTAAAAACTACTTTTGGATTGGTGCTACTGCTTGTGCTTGAATTCTTAGTACTTGAAGAACTACTACTTGAAGAACTACTACTTGAAGAACTATAAGAACTACTATTAGGTGAATATGCCCCAGTAAGAGTATGAGCAGCTAATTGGTTTCTATTTGCTTTTCCATATGCAAAATCACCTTTAAACGCATCTCCATCAGCCCACGTATATGTACCTTTTCCATGCTGTTTGCCATTTTTCCAATAACCAGTATATGTGTCACCTTTATGTTTTCCACTTGAACACGTCCAAGTGCCATATCCATTCATTTTACCATTTACCCAACTACCTTCATATATTGTCCCGTTTAGAAGAGTTTTTGTTCCTTGACCAGTCCTCTGATTGTTGATCCAATCACCTGTCCATACAGTCCCACTTGCAAAAGTATATGTCCCTTGTCCATGCTGTTTACCATTTACCCAACTACCTGAATATTTATCACCATTTGCATATGTTAGAGTAGCTTGTCCATTCGATTTACCATGTTCATAATTTCCTTCATACTTACCATTTTTAACACTATTTTTATACCATTGTAGAGTTCCTTCACCATGTGCAAAGCCATTTACACATTTACCAGTCCATGTAATTGTCTCATTTGGTGCTGGATTAGAATTCCAAATCTTACATCCTGTGTTTTTATCTTTTATCCATTCACCTTGTTGTGCAAAAGAGTAAAAACTAAAACACAAGAAAACGACTGTCATTAATATTTCTTTTTTCATATATCAACTATTATTAAAATTAACCTACTCTTTAAAGGATTTTCGGCTACCTCCTATTTTACCACTTATGTTGAGTAACAGATTTCTAAACAGAAATAAAAGTTAATGCTTTTTATCTTATTTTATAGAACATTCAATATTTATTTGGATTACAAGCCCTTTTATGTAATAAAACTCTTTCTGTTCTAAAGGTTATCAAAAAATAGTCATTTCTTTTTCAACTATCAAAATTATTTTTTAATCAATTCATTTATACCTTTTTAGCAGGATTTATTCAATTCCTTTCTTATATATTCAAAGTTCGTTAATCCCCTTGTGCATAACGATTCGGCTATGCGTAGTGTGGGATTTTGAAACGACTAATTTTCAAATTATGACTAAATTTTATTACTTGCATAATCTCCAATTTTAGTACTAAAACCCACATTACGTATAGGTATTGTTGTGTGTAGTGCTTGTTCACCAAATAGGTCTAATTGTTGATTTTTTTCAAATTCATGTTTCGTCAATTTTCCTTTATAACTATCCCAATCTACAATATTTAGGTTAGGAATTTCCATTTGCAATTCGTAAAAATCTATTTTTTTTATTATTTCACTCAAATCAATTCTCATTAACAAATCTTTCGTTATCATTCTTTTTGCATCTTTAAATGCAATTGATTTAATGAAATTTTGAGTTATTTCTTTGTTCATTAAAACTCTTGTTATCTCTGCCTCAATTAATGTGTCAAAACCAATAAAGTAACAAGTATCGTCAAGCATAATTGGCTTGTTATCATTTGGTTTTACCAATGAGAAAGTAGTTGTCTTATACATTCCTGCAATCGCAACTTTGTAAGGCTTAAAAGAGTAATCTCCAATTCCAAAAATTGAAAAAATAGGTTTTCCTTTATAAATACTTGATTTTCTTTTGTTAAAATATTCGATGTTGTTGAAAAGATAATTATAAGTTTTAGGATATTGTTCTTTTATGTATCTGGTTTCTTGTCCTATCTTTTTCTGTGTAATAATCGTGTATTTACGAGATTTATCAATTACAGTTCCTTTTAAATCAGAACTTTTTAACAAACCAAATACTAAATCATTTTCTATTTCAACAGTATCCTTATTATTGTTTAAATAATGACCGTTTACGTTTTCTAATTCCATTATTTTTGAAGCATCGTGTTTTACTCCTTGTCTCCAAACAAAATGGGATTTACCATCAATATTTTTAGATTTTAGATATAACTCAATATTTGCAACAAATTTATTATTCACCCAACCATATTCTCTAATGAAGTTTTTTGTGTAAAAATCATATTCACAAATTGTTAGGTCTGAATTTTTATTAAAGGAACACAAAAATAAACAAGCGTTAACTGAAACATTAAACTCCTTTTTTGTGTCAATATCAAATTGTTTAATATTCGATATTTGATGTTTTGTTTTATTTTGTTCCAACAAGATATTTTTTACTACTGAATTTTTAACAAGAAAAGCGAAAGTTCCATTTAATTTTGAAAATATTGATAATAATTTGATTGAAATAGACTCTCCAATATCAAAATTTCCTTTTCCTGTGATTGCATCAAATCCATTGTGTTTTTTAAAATTTGATTTAAGTGGTAAATTATCAGAACCAAGTGAAGATAGTTTTGAATTTGTTACCCAAGGTGGGTTTCCTAGTATTAATATTTTTTGGTTATTGTGCTTGTTTGAAATTTTATCGAAGTCAAAATCAAATACATTAAAATGATAGATATTTATTTCAGGTAAATTAGAATTTTCATTATTCAAAAAGTAGTCCAGTATTGCAAATTTTGTTTCCCATACATAAGGTTTGTAAATTTCAACTCCATAAATAAATTTAATATTTTCAAATGTTTTAAGACTCGAAATAATAAAATTTCCTTTTCCACAAGTAGGTTCAATAATAATTTCAGGTGAAGAGTTTTGATTTTTCAGAATATCACAAACATTATCACTTAAATCTCTATTTGTTTGAAAGTCTCCATATTCTGTTCTGTCAGGCTCATTCACTAAATTTTTATTAGCAAAAATTGTTGTTAGTTCGTCTATCTCAGATTGAATAGTAAAAAATGAATTTATTCCACAAATTGTTTTTAATTTTGAATTGATAAGTTCTATTGACAAATCATCGAAATTGTCAAAATAATCAATCACAGAATTAGTTATATTTGCTTCAAAAATCTTCATATCAAACATTTACTTTGTCAACAATTTTTATAATTCCCTCTACTTGGTCAGAAAGGGCGACAATTCTTCCGTATTGTAATCTCCATTGCAAAGCATTAGAAATAGTTAAGTATCCTAACTTTGGTTTGTTTTCAAGAATTTGTTTTGCTATTTGACTTAAAGTAATGTCGTCTGCAGGTATATTTTTGTCATTGAGATATGCAATTATATCTTCTTCATTTGCTCCATCATTTAACATTTCAATCAATCTGAAAGTTGTTGTGTAATCTGCTGTTCTTTCTTTGCTGATAAATGAACAACTTTTAAAATCCAATATTGTTGTTTCGGTCTCTTGATTATCTGTTTTTTCATAAACAAAGACAAGAAGGTTATATCCGAGTCCGTATATTTTTTGTTTAGCATCTTTAAAAGGACTTGAAGATTGTGGTTGTTTTATAGAAGTTACTTTTATGTCAGTATTTATTTCGGGTGCAGGCAAATCAATTCCTCTTGCAGAATTCCCGTTATCAACGATATAATTTTTATTCAAGAAATCTTTGAACTTATGTTCGATATATGTTCCAACAGCTTTTCCGTCAGTTACGCCAAATAATTCTTTGTTTTCATATTTGGTTTCTTGTTTGCAAAATTCATTTGCAGAACTTACTAAATATTTTATTGTTATATTTTTCTTGCTCATTTAGAGTCCTTTTTAGAATACAAATTTACATATAATTAGTGAATTTTCTCATTGCATTTGGGTTTTTCTCGCATTACACACAACGTTAGGATAACGTGCATTAATGCACGTTATATCTCTTATAGCTACAGTTTGTTAATTTAGTTAAATCATTGATAATGTTTAACAAAACCGACAACAAACGTTTATAGTCGTTTATTATCGGATAATATTGTTTTTAAACATTTAACAAATATAAACAAAAAATAAAGAAACCCCCTCTTTTAATTTCAATAAGAGCTTTTCAAAAGTTTCAAACTTTTGAAAAGCTGCAAGCATATTATATTTATCAATTTCATCTAACTTATTTCAATGTAAAGATAAAAAAATATTTGGTAATTTAAATCATTATCTTTAATTTTGGTAAATACAAAAATATAGCCCTTTGTGGCTGTATTTAAGAAAAATAATCAAAATAATTAATTTATTAAAACAAAAATCATGGCTGGATTAAATTACGAAGAAAAAATTTCATTTTCTACAACTATCAAAGAATTTATGGAGCAAAACAAAGAAGAATTTAAAAATTTAGGTTTAGATTTAGCACATAGAATGACAAGACAAGGCGAACTAAACTCAACAT
>Ga0307990_1000419_pt1 | contig 38392 bp, 30 predicted proteins | sample EllFjometagen129_FD_203168 | JGI IMG/M metagenome (GOLD analysis project Ga0307990, IMG submission 203168) | Marine microbial communities from Ellis Fjord, Antarctic Ocean - #129 | ecosystem: Environmental > Aquatic > Marine > Unclassified | place: Southern Ocean | collected 2014-10-08
TAAACAAAAATTTACTTTTAGTGTGCTAGGCGGGAAGGTAGCGGTGTCCTGTAACCCACAATCCGCTATAGTGGGGCTGAATTCCTGTTTGAGAATATTGATTTTCTTTATTGTGGCAGTAAGTGGTTTTGAGGATCAAGCCCAGCGCAATTGTGAGCTTTGAACTGTGTCAGGTCCGGAAGGGAGCAGCACTAAATTGCTATCATGATGTGCCGCTGGTCTACTTGGTTTGAGCTGGCTGCTGTTTTCATTATTGGAATAGGTATCGATTGCAGGTGCACACTCTATTCTATTAGGAATTAGGAATTAGTCCCGAAAGCATTCGGGAAGGAATTAATAATGGCAAATAAGTATTCAGTACCTCGTGGAACTTACGATATACTTCCCGACATTAGTTACAAGTGGCAATTTGTAATAGATGTTTTCAGGACTGTTGCGCGTGAATTCAATTATAAAGAGATCATAACTCCCATATTCGAACGAAGTGATATTTTCGAACGAAGTGTAGGCGAGACCAGTGATATAGTAGAAAAGGAAATGTACAAATTTGAAGATAAAAAGGGCAGGATCTTTGCCTTACGTCCGGAAGGGACGGCTCCGGTTGTGCGGTCTTTTATTGAGAATGGTTTATCGTTGAAACCTAATTCGTCCAAACTCTATTATCTTGGTCCCATGTTTCGTTATGATAGACCTCAAAAGGGACGTTACCGTCAATTTTATCAGTATGGCATTGAGAATATCGGCAGCACAAATCCTTATGTAGATTTTGAAGTAATTGCTTTTGCCTATATGTTTCTCTCCAAACTTGGGCTTAAGAATTTTGAACTTCAAATTAATAGTATCGGATGTGAAAATTGTACAAAAGACTATGATAGAGCTTTAAAAGAATATTTTACTCCATTTGAGAACGATCTCTGTTCCGATTGCCGCAGGAGACTTAAGAAAAATCCTAAAAGAGTTTTGGACTGCAAAGTAAAATCATGTAAGGTTATTACCGAAGATGCTCCTTCCATGCTTGATTATCTGGATGAAGAATGCTCTGCTCATTTCGATCAAGTTCAAGAATATTTGAAACAGATGGATATCCCATTTATCGTAAATCCTAAGATCGTGAGAGGATTGGATTATTATACACAAACTGCTTTTGAATTTATAGATACGACTCTGGGAGCACAGAATACACTCATTGGTGGTGGAAGATACGATAAATTAGCTGAACAATTAGGTGGGAAAAATCTACCTGGCATAGGCTTTGCCGGTGGTTTCGAAAGGCTGCTGCTTTCTATGGAAGAAGAGAAACTTTCTTTAGGAAAACCTGTAAATCCTAAAGTTTACTTTATAGTATTAGGTGATGAAGCCAGGGCAACTGCTTTCAGATTAATAAATAATCTTAGATTAAGTGGTATCTCTGTAGAATATAATTCTGACAAAACTTCCATGAATGCACAGATGAAAATGGCTAATAAAACAGGTGCGGAATTTGCCTTGATCCTGGGTGAAGATGAATTGAATAAAGGTAAGATCATTAAGAAAAATCTTGCTGATGGTGAACAAGAAAATATTGATCTTAATGATATTGTTAACAGCCTGAAAAGTAAGTAATATTTTTTATTGACGCAAAAAGCTGGCAATCTAAAAAAGGGTTTGCTAATTATTAAAAAAAGATTAGATTAATATAAAAAAAGTTGGAGGATATTATGAAATTAAAACCATTGGATGACAGAGTTGTTATCGAAGTAAAAGAAGAAATGGCAGAGAAAAATGTTGGTGGAATTATTATTCCGGATACTGCTAAGGAAAAACCACAAATAGGTGAAATCATTGCTATTGGAACTGACGAGGAATTAAAGGAATTGGTGAAGGTAGGTGATAAAATATTGTATGCAAAATATGGCGGAACTGAAGTAGATATTGAAGATAAGAAATTACTAATAATTTCCAGATCTGATATCTTGGCAGTTATTGAATAGGAGAAATTAATATGTTAGAAGTTACTGCAGATACATTTGAACAAGAAGTATTAAAATCTGAACTTCCTGTTGTCATTGATCTTTGGGCACCCTGGTGTGGACCTTGTAAAGCTTTAACACCAACACTGGAAAGTGTGGCAGCTGATTATGAAGGTAAGATCAAGGTTGTGAAACTTAATATTGATGACAGTCCTTCAATTGCTGCTAAATATCAGATTATGTCTATTCCTACATTGCTTTTTTTCAAAGATGGAGAAGTGAAATCTCAAGTTATCGGGTTGGTTGGAAAAGATAAAATTGCCAATAAAATTGAAGAGATGCTATAACTGATTATAAAAGAACAAAATTTTAAAACCTCTCTTTTTGAGAGGTTTTTTTTATTTCCAGTTTGAGCATTATTAAAAAAGCAGATAATTTATTTTCAATAATGGTTATACTGTTTTTGTGATAGAGTTCTAAAACACGACTATACTATTGGCAATTCCTTAAAATTTCCCGGTACAATGATCAGATGATTTCCCAACGGTTCTACTAATAGATCAATTACATTATAATTTGAATTAAGTTTTACTTCGATCTGAGTTCTGCAGAGATTCTCATCTTTAGAAGTGGATATTATTTTGCCTGTTGCCAGCCACACCTTATCCAGATCATTTCCTCCAATTCGGAAAATGGTTACATCACCTTTGGGGAAAGTTCCTTGAATTCCTACTCCAATCCCCGATTCAAAATGTGAACGAATGACATAATTATCTACAATTGAAATTGGAACTGTGCAGTGAGCCAGTATGAGTGAGTTGTTATCTATATCGAGTTTTGAAGGATTTGCCATCCAGGGTAGTATGCCGGTTTTTTTATAAACCAACAACATCCCTAATGTGCTTACCATATCACCTTCACAGCCGGCAATAATACCTTCATCATTTAGACGAGACAGTGCATAACAGCCGGTCGTTCCAAGATCTGTTACCAGATCGAAACAGCGTAAAGTGACAGCATCCAGCTCATATTTTTTAATAAGTTCTTTCATTGCCAGATACACTCTGATGTTATTTATAATGTCTTTGTCTGTTGGTTCAATTATCTCTTCCGATTTACCGGTAAGTTCTTTAAAAATTTTACTGCACTCAGCTTCAGTAATTTGAGAGTAGAGTTCTTTAAGCTCCATGATTTCAATGGTAATTACCTCTGCACCCCAGTTTTTCTTCACTTTCTCATGGGTGGGGCTGCTGGCAACCAGCCAGTCAGAAGGTTCACCAACTTCTCCGATACGGCAGCCGGTGAGTTGTTCTTTCCCATTAAGTGTCTGAATATTTGTAATTGAAGTTTTTATTTCCTGCTTTTTCGGAAGATAAATAATTTTTCCTGATTTACCGATCTGCTTGAAACGAGCCAGAAGTTCCAAGCTGGCAGCTAAAGAGTTGTTGCTTTCATATGCTAATAAAATGATCTCTTCATTCTTAAATTTATCATCTCTAATTCTCTGCAGATCCAATACCTGAGCTTCTGTACCACCGGTAACAATAAAATAATATACTTGTTCAACTTCCAGGATTTCAGTTTTATTGATCTGCTTTTCACAGTATTTGTTTAACTTAGTCAAATTAGAAATAACTATCTTCTTAAGTTCTTTTTCACTTAAGAAATCTGATGCAACTGGGATAAAAAAAGGTTTCATTATTGATCCTTAAATATTTTTACAATTCTCTCAGCAGTTTTTCCATCCCAGAATTTAGGGATACTTCCCTTTTTTATCTTTCCTTTCAGGATTTTCTGAGCTTCATTTATAATATCATCAGTATTAAGTTTAACTAGAGTATTAGTCCCTTCTGTAATAGTTATCGGTCGTTCTGTATTGGGGCGTAATGTAAGGCAGGGAACACCAAAATAGGTTGATTCTTCTTGAATTCCACCTGAATCGGTAAGGATAAATTTTGCATCCATTTGCAGTTTCAGGAAATCGTAATAGCCTACTGGTGGTATCAGATGCAGATTTTTCATGCTTTTTACTTTATCTTCAAGACCAAATGCCTGGATCTGTTTAGTTGTACGGGGATGAATAGGGAAGATAAGGCTGATAGATTTTGAAATTTCATCAAAAGCATTCAGAATTGTAAGAAGTCCATTTTTATTATCTACATTAGAGGGACGATGCAGAGTTATAAGAGCGTAACTTTCCTCAGGTTCAAGATTGATCCTATTTAGGATATCAGATCTTTTTGCTCTATCCTGGTACTGCATCAATGAATCGATCATAATATTACCAACAAAGAAGATCTTATCTTTGGAAACTCCTTCAGCTATTAGATTCTCATCTCCGTCAGGGGAAGGTGTAAACAAAAAATCGGATATTGCATCTGTGAGGATCCGGTTGATCTCTTCCGGCATAGATCTGGCAAAACTGCGCAGACCTGCTTCTAAATGTGCAACTGGGATATGAAGTTTAACAGCATCAATCGCGCAGGCAGAGGTACTGTTAACGTCCCCTGCAACAATTACAAGGTCAGGTGTATCCTTAAGTAGAACTTCTTCGTATCTTTCCATGATCTTGGCTGTCTGTTTCCCGTGAGTTCCTGATCCAACTTCTAAATATTCATCCGGTTTTGGCATCTGCAGATCATCAAAGAAGAATTTGCTCATGCGCTCATCATAATGCTGTCCAGTATGGATAAGTTTAACCTCAAATTCTTCGGGAAATTTGGCAAACTCTTTATAAAGTGGAGCCATCTTCATAAAATTTGGTCTGGCCCCCACAATAAGATGAATCTTTTTCTTTCCTTTTTTTAATTTAAAACTCATAATAATAAATTCCTTATTCTTAATTAATAATTTCTCATTTTATAATACCACCACCAAGCAGCAGGTTATCTTTGTAGAATACTCCGGATTGCCCAGGTGTGATTGCACGCGTACTTCTTTCTAGTTCAATTGATAATAAGTTCCCATTTTGCTGAATGTTTTTTACAGGAACGGGAGCACTATTGTAACGTATCTGAATCGATATTCCTGACAGGTCATCAGGTCTTTTACCGGATATCCAATTAACATCTTCAAGTTCAAAAACATCCTCTAGTAGATCATCAGGATTTTCGGTAACTACTAGTTTATTGTTCTCAACATCTAACTTCAAAACAAATAACGGACATTTCCAGGGAGTATTAAGTCCCTTTCTCTGGCCGATAGTATAAAGTGCTAAGCCACGATGTTTACCAATAACTTTTCCATTTGGAAGAGTAATATCACCCGGTTTGAAAATGATATGTTTTTTTAAAAAATCTTCATAATGATCTTTAATAAAGCAGATTTCCTGACTATCAGTTTTTGCATGAATGGGGAGCTCAAGATCAGCTGCAATTTTGCGAATTTCCGATTTCTTGTATTTAGCGATAGGAAATAGTGTTCTAGAAAGCTGTTTCTGATTTAATTTCCAGATCATATATGTTTGGTCTTTTGTATCATCTTCTGGAGTTAAAATTTTAAACTGCTCATCCTCTTCTTTGATTTGAATATAGTGGCCCGTGGCAATTTTGTCTGCGCCAAGTTTGAAAGCTGCTTCCATGAATTTGCCAAATTTGATGGTTGGATTACAAAGAATACATGGATTTGGAGTTCGGCCGGAAGAGTATTCATCAATAAAATTTTTCTGAACAATTGCTTTAAAATCCTCTTTTAAATCTATCACAAAATGTTCAATTTCCAAAGCATCACAAACTGCTTTGGCATCTTTGATATCAGCTTCTATCCCTTCATTTTCTCCATAACCGGATTCTTTTGCATCGTATTGACGCATGGTTAAACCGAAAACATCATGTCCTTCTTTTTGTAGCAGAGCAGCAGCAACAGAACTATCAACCCCACCACTCATGGCGATCGCAATTTTCATATGTCCTCTTTAATAATGAATCTGGTATTAGAAATTTAATAATTGATAATGATGTCAAATAGAACATTGTTATTTTCATTCATAATATTCAAAAGCATCTATTATATCCAGATAGACTCCATCGAATCCAGCCTCTAAAATTTTTTTAGAATAGGAATTCTCATTTCCAAAAATGATAGCCTGCCATTCGCTATTCCAATATTTCACTTTATAATTACCTGCCCAATTTGGGTTTTCTTCATCTAACCAACCGGGAGGATTTGAATCCCACTCAGATTGCCAATAATATCTGTAATATTCTGCTTCACCAATGGACATATAACATATCAGCAACCGGGTACCACCATTTGCTTTATTCTTTAGTTGAATGATCTCAGATTGGGTGAATTCGGTTCCATCATGAAAGAAAAGATCCATGATTAATAGATCGTAATTTGTGCTGGTGATAGCATTAATAAAATCATCTTTGGAATCATAATTTTCCGGATTTATCAGATAGAGAAAATTCTTAGCATCTTCTAGAACAAGTATATCGTCACTATTTGAATTATAAATAGGTAAAGGATATAAAGGAATATTATTCAACTCTCTTTGATCTGCAGCAAAAGAGATATATCCTGCTGCATTGCTTAAAACATAAGACTCATCCATATTAGAAAGTGTTGAACAATAATCTGTAACCAGGATCGAATTGCCCGAAGCTTTGGAAATATTCAGGAAAGTCTGTAAATATTGAGTTGTTTCAGTTGGAGTTGGTTCATCATCGTTATCATAACCGAAAAAAAGATCCTCCTGCCCATGTCCATCAATTGCACTTAAGTATTCGGAACAAGGTTCATCAACTTCATCACCACCCTCAGTTACCAACTCTATACCGTTCTGTGGAATTATTATGAAATCATAATGAATGGATCGCGTATATTGGCTGATACCAATGACAAATTCTCTCATTTCCTGCTTGTATCCCATTTCATCAAGGTCATTGTCATTACTACAGGAAAATGAGATAAGAAGCAAACAAATGAACAATAAATAATTAATTGATTTTTTCATTTTCTCTCACAGTTTCTGAATTATTCTTCTCACTAATCTTTCTAAAAAAATAACACAGATTTAAATCTGTGTTATTTTTTTATATATTCCAGTTAATGTCAATTAGAACGATGAGGGTGTAATTATTTCATTAAGATCATTTTTCTGGCATGAAAATATGTTCCTGCTCTGATTTTATAAAAATAGATTCCTGAAGAGACAGATTTTCCTGTTTGATCAGTCCCATTCCATTCAATTGAATGATAAGCAGCTCTCAATCGTCCATTCACCAATGTTTTCACTTTTTCACCTTTAATATTGAATACTGAAAGTTCAACTATACTTTCTTCCGAAAGTTGAAAACTTATAGTTGTTTGTGGATTGAATGGATTAGGATAATTCATTCCCAAGCGTGTTTCTATTGGAAGCAGGTCATTGCCTGCAGAAGTAATCTCAATTTCAATAATATTAGAAGAATTTGATTCAAATTCTCCATAGAGAGCAGTGATATAATAACTGTGTAATCCGGCCGGAACATTTTGATCAACATAGAATCCTACAACAGGTTCTGCTATTACTATATCATCCCTGTAAACTCTGTATCCAGTAATATTTCTGGTTTCATCTCCGGATGGTGTATCCCATTGCATAACAACAATATTCCCACCATTTATCTGATAAGTCAAGTTTTCGGGTGGTGCAAGTATTATGGTCACTAATTCAGAATTGGATGGCTCAGATTCTCCCTCGGAATATACAGCGGTAATATAATAATTGTACTCTCCTTCTGGCAAATCAAAATCACTGTAGGTTGTGGTGAAAAGGCTGGATATTTCATGTATCATATTATCATTTTTATAAACTCTGTATCCTATAAAAGAACGCTCATCCCTAGAAATCGAATTTTTCTTATTCTTCTTTCCTAAACTACTTTCTTCCATTAGATGTTCCGAACCTGGTATTTCCCAGATCAATGTAACATTATTATAATAAGTTGTAGAAAAGAGGTTTTGAGGTGGATCTGCTATAGTTATTTCATCAAGAGTAAGATCAATTTCAACAGTTTCCCATAAATCCACAGTTACATTTTCTATAACTGATGATATATAACCATGAAGAGATGCAGTGATATTGTATTCTCCCATTGGAACCGGTAAACAGTAATATCCGTTAATATCCGGATTTCTGGATATCTCACCGGTAGAGACAATCACATCTTCCACATTGCCACTCCCACTATTTAGCGTGATATTACCCACTATAAATCCATGAGGTTCCACATCTACTGAGTTCAAAACAATATCATCTAAGACCCAGCCTAAAGTTATACCTTCGACTCCTCTTAGCACGAAAGCAAATTGGAAATCAGCTGATCCAACATCACCACCAATTAGGGAAATATTTTCAGTTGTAGCTGGGATATTTCCAGATTCTTCCCAAATAGTTGTCCAATTTAAACCATCGACTGTTGTTTCAATGGCAACTATATACGATCTTATGTTTTCTAGAAGAGTATGTTTAAATTCCAATTCTAACTCCATTGAACCCAGAGTGTTTATAGGCATACTTATAAGTTTTTGTTCTGAGAAGTTTGGAGGAATATAAACAACTGCAATTTCAGGAGGTTGTCCCCCTGCTAAATTTTGTGGATTAGAAAGCCATCCATTTCCTATCATTTGCCATCCAAGAAGTGGAAAATAATCAAAATTCTCTTCAAAGAGAACAGGAACCTGTGCGATGAATTGAGAAAACTCTCCACTTGTAGCATAATTAACCGTCGATGTCATATCCCAATTAATTATTGCTTCATGCCGAAGGGGAGCATTTGCAGTGGCAGAGACATTGAAAACAGCTTGAGCTTCTTCACCAGAAGGAAGATCACCCAGGCTGTAAGTGTTCGATAGTATTGTTAAATAGGGATCGTTAGAGATTAGTTCTGTTTGTAGAGAAAATGCTTCAGCTCCCCCATTATTGCTAAAAGTTACGATCATGTCCGCACTCTCTCCAGGATCGAGAATCTTATTGTTTCCATCATTAATAAACACAGATTGAATGTTTATCAGCGGAGCATTAATTTCCAATCCAAAAATCAGTTCCCAACTATTTTCATCACAATTTACTGTAAGCTGAAATACTGCTAGATGTCCATCTGGACAGTTCTCTGCTACTTCAAACTCATAGCCAGTCAGATTTATTCCGCTTTCCAAACCTATAATATCATTATAAACTGAAAGATTATTATTTAGAGAAATAAATTCATCGGAAGAAGAGAGAGTTGCCGAAATATTATGAGCAGTATTTATGCCCAGATTTGTAAGCTCAATACCAAGATCTATTGTCTCACCATAGTCTATCTGACCGTTTCCACCAGAATCAGTAATAATGTAATCGGTTATTATAAGATTTGGTTCTTCATATTGAATTGGGGGTAAGGTAAATAATATAGCCATCTCATTTTCCAATTGTTTGGCAGAAGTTGGGTAGGTATGGTTGTAAGTATATTCTAATCCGATAGTTCCACTCTGATCTTCAATTCCTACTGTAGCAAATTGTCCATGGTTCACCAGTCCACCACCATAACTACCTTGATCCAGATTATTTACTACATTATATTGGAATAAAATCTCATTATCTTCGGTGGATGTTGGATAATAATCCTGATCATAAATGATTAATTCAAAAGTCTCTTCAGCACCATTGTATTCATTAAGTAACCGCGACCACTCAACAACAAAATAGTTCAGATCTTCATCGTAATAGTAACACACGTTGCCATTAGTGATCACAAGATCATCCCAAAATGGAGCAATGATAGGTGATGGTCCACCCGGTCCGGGAATGCTCCAGTTCATGAAAGAATCAAGATCACATTCTCCGGGAGCTATCCAACCGTTGGAACAAACTGTGATACTCGAATAGTCAATTCCATAATATTTAAAATTGAAAGGAAGATCAATCAGATCTGTATCGCCCATATTTCCATTATCCGTAAGAGGAATTTCAGTTCCATTTCCACCATGCACGGGATCTATCTCATTCCACAAATAAACAGGAGCTTTGTAATAGCCGATATCACCATCATCATAACAGATATAGCCATACGCATCAGCACCAAGAGGATCATTTACTGTTGTTGCACCCATATCAATCACAAACTGGATTGTGTCATTATATCCTGAAGTATTATAAAGATGCAGATCGACAACTAGCTGCGTGCCAGGAAACAGCATTGAGCCTGCACTTACTTGAAAAGTATCGTTTATATTCGTAACCTGGTTACCGGGTTGGATCTCATTGAAAAATCCAATTGAATCATTAATGTTCAACCAGTTATTTTCACAGCTAATTGTACCATATACGTCTTCAAGTCCCACACTACCACCATTTTCGAGTATGATTTGTAATTCGGCCGTCTCACCAGGGTCAAATATACCATTGCCGTTATCTAGTATTGTATAGTTTATGAAAACAAGGTTTGCACCTTCCACTGATAAAAAAATGAAATCTGTCCACTGAGAACCTAAATTATCTGTTATGGTTATATCTAATTGTATTATTGTACCGTCGGGTGCATCGGGATGTACAGTAAAATCAAAGTCATCAGAAGAATAAACTGAGCTTCCTGTAGCTATATTTCCGTAATCTTCATGAGAATCAGTGATAGTGATATACTCACTGAGAGATGTAATATCTGCCGATACTGAATAAGCTGTCGATATTCCAAAATTTTCAAGCGATACACTTAATTCAATGTTTTCACCGGGATTAATAACTCCATTTCCATTCCCTGAAGAGCTGCCACTATTATCATCATCTATTTGATATTCTTCAACATTGATGAGTGATAGATCTTCCACAATATCAAAGCTATTTATGTGGGGGATATAATCGTGTTTTGTAACAGTAACAGTAACTTCACCGGTTTCACCAGGTTCAAGAGGAAAAATGATCGTACCATTCTCATTGGTCAATCCAGTTTGAAAAATATCATCATTCCCTTTTAATATAGTGACCCAGGCGTTTTCCACCGGAAGGTTACTCATGTCTTCTACATTTAACTGGAAGTAATTTGTACCTAAAATTACTTCATCCGTATAATTGACAATCAGTTCCTGGGGAATAGCTGTCCAGATATCCATACCAGGATCTCCCATCAGGTTATTCCAATATGAAAACTGGTTAACCGCATTAGCAGGATTACCAGGATAGTTAAGATAAAGATTTAATTTCCCTCTATTCAGAGCTCCACCCATATGGTAGATTTCATCAAAAAAAATTCCATGAAAAATTCCGGCATCTACACAATTATTAAAGCATGTATGGGTATTCCCAGTGGCTGTAGCAATAGCTGCTATAGCACCTTTCAGATTGCTCGGAGAACCAGCTTTTAAAAATCTTTCACTTATACAATCACTTGTGCCCTCAAAATTACCAGTTAAACATGTGATAGAAACAACCACAGGCAGCATATTACCATTACTCAAATTATCGATAGAATTATTATTCCATCCACTCATATTTACAAAACCGCGATAATTAAAATAACTAATCCCACCATTTATTCCATTTTGCATCTGGTTCACCCAACTACCCAGAGAAGTATCATATACTTCTTGGAAACTAAAATCCGGTTTATTGTATTCCATTATTTGCTTAATATTCTGTTTTGTTTCAATACAGGAAGGTCCTGAATCTGTAGGATCACCCACAAGCAATGCTTCATTATACCAGTCTGTTTGAACCAGATAAGGTTCTTTTTCATAATTCAATATTTTTGCTACAATTGTTTGAAGTTCTATAAGTGAATTAAAGGAGAGTCTTCCCAAAAACACATCTGCCAGAATATCATCTCCTTCTAATGTAGAATATACATGATCACCTTCTCCATTGTACATTCCACCATCGAGATGACCAGTGGGAATGGAAAAATTGCCACCTGCATCACCAACCAGGCAGACAAACTCGGGAGGATTTTCCCAGTTATCATATGCATTTTGAATATAATTTTTGATCTCATTTACAGTTGTTCCAGTTTCACTTGTATTTGCCATAACCACATCAAAACCTTTCTGATGTTTCCAATCTGCCAAGATTTGCAGTATGTTCTCAACAGTTGCATTATCAGGAGAGATGAACAAGTAGCACGGTTCTTGAAATTCCTCATTATCGCGAAGGTTTGAGTTGTAGTTTAAAATTGTAGATCGGTACATAGATTCAAAATATTTTGATTTTTTGTGTTGTTTTATCTTCTCGTTCAAACCTTCAATTCCATTACATTCGACAATAATCTCCAAGTCCGTGAAAATTCGTAATTCATTCTCGTGAGGATCATACTGGAAAGGATTTATTGTAACAGGAACAATACGGAAATCACGCATAATAGCAGGTGAACCGATCTCCACTATTTTTTCAGGAAAGATCACTCTATCATTATAAAATTCCCCATCGATCACAAAAGACTTCTCCTGTTTTTGACTATCCGAACTTAAGGTTTGCCTAGGGTAAACAGTTATATCCTGGATTACTTCGTCAGTTATAGAAGTAATTTGAAAAGTGATTTCACCTTGAGCAGGAATTGCAATAAGTCTTGTGAATCTTGGTAAATCTGGCATCCCCACATCAATAAATTCTCCTTCATTCCAATAGGAAATCCTTTGATAATTTTTTCCATTTATCAGTTTTGTTTCGATTTCATATCCATCCAAATTAAAGCTCAGTCCTGTAGTGTTTGTATCTAGTGTTTCAGCTATAAATAGTTCACTTGTAGAATTCTGTGGAATATTATTCCAAATCGAAAATAAATTTGTTGAAGCTATAAAAAGAAATAACGTAACTATAATCTTTTGCATATACTACTCCTGATATTTTATATTGCATTACAAGCATTTGATGTTCCAAACCATATAAGTGTGTTAGTGCTTAATAATAATAGTGACTTACAATTTGTAATATAGATAATTTGTAATATGATTTTATCTATTTGATAACATAACATCAGTTATTTTATCATTTCAATAATATTTTGAACAAAGCTGTTATTATTTATTAAATATTAAAGTAAGTAATCAGAATTCTAAAAAATATGAATTAATGCTAATTATCAATATCGTTTTTATAAAGTTATTAACCCTTTATTCTCTTTATGTCAGCACCAATTTTTTGCAGCTTGTTTTCAATTTTATCATAACCTCTATCGATATGATAGATCCTGGAAATAGTGGTCTTACCTTTTGCAGCAAGTCCGGCTAAAACCAGGGCAGCACTAGCTCTTAAGTCAGTTGCCATCACCATGGCACCACTTAAGGAATTCACACCACTTACAACAGCCACATGTTTTTCGAGTGATATATTGGCATCTAATCTATTAAGCTCAGCCACATGCATCAATCTATCAGGAAAAATGGTGTCCTCAATTCTGGATTCTCCTTGAGATAGGCTCATAAGTGCCATGAATTGAGCTTGGAGATCTGTTGGGAAATCAGGATATGGATAGGTAACTATATCAACAGGAAGTATTTTTGATGGAGGGATTATCTCAATTCGTTTTTTTTCTACATTCAGCTTACAACCTGTTTGTATCAATCTATCTAACAGAGATTGAATATGCTCTGGAACACAATTTGAGATTGAGATTCTACTTCCTGTTATGGCACCTGCAATCAGAAAAGTACCAGCTTCAATTCTATCAGGCATCATTTCAGTTTCTATGGGGAGTAATATATCTACTCCGGTTATTTGAAGATGGTTTGTATCTCTACCATCAATTTTAGCTCCCATTAAAATTAAACAATCTATTAGATTTCCGATCTCAGGTTCCTTTGCTACATTATGCAGATCAGTTACCCCATCAGCAAGTACAGCTACCATAATTGCATTTGCCGTCGCTCCAACACTTACTTTTTCAAATCTTATTTTTGCACCTTTAAGATGATCACAAACAGCATTAATATAACCGTGTTCTATTTCGATCTTTGCACCAAGAGCTTCCATAACTTTCAAATGAAGATCAACAGGACGGGTGCCAATTGCACAACCACCAGGGAATGATACTCTTGCTTTTCCGCATCGTGCTAAAAGAGGTCCTAGAACATAGATAGATGCTCGCATTTTACTAACTAGTTCGTAGGGTGCTTCGTAATAATCTGCATGAGTTGTATCTATACTTAAGGTTTCATTTTCGTATTCTACTCTAGCTCCTAAAACCCTTAATACATGGGCCATCATCTTAATATCATTAAGGTGTGGAACATTATGAAAAACTGATTTTCCTTTTGCCAGAAGTGCTGCCGTCATAATTGGAAGAATAGCATTCTTAGCACCGCTAATCTTAACATTACCTGCTAATTTTTTACCACCGATTATTACAAATTTATCCATATATATTCCTTTAATAATCTACTTTTAAATGTTTACTTAATTTATCAAGAGCAATTTTATGTTTTTGTTTTGGCATTATCGCTAAATTATATAGTTTCCATTTTATAGCAGGAAGATCTTTTACATGTTCAATTCCTAACAGTTTCCATTTTGGTTGATTATTCTTAAATGACAGAATGAATTGTTTATCATCTTCAGTTAATATTGCATTAATCTCAGCAATCAAATCATCTCTGGTTTTGATAAGTTGATCCAAAGAAACTACTTCTGAAGTCATTCCAATAAACTCATTTTTGTAACTATGTGATATATCCAATCTATTTGGATTCAGTAGTTCAACTATTGGACGAGGATGACTTAACAGATAAACTATAAAAGCTTTCCGAATAGAATCTGTTATTCCTTCATTTTCAAGTAGTTTTGTGATATCGAATAAATCACGAGGATGCTGTCTGTCCAATGCTGCACATATTTTCCCAGCATAAAGATCAGCAGTAGAGAGGATTTGAACTTTTACATCCTTTTGGAATATCTCTTTTGCTTTTGCAGTAAGAGATAAATTTTGAGCTGGAAAAACACTACCCCGAATTACAAAATTTGGTTCGATCTTAACAATTGTATTTTCATTAGAAACAATTAAACCTTTGATTAAATCATCATTGTTAAACTTTTTTTCTGTAACCTTAGAGTTTGGAAAAATCTTTTTTATATAAGTTGAATATCTAAGCAACATTAATGCGATTTTTTGAAAGGCAGTTTCCCTTTTATTTATAGGAAGATATGTTATGTCAATATCAACGGACAGTCGTGGGAAATTACGGATAAAGAAATTTAAGGCAGTTCCACCTTTTAAAGCAAAATCCGATTCTCTAGCTAAAAAGGGGAGAATTCTTATTAATAGGTTTGCTTGCTTAAAATATTGGCTCTGCATCATATGTACTATTTTTGGGAACGGTTATATTATATTTCTTATCAAGTTTTCCGTTTACTTCTATCACACGCTTACCCTTCCCTAAATTCACCGGTTTTACATTGATGTCTTTAAACCAGAAATGATCACTTGTTTCTGCCAGATATAGAAAAAGTCGTTTTACTTTTATTGAATTACAATTTTCTAACAGCATTTGCACTAACTCACTTCGCAAAGTGGTTAAATTATCAAATATTTTTATTGCTTCTTCAAAATTTTGTTTCTGAGGGACATGAAACAATAATTCAAATGCAGCTAATTCGGGAGATGATATCAGTATCGAGAAACTTTTATAATCGAATGAAAAAAGAAATTTCTTCAGATCTATTGCAAAAAGATCGAAAGAGTAATATTGTATTGTCTTTCCCCAATTTTTTTTTGTGAACCAAGTTGGTAATCTTTCTTTACTTGCTCCAAACAAATCTATCTTGGGTTTGAAGGGGATATAATGTGTTAACCCATGTAACTCAAGTGCAGTTTTCCCTCCTGGGTGAGTACTCAGATTTTTCTGAGTTTGCAAGCAATAAAGTGCTCCTTGCCATTCTATTATGTCGAATTTCTTTTTATAGGCACCATATCCCATTCGTTCGATCCAATCACTTTCTACATAACGATGAAGCAAGTCATTGCTCAATCCCATTTTATTCAAATAGGATGTCGAAGCAACTGTACCTGGCGACCATTTCGTTAATATCTGGTTTATTTTAGACATTATAACTTTACCTATTTCCAAGTTATGAGCTTCAACTTAAACCACATATGGTTTATATTTGTGCTCAAAACTTTACTTATTAACAACTTTCAAGTGCTACGATAAACTAGACTCAAATTATTGCAAGAATTTTTTTATTGCATCAATTCTATATAATACTCATGATTCTATCAAGATTATTCAAATCCTGGTATACCTGAATATCCTTGAATCCGTTCTCTTTAGCGATCTCAGTTATTCTAATAGCCTGATCGTAACCTATTTCAAAATATATTTTACCCGATTCCGTCAAATGTTCTTTTGCATTTTGTAAGATTTTATTATAAAAGATCAAACCATTATCATCTGCTTGAAGTGCAGATTTTGGTTCAAAGTCTTTTATCTCAATTGGTAATTGATCATAATCTTTTTGTGAAATGTAGGGTGGGTTTGAGATTATCAAATCATATGTACCTGGTACATCACTAAATATATCAGATTGGCGAAAATTGATATCAACGCAATTGAAAGCTGCATTTTGTTTAGCAATTAACAGTGCATCATTTGAAATGTCCGTTGCCTCAATTATAACGTTATTCAAGTTCTTTGCTAAAGCTATTGCTATCGCACCAGAACCAGTTCCAATATCCAGGATACTGTTTATATTTTTTTCATCATGAATTATTTTCTCAACCAGCAATTCTGTTTCCGGACGAGGTATTAAAACATCTTTTGAGACTTTTATCCTGAAGCCGTAGAATTCAGTTTCTCCCAAAATATATTGGAGAGGTTCGTTTTTTAATCTTCGGGAAGACATCGCGGAAATGATATTGAATTGACTTTCAGAAATTTCTTTTTCCATTTGAAAATAGAGCTCAAGTTTTTTTATTTTCAGTACATGAGATATAATAAGTTCAGCATTCAGTTTTGGGCTTGTGATCTTATTTTTCTCAAACTTAAGTACCAATTTATCCAATATCTTGCGGATTGTCCAGATTCTCAAATTCTCTCCTTAAAAAATAAAAGGTTCATTCAGTAGAATGAACCAATGGAATACGAGAGATCTTAAAAAAAAATTAAAATCCCCGGACTTTCTTTAATATCTTTTCCTGAATATTAGAAGGTGTTTTTTCATGTCTAACATATTCCATTGTATATATAGCTCTTCCCTGTGAAATAGATCGTAATCTGGTAGCGTAACCAAAAAGTTCACTCATGGGAACATATGCTGTAATTTCCTGTTTCTGATTGGAACTCCTGATATTTTCTATCCTGCCGCGTTTAGCATTGATATCACCGATTATCTCTCCAACAAAATCTTCGGGAGAGATAACACTAATTAGTATTATAGGTTCCATAATCACGGCTTTAGCTGCTTGAAATCCATTATTTACGGCAATCGAAGTTGCTATACTGAAAGCAGTTTCACTAGAATCAACTTCATTGAATTTGCCATCTATGAGTTCAATTTTAACCTGTTCTATAGGGCTGCTCATTAATGGACCATCAAGGCATGCATTTAAAGCACTATTTTTAATTGCTTTCCAATATTCTTTAGGTATAGCTTCGGGATCTACTGAATTTATAAAGGTATTCTTTTCACCAGTTTTGAGTTCATCAAGTTTAATTGGTGTAAGTTTCAATTTTACAATTGCAAAATGACCCTTACCATTTAACTCTCGAATAAATTCTCCATTGGCAATAACTGTATTTGTAATAGTTTCACGATATGCAACCTGTGGAGTACCTACATTTGCATTAACATTGAATTCGCGTTTAAGCCGGTCAATAATTATCTCAAGATGTAATTCTCCCATACCGGAGATGAGTGTTTGACCGGTATCCTTATGTTGTGAGACTCTAAAAGTTGGGTCTTCTTCTTCCAATTTTTTCAAACTTATATCAAGATTTTCTTTATCAGCTTTGGTTTTAGGTTCAATTGCAATTGAAATCACTGAGTCAGGGAACGATATAGGTGCAAGAAGCAGATTCATGTCGGATGTTGTGAGAGTGTCGCCGGTTCTTATCTCCTTAGGGCCTACTAAAGCGGCAATATCACCTGCTTCAAGTTCGAAAATGTCTTTCTTCTTATTGGAATGAACTTGTAGAACCCGGGAGACTCGTTCTTTTTTCCCAGTGGTCTGATTAACAATGGAATCTCCACGTTTTATAGAGCCGGAATAGACTCTGATATAGATCAATTTACCAACATATTTATCTACCTGAACCTTAAACGCCAGTGCAGAAAACGGGATTGTAGGATCGGGTTGAATTAGTATCTCTTCATTGCTATCTACAGTAACACCAATTGCCGGGGGTACATCCAGGGGAGAAGGCAGATAATAATTAATGGCATCCAGTAAGGGTTGTACTCCTTTGTTTTTGAGTGAAGATCCACACAGAACAGGTACAAACTGATGTTCTAAGACACCAATACGGATTGCTGAAATTATTTCTTTCTCAGTTATTTCTTTTTCTTCAAGAAATTTTTCCATCAGATCATCATCATATTCAGCTAGATTCTCTAGAAGTATATTTCTTGCTATTTCAGTTTTTGCTAAAAATTTCTCAGGTATTTTTTGAGCATAATATTTCAAACCCATTGATTCCTGATCGAAATAGATAGCTTTCATACTGATGAGGTCGATAACACCTTCAAAACTGTCTTCCTGACCGATAGGGAGTTGAATCGCTAGAGCATTTTTGGTAAGACGGTCATTTATCATGTCTATTGCATGTTCAAAATCTGCACCTGAACGATCCATCTTGTTAATAAAGGCAATACGGGGTATATTATATCTATCTGCCTGATGCCATACTGTTTCTGATTGAGGTTCCACTCCGCTTACTGCACAGAATATCCCAACTGCACCATCCAGTATTCTTAAGGAGCGTTCTACTTCAGCTGTAAAATCAACATGGCCGGGTGTATCAATAATATTAATTTGTTTCTTTTTCCAAAAGCATGTAGTAACCGCAGATGTGATCGTGATGCCACGTTCTTTTTCCTGGGTCATCCAGTCCATCACGGCATTGCCGTCATGAACTTCACCCATTCTATGAATGATGCCGGTATAAAACAATATCCTTTCGGTAGTTGTTGTTTTACCGGCATCAATATGAGCCATTATGCCAATATTACGTATCTCAGATAAATCTCTGTTCTTTGACATAAGGCGATATTCTTTTTAAACTCTAAAATGAGCGAATGCTTTGTTAGCTTCTGCCATTTTATGAACATCTTCACGACGTTTAATACTGGCACCTTCTTTTTTGTATGCGGCCAACATCTCACCCGCAAGGCGTTCAACCATAGTATTTTCAGAACGTTGTCTAGCAAAGGAAATGATCCATCTATACGATAGAGCCTGGGCATTTTTCTTAGTAACTTCTGTTGGAACCTGGTAGTTTGATCCACCAATACGGCGTGAAACCACCTTGATAAGAGGTCTCACATTATCCACTGAAGTAAGAAATACATCCAGAGCTGGTTCCCCTGTTTTTTCTTCAAGGATTTCCAAAGCGCCATAAACGATCTTTTCTGCTAAACTTTTTTTGCCTTCTTTCATAACAGCATTGATGAATTTACTCAATACAACACTTTTATATTTCGGATCAGGATATATTTCTCTTTCTACTGCTTTTCGTCTTCTTGACATCTACATCCTCCTAATTCTTAGGTCTTTTCGTTCCATACTTAGAACGTGAACAGATACGACCATCAACACCTGCTGTATCGAGAGCACCACGAACAATGTGATATCTAACACCAGGTAAGTCTTTTACTCTTCCGCCACGAACGAGAACGATACTGTGTTCCTGCAGGTTGTGACCTTCTCCAGGAATATAAACTGTTACTTCCGCACCATTTGTAAGGCGAACTCTGGCAACTTTACGAAGTGCTGAGTTCGGCTTTTTTGGTGTTGTTGTGTAAACTCTTGTACACACACCTCTTCTTTGTGGGCAGGATCCGAGAGCTCTATTCTGCTTTTTCTTCTCGATCTTCTTTCTGCCTTTTCGTATCAACTGATTAATTGTTGGCACTATTTCCTCCGTTTTTATTAATTAGAAATCAAGGATATCATCAAGCGATTCTTCTGTTTCTTGATGAGCAAACTCTTGTATGATTTCGGTAATCGATTTACCTTCATCAATAGCTTTTTTCACCTGGTTATTATAGAACTTTGTTCCGGTACCGATCGGAATTCTATGTCCGATGATGATACTTTCTTTAAGACCTTCAAGGTTATCCACTTTACCTTCAATAGAAGCTTGTGTAAGAACTTTTGTGGTCTCTTGGAACGAAGCAGCCGAAAGCCAACTTTCTGTTAACAGTGAGGCTTTGGTAATACCCAGAAGGAGTTGCTCAAAGGTAGCTCCTTCGCCACCCTCTTCTTCAATGCGCTTGTTTTCTTTTTTAACTTGATTTCTTGCTACTATCTCACCTTCCAGGAACATAGTATGTCCCGGGTTGAGTATTTTAACTTTTTTAAACATCTGGCGAACGATAACACCAATATGTTTGTCATCGATTTTAACACCTTGTTTTCTATAAACTTCCTGAATTTCATTAACGATTAGTTTCTGAGCAGCGGTAATACCTTTTGCTGTAAGAATATCATGAGGATCAAGAGGCCCGCTTGAAAGTGCATCACCACTTTCTACTTTATCACCTTCGTGAACGATAATTCTTTTTCCAGGAGGGATAATATATTTTTTCTCTGTATCATCACCTGCATTTACATAGATCACACGACCTGATTTTGAAAGATCACCGATCGATACTGTTCCAGCGATCTCTGAAAGAACTGCTTTCTCTTTTGGAGTTCTGGCTTCAAAGAGATCTTGAACCCTTGGCAGACCACCGGTAATATCACTTTGCTTAACAGTTATACGAGAAGATTTCCCAAGTACATCACCAGGAAATACATAAACACCATCTTCAATCTCAACTTTCAAGCCGGATTGGATTGGAACAAGAATTTCCTTACCGGTTTTTGGAATGATCTTGAATTGTGCCTGTAGCTTTCGGTCCTTAGATTCAATAATTGTGATTTCTCTGGATCCCGTAAGCTCATTAAATTCTTCTTTATAAGTGATATCTTTTACAAAATGTTCAAATTTTAGTTCACCTTTAGCTGGAGCTATTAGTGGATTATTATAGTGATCCCAGCTGAATAATTTTGTATTTTTAACGATCTTTTGACCGTCATTAACATAAATAGTAGCAGCATATTCAACTTTATAAGATTCCAGTTCTGATCCATCTTCTTCATCGAGAATCCGGATCTTTCCAAAATAACCACTGGAGATCAATTTATCGTTACGAGTGATGACCGTATTCATCTTTTCAAATTTTATTATACCATCAACATTTGCAGCAACTTCTGCCAGATCCACATCTGTACTTGTTGTACCACCTATATGGAATGTACGCAGAGTAAGCTGAGTTCCTGGTTCACCAATACTTTGTGCAGCGATCACACCAACTGGTTCACCAATAGTAGAATGTTTATTATTTCCCAGATTTCTACCGTAACATTTTGCACAAATACCATTTTCAGATTCACAAGTTAATACGGATCTGATCCGTACAGAATTTATGCCATGATTCTGAATAGTTTGAGCCATTTCATTAGTGATCTCTGAATTAGCATAAACAATTGTTTTTTCAGTTACCGGGTCGACAATATCTTCAGCAGTTGTTCTGCCTTTGATCCTTTCTGATAGTGGCTCTACAGTTTCCAGACCTTCTTTAAGAGCACTAACTATGATACCTTCGATAGTACCGCAGTCTTCACTGGTAATTACAGCGTTTTGAGCTACATCAACAAGACGTCTTGTAAGATAACCGGCATCGGCTGTTTTAAGAGCAGTATCTGCCAGACCTTTACGAGCACCGTGAGTAGAGATAAAGTATTCAAGAACCGTGAGCCCTTCCTTAAAGTTGGACTTGATAGGAGTTTCAATAACTTCAGCTATACTGTCGGATGATCCTCTTGAAGGTTTATCCATTAAACCACGAAGAGCACCAAGTTGTCTGATCTGATCTTTACCACCACGAGCACCGGAAAGGTACATCATGTTTATAGAGTTAAAGCCATTCTTATCAGCTTCCAGCTCCTTCATGAGAAGATCAGTAACTTTCTCAGTAGTCAATTTCCATTTATCAATAACCCTGTTATAACGCTCAGTTTCAGTGATTTCACCATTCATATAACTGCTTATGATCTTTGCTACTTCTTTTTCAGTTTTTGCAATTAGTTTATCTTTGTCTTTTGGTGAGATAACGTCACTGGCACTAAAAGTAATACCGGCTTTTGTTGCGTATTTAAAACCTAGATCTTTAATATCATCCAGGAAGATTGCAGTTCTTGCCTGACCGATCTTTTCATAACATTCCATGGAAAGATCATTCAGTTTACCTTTAGTAAAAGTGTAATTTTTAAAACCAAGTTCAGGAGGTAATATCTGATTGAAGATAACACGACCCACTGTAGTAACGATAAGTTCATCTTGAAAAAGAATCTTGATCCAGGTATATAGATCAATATCAACTTTTTCAGCAATGCGGCCTTTTTGATTTTTAAGATGATCTTCCTGTTCATAAGCAAATAGAACTTCATCTGAAGAGGTAAAGCATCTTAATTTACTTGTATCTTCCGGCTGTTTATATTTTAAAATTGTCAGGTAATAATTACCGAGTACAATATCCTGATTTGTTGCCATTGCTAATTTTCCGCTGGCAGGAAGCAGCAGATTTCTTGTTGAGAGCATAAGAACTCTTGCTTCCATCTGAGCTTCATTGGAAAGTGGAACATGAACTGCCATTTGGTCACCATCAAAGTCAGCATTATATGGGATACATACAAGGGGATGAAGCTGGATAGCTTTTTCTTCTATAAGTACCGGCATAAATGCTTGAATACCATGTTTATGCAATGTTGGCGCACGGTTAAGCAGAACCGGATAGTCCTTGATAACTTCTTCCAGGATCTTCCATATTTCAGGACGTTTCTTTTCGATTAATTTCTTTGCTGTTTTTGCTTTTTCAGCTTCACCGATCTTCTCCAATCTTTCAATAATGAAAGGTTTAAATAATTCGATAGCCATATCTTTAGGTAATCCGCATTGATGCAATTTAAGGTTAGGTCCTACTGTAATAACTGAACGACCTGAATAATCCACACGTTTACCAAGCAGGTTTTGACGGAATCTACCGCTTTTACCTTTAAGTTGATCAGCAAGAGCTTTCAGAGGTCTGTTACCTCTTCCTTTTACCGGTCTGGTTTTTCTTGAATTATCAATTAGGGCATCAACGGCTTCCTGCAGCATACGTTTTTCATTTCGTAAGATCACTTCAGGAGCATTAATATCAATGAGACCGCGAAGACGGTTATTACGTGTAATAACTCTTCTATAAAGTTCATTGAAATCAGCTGTAGCGAATCTACCGCCATCAAGCTGAACCAAAGGTCTTAAGGTTGGCGGCAGAACAGGGAGAACTTCCAGGACCATCCAGGCAGGATTATTACCGGATTTACGGAAAGCATCAATGATCTTAAGTCGTTTAATGGCTTTCTGTTTCTTTTGAATGGAAGTTTCCATTTTAATGATTGTACGCAGATTCATTGATTCATCTTCAAGATTTATCTCTTCAAGTAGGCCTTTAATAGCCTCAGCTCCCATCTTGGCAACAAAATCTTCACCAATACGATCTCTGATCTCATAATATTCATCAACATTTACAAGATCTTTTTCTTCATAGTCGCTGTCACCTGGATTAAGAACTATATATGATTCGTAGTAGAGAACGCGTTCTAATTTGCTTACCGGCATATTAAGTAGTGTTCCGATGACACTCGGCATACTTTTCACAAACCAGATATGTGAGATAGGAACTGCCAGTTCAATATGTCCCATACGTGAACGACGTACACGTGAAGTTGTTATTTCTACACCGCAGCGGTCACAAACTGTGTTTTGGAAACGTTTTTTCTTATATTTTCCACAGCTGCATTCATAATCCTTTTCAGGACCAAAAATCCTTTCGCAGAAAAGACCACCTTTTTCAGGTTTCAGTGTACGATAATTCAAAGTATCAGGTTTAGTAACTTCACCATAACTCCATTCACGGATCGAATCGGGAGAAGCTATCTTGATCCTTACTTTGTCGTAATTTTCTATTCTTTTATCTCGCTTTATATCTCTAATCATTTACACACCTCCATTATGCTTTTTGTCTGCAATAAATTCGACATCAAAGCAGAGGGATTTTAATTCACTCACTAACACATTGAACGATTCCGGAATACCCGGTTTTGGCGGGTTCAACCCACTAGTTATAGCCTTGAAGGCATTAGTTCTACCTTCTACATCATCACTCTTGATCGTAAGCATTTCTTCCAGAAGACGTGAAGCTCCGTAAGCTTCTAACGCCCATACTTCCATCTCACCTAATCGTTGACCACCATGTTGAGCTTTACCACCCAAAGGCTGCTGTGTGATTAGTGAGTAAGGTCCGGTAGAACGTGCGTGCATTTTATCTGCAACCAGGTGATTTAGCTTAAGCATATACATAATTCCAACTGTAACTCTTTCTTTAAAAGGTTCACCAGTTTTTCCGTCATAAAGTATCTGCTTTCCATCCAGGTTTAATTTTGCTTTTTTCATAGAATTATCTATATCGGTAAGAGTTGCACCATCGAAAACTGGAGTTTCATAATGAACACCAAGTATTCTAGCTGCCATACCGAGATGAGTTTCCATGATCTGACCAATATTCATACGAGAAGGTACACCCAGAGGATTAAGAATTATATCAACCGATTCACCATTTTCCATATACGGCATATCAGCGAGAGGACTTATCCTGGATATTACACCTTTATTCCCATGACGACCTGCCATCTTATCACCAACAGCAATCTTACGTTTTTTAGCGATGTACACCTTAACCATTTTGCGAACACCATAAGGAAGTTCATCTCCATGTTTAAGACGTTCTTTGGCTTTTTTGAATATATTTTCACTTTCTTCATAAGCTGTTTTAGCTTTCAGTATAATATCATTATATATAGATTGGTTTATTTCTGGATCTTCTACTAAATCATAATCAAGGTTTATTCGTTTAAAATTGATCTTCTTCAAATCATTTTTAGTAATTTTCTTACCTGAAGGAATGAAGAACATATTAGTTTTCTCATCAACTATGTTCTTAGCTGTGTTACCCAGAAGAACTTCTTCAAGTTTATTTTGTAGATATTCTTGAATCTTCTTCTGTCTCTCTTTGTGTCCCTGCTTGATGCGTTGAAGAGATTCCAGCTTTAATTCCTGATCATCCAATTCTTCAGTAGACTCAAGACGTGAGAAGACCTTAACATCAATTACTACGCCTTCCATACCAGGTTTAGATTTTAATGAACTGTTGGTAAAGTCACCAGCACGATCACCAAAAAGAGCACGCATAAGGTTCTCTTCCGGTGATGGATCGATATCAACATTTTTAGGAGTTATCTTTCCAACAATGATATCACCAGCTTTAACAACTGATCCAACTCTGATAACACCTGATTTATCCAAATTTCTAAGAGCCTTAATAGGAACGTTGGGAATATCATAGGCAAGTTCTTCCTTACCGTTTTTCATTAGTCGCACAAGAACTTCATGCTCTTCAATATAAACTGATGTAAGTAGATCTTCACGAGCAACTCGTTCGCTGAGAATTATAGCATCCTCATAATTATATCCATACCAAGGCATAAAGGCAACAATCATATTGCTTCCAAGTGATAATTTGTTTTCTGCTATTGCCGGACCATCAGAGATCATATCTCCTTTCTTCACTTTTTGACCTGCTATTACAGATGGTCTCTGGTGAATTGATGTGTCCTGGTTGGATCGAGCAAATTTTTTCAGATAAATTCGGTTATCAGTACCAATATCAAGAATACTGTCATCTGGATTATCTCTCTCAATATCTATATATGAGCTTGTTACTTTCTTCACAACTCCATTGAATGGAGCAGTAGCAGTAGCACCACTATCATGAGCAATGATTCCTTCCATCCCTGTCCCAACAATTGGAACCTCAGGATTCATTAATGGAACAGCCTGGCGCTGCATATTTGATCCCATCAAAGCCCGGTTTGCATCATCATGCTCCAAGAACGGAATTAGAGATGCAGAAGCAGAAACGATCTGCTGTGGTGATACATCCAGGTATTGTACTTCTTCTGGCTTCACTTGCTTGAATTCACCCTGAATACGTGCAAACACAAGTGTGTCAGTAATTATAGCATTTGCATCATAATTAACATTTGCCTGTGCGATTGTGTAATTCTCTTCCTGGTCTGCATCAAGGAATTGCACTTTGGAAGTTATCTTACCATTTTCAACCTTGATGTAAGGAGTTTCTAAAAATCCCAGAGAATTTACTCTTGCATACATAGCGGGTGAAGAGATAAGACCGATATTAGGACCCTCAGGAGTCTCAATCGGACAGATACGTCCGTAATGAGAATAGTGAACGTCTCTAACTTCAAATCCAGCACGCTCTCTGGTAAGACCACCAGGTCCAAGAGCAGAAAGTCTTCTTTTATGTGTGATCCCTGTAAGCGGATTTGTTTGTTCCATATACTGGGAAAGCTGTCCTGTAAGGAAGAATGACTGTACAACAGCAATAAGTGCGTTGCTATTAATAAGATCATGAAGTGTAACTTCGTCAGGATTAGCAATAGACATTCTTTCTACAGCAGTTCTAGCAACACGTGAAAGTCCAATATTATATTGTTCTGAGAGTAGTTCGCCAACTGTTCTAACTCTTCTGTTAGCTAAGTGGTCAATATCATCAACCTTGTCTTCATCTCTATAAACAGCGATCAATTTATCAACGATCGCAATAAGGTCTTCTTTTGTAAGAACATGAATCTTCTCATCAATATTAAGACCCAAACGTGTGTTTAATTTATGTCGTCCAACTTTACCTAGGTTGTATCTTCTAACATTGAAGAACATTCTGTTGAATAGATCTAAGGCAATTTCATAGGTAGGTTCTTCACCTGGACGAATTAGTGTGTATATTTTTTTTAATGCTTCTTCTTGTGTCGTTGTCTGATCTTTAGCGATTGTTTGTTCTATAATTTTTCTAGTAATTTCGAACTCAGGTTTTATTACATCTATCTTTTTAATACTACCTTCAATCATCGCTTCGATCTCGTCATTTCCAATTTCACTACCAGCTTCAAACAGGATCTCACCAGTTTCACTGTTCATTACATCAGCGAAGAGGAATCTGTCCTTAGCTTTTTTCACATCGATTTTTTCTTTTTCATAAAAATAATTTCTAAGATCCATGTTAGTAGATAAACCTACTGCACGTAATAAAACAGTTGCCGGTAGTTTTCGTCTTTTATCAATAAGAACAAAAAGAGCGTCGTAACTATCCATATTAAATTCCAGCCATGATCCGTTATAGGGGATCAATTTTGCAGAGTTCAATGTTTTACCACTAGGGTGTTTTGCTTCTGAGAAAAAGATACCGGGTGATCTGTGAAGCTGACTAATAATTACACGTTCAGCTCCATTAATAATGAATGTACCCTGATTTGTGATCAGAGGGATCTCACCAAGAAAAACATCTTGTTCGATCGTGCTTTTAACCCTTTTATCACCTGTTTCCTTCAGAATTTCCTCATCGTAAATAATGAGTCTCATCCTGGCTTTCACAGGTGCTTGATAGGAAAGATTTCTTTCGATACATTCATCGGTAGAATATTTTTCTTTAAGTACTATATAATCAATAAATTCGAGGTAGTAGATCCCTTTTTGATCTTCTAACGGGAATATTGATTTGAGAACAGCTTGCAGTCCTTCTTCTATACGTTTTTGCGGATGTATCTCTTTCTGAATAAATTGATCAAAAGAGTCAATTTGCATTGAAAGAAGATTTGGAACGTGTACAAAAGGAAGACCAGCCTGTTCAGCTTTCTTTCTGATACGAGAAAAATTTTGAATTTTCAAAAGTTTATACTCCTTATTTTATTGTGTATGGGTAAATTTTCATACAAATATTTATCATTATAAATAAGGTAACGGAAGTGAACAGTAGGGTTCACTTCCGTATAATAATTTTGCTGATTATTTAACTTCTACCGATCCGCCAACTTCTTCAATTTGAGCTTTGATGGCTTCAGCTTCTTCTTTTGCAACACCTTGAACAACAGGGTTCGGTGCATTATCAACTAATTCTTTAGCTTCTTTCAAACCTAATTTCGTGATTGAACGTACAACTTTAATAACCTGGATCTTTTTAGCTCCAGAGCTAGTTAAAACAACATCAAATTCTGTTTTTTCTTCAGCAGCTTCTCCACCGGCAGCAGCAGGTGCAGCAACAGCTACTGGAGCAGCAGCAGTAATATCGAAGATTTCTTCTAATTCTTTTACAAGCTCGGAAAGTTCGATTACACTCATTTCCTTAATAATATCAATAACTTGTTGTTTTTTGTCAGCCATTATATCCTCCATCCTATATATATTTATTTTTTTTCTTTTGCTTTGGCTATTGTGTCGATTGCATAGATAAATTTTCTCAAGATTCCACTAAGAGCACCAACGAAACCTGTAATAGGAGCATTGAAACCTTGTAGAACCATAGACAATAGGACTTCTTTTGATGGTAGCTTAGCTAATTGCTCAAGTTGATCGATATTCATTATATCTTTTCCAACTAGACCAATTTTAAATTTTGGGAAGTCCTTGTCTTCCATAATATCATTTTTGAATTTTGATAATTCTCTGGCAGCTGTTACTTCATCTACTTTTGAAATTGCAACAGCAGTCGGGCCATTTAAGTGCTCATCAAATTCTTTGATTCCCAATTCATTAAGAGCGATCTTAATAAATGTGTTCTTTGAAATGAAATAGTCAACATCTGCACTTCTCATTCTATTTCTAAGTTCGTCTACTTCTTCAATATTGATTCCTTTATAATCGATCAGTACGATTGATTTAGCATTATCGAGTCTATCTTTGATTACTTTTATTGCTTCTTCCTTGTATGCTTGTACCATAATAAACTCCTATTGCTTCGCAAGCTTTGATATGCTTGTCACATCTAAACTGATTCCGGGACCCATTGTTGAAGTGACATGAATAGAATTAATATAAATGCCTTTTAATGCTGCAGGTCTTTCTCTAATAATTGCTAAAATGATAGTAAGTATATTTTCTGTTAGCTGCTTTGCTGTGAAATTTAACTTACCTGCAACAATGTGGAGATTTGAAAACTTATCTATACGATAAGTGATCTTTCCACCTTTTGCATCAGTTACTGCCTGTTTAATGTTCATTGTAACTGTACCGTCTTTTGGATTCGGCATAAGACTACGAGGTCCTAAAACGCGTCCCAAACGACCGATTTTACCCATTAAGTTCGGAGTTGTAATTGCAACGTCAAAATCAAACCAACCTGAATTGATCTTTTCAACGTATTCATCTACTCCAACATAATCGGCACCAGCTTCTTTTGCTTCATCTGCTTTATCACCTTCCGCAAAAACCAGAACAGTAGAAGTTTGACCACTACCATGAGGCAATACTAAAGAGTTCCTGATTTGTTGATCAGCTTTCCGAGGGTCGACACCTAAATTCATATGTAGTTCAACAGTTTCATTGAATTTAGCTTTTGGATATTTCAAAAGCAATTCAACAGCTTCGCTGAGCTCATATCTTTTTGTTTTGTCGATCATCTCATGAGCTTGTTTGTACCTTTTACTAGCCATTAACACTCCTTATCGATAATCTCCTGCATAAGAATTATCGTGTTTTAGTCTTCGACTAAAACTCCCATATTCCTTGCAGTGCCTTCAATCATACGCATAGCACCTTCAATATTGTATGCGTTTAGATCTTTCATCTTTAGCTCGGCTATCTTTTTAACCTGAGCTTTAGTTATTTTTCCTACTTTCTCCGTGTGTGGAGTTCCAGACCCTTTTGCCAATCCAGCTTCTTTCTTAATTAGAACAGCAGCAGGTGGAGTTTTGATCTCAAAAGTGTAGGATTTGTTTTTCTTAACGTAAATTACAACTGGAAATATCATTCCTGGAGAATCTTTTGTTTTCTCATTAAATGCCTTACAGAATTCTCCAATATTAATTCCTGCTTGACCAAGAGCCGGACCTACTGGAGGTGCCGGAGTTGCCTTTCCTGCCGGAAGTTGCAACTTTACTAAATGTTCAATATCTTTGGGTTTTGCCATTTTATTCCTCTATTTACATAAGTTCAATCTGATCGATTCTGACTTCTACAGGGGTAACTCTTCCAAACACAGTTACCTTTACAGTAAGTTTGATCTTATCATCATGTAATTTTTCAATTACACCTTCAAAATCACTAAAGGGACCAGATGTTATTTTTACCATATCACCAGGGATATAGTTTACATCTTGTGATGTGGCTTTATCGCGATCTTCAATACCCAACAAACGTTTTACTTCATTCTCTGAAAGAGGTTGCGGTTTCTTGCCTGTACCTAAAAAATGGGTTATACCAGGCAACCCGATAACAAATGAGTATAACTCAGGTGTTAATTCCGCTTCAAGTATTACATAACTGTTGAATAATTTTTTTTCACGTTCTATTTTCTTCCCATCTCTGATGTGAAACGTTTTCTGCGTAGGGATCATTATTTGCCCAATATTGTTTTCCAGGGCAGAACCTTTGATCCCTTTTTCTATTGCTTCTTTTATTTTAAACTCATGGGAAGCATAAGTGTGAACAACATACCACTTCATTTAATTAACCTTTCATCAATAATTTTCTGATTAAAAAGCCGAATCCTGTATCCACTAAAGATAAAAATATTGCTACGAATATTGACATTAGAATTACAACAGTAGTACCTTCTTTAATGTCAGCTTTAGTTGGCCAGGTTACATAAGCCATTTCTATTTTTACGCTTTTGAAAAAACCGAATATTTTTTTAAACATATTATCTCACCTTAATGGCAGGCCCGGCAGGACTTGAACCCGCAACCCCTGGTTTTGGAGACCAGTGCTCTACCAATTGAGCTACAAGCCTGCATTATTTATTATCTTGTTTGCTTATGTTCAGTATGTTTTCTGCAAGTAGGGCAGTATTTCTTATACTCAACTCTTTTTGGGTGAGTTCTTCTATTTTTAGTAGTAGTATAATTTCTGTTCTTACATACTTCACAAGCTAATGTAATAATTTCTCTCATTTTTTCCTACTCGATAACATCGCCGACAACACCAGCGCCGATAGTTCTTCCACCTTCACGAATCGCATAACGAAGACCTTTCTCCATAGCAATTGGTGTGATAAGTTCTGCTGAAATCGTTACATTATCACCTGGCATTACCATCTCCACTCCCTCTGGAAGTGTGATAGAACCGGTCACATCTGTTGTTCGGAAATAAAACTGGGGTCTATATCCTGTGAAGAATGGCTTGTGACGTCCACCTTCATCTTTGGTTAATACATAAGTCTCACCTGAAAACTTTGTGTGTGGAGTGATCGATTTCGGCTTAGCTAATACCATGCCACGTTCGATCTCATCTTTTGCCATACCACGAAGTAATATTCCTACATTATCTCCGGCTTCTCCACTATCAAGAAGTTTTCGGAACATCTCAACACCTGTACAGGTTGTTGTGACTGTTTCACGAATTCCTACTCTTTCAATTTTGTCACCAACTTTTACAATACCACGCTCAATACGTCCGGTAGCAACTGTTCCTCTACCTGATATTGAGAATACATCCTCAACAGGTAATAAGAAAGGCTTGTCTGTATCTCGCTCTGGAAGTGGAATATAGGAATCAATTGCATCCATTAGTTCTTGAATTGTTGCTTCACCTTCCGGCTCTCCATTAAGGGCTTTCAAAGCTGAACCTGTTACGATTGGAATCTCGTCTCCTGGAAATTCATATTCTTCTAATAACTCACGAACTTCCATCTCTACTAATTCAAGTAGTTCAGGATCATCTACAAGGTCTGCTTTATTTAAGAATACAACCATTGCTGGTACACCAACCTGACGGGCAAGCAGGATATGCTCACGAGTCTGTGGCATTGGACCATCAGCTGCACTTACTACTAAGATAGCTCCGTCCATCTGAGCGGCACCAGTGATCATGTTCTTTACATAATCTGCGTGACCTGGACAATCAACATGAGCATAATGACGATTAGCTGTCTCGTACTCAACATGTGCTGTCGCTATTGTAATTCCACGTTCTTTTTCCTCTGGAGCGTTATCGATGCTGTCAAAGCTTTCAAACTTAGCTCCACCTGTCTTACTGAGGTAAAGCGTAATAGCTGCTGTGAGTGTGGTCTTTCCATGATCTACGTGACCAATTGTTCCAACGTTCACATGTGGTTTACTTCTTACAAACTTTTCTTTAGCCATTTCTCCCTCCTTGGCAATTTTTTTTGATTATTCTTATTATACTTTTTTACTGGTGCTCACGATCGGACTTGAACCGATGGCCTCATCCTTACCAAGGATGCGCTCTACCGTACTGAGCTACATGAGCTGTTAAAATGGAGCGGGAGACGAGGCTCGAACTCGCTACCCTTAGCTTGGAAGGCTAATGCTCTACCAAATGAGCTACTCCCGCTTGATTTATTGTGAATTTAAAATGGTGGAGGGGGGAGGATTTGAACCTCCGAAGGCATCCACCGACAGATTTACAGTCTGTTCCCTTTGACCACTCGGGAACCCCTCCATTATATGGTGCCGACAGTAGGAATCGAACCCACAACCGCTCGATTACAAGTCGAGTGCTCTACCGTTGAGCCATGTCGGCAATCTGATGTCGAAGCAGAAAAATTTTTTGAAATTTCTCTGTCAACAATTTTCACTTATATATAGATAAAAAGACCTAATACGACCGAATAGACAAAAAATTTTCTTTGGCTATATGTGTCAAATCTTTTTATATATTTAATTAAAAAAATCTTAGTGTTGAAAATGATTAGTTTGTATCAGAATTTAAATGCCAATTTTAGCGTAGAATAACAAGTTAGGGTAAAATTGAAGTTTTAAATGATATTCCTATTTTTCAATACTCCATTCGGTTCCTTCTGGTGTATCTTTGAGAACTACCCCGATTTTCTTCAGATCATTACGGATCGCATCTGCCATTTTCCAGTTTTTTTCCTTTTTAAAACTAATTCGATAATTTATGATAAGGTCGATTAATTCGTTTGAAATGTCGCTGATCTCATTATTTAGTTTCTCTTCAATATTCATAAAGAAACCTAACACATTACCAAGTTCAATCAATAGATGAATATAGATTGGATCTTTTGTCTTATTGTAAGTTTTAGTAATATCGAATAAAACTGAAATTGCTTTCGCAGTATTAAAATCATTGTTCATTGCAGAAATGAATTCATCTTTATATTTGAGATGAACATCTGAATATTCAAATTTATTATCTTTTATGCTCAGGTAATCAGATTCTTTTAAAATATTGTAAAAATTTTTCACAGCCTGTTTTGATTCTATAATGATACTTTCATTAAAATCGATTGGGCTTCTATAATGTTTGGAAAGGAAGAAAAAACGGATTGATTCAGCATCATATTTTTTTAGAATATCACGAGCTGTAAAAAAGTTATTTAAACTTTTCGACATCTTTTCTCCTTCGATATTTAAATAACCATTATGCATCCAATAATTTGCCAGATTCTTATTTCCAGATGCTTCAGCTTGTGCTATCTCATTTTCATGATGAGGGAAAATAAGATCAATGCCACCACCGTGAATATCAAAGGTTTTACCAAGTAATTTACGTGACATTACTACGCATTCAGTATGCCAGCCGGGACGTCCTTCACCCCAGGGACTCGACCAATTAGGTTCACCTGATTTTGCTTTTTTCCATAGTGTAAAATCAGCAGGATGTTTTTTTTGTTTATTTGCTTCAACACGTGCACCTGCTTTTAGATCATCTATTTTTTTTCCAGAAAGTTTGCCATAACCGGGAAAATCAGAAACAGAAAAATAAACATCTCCATTAACTTCATAGGCAATATTCTTTTCCACAAGTTCTTTGATCAGGTCAATCATATCATTTATATATTCAGTAGCTTTTGGATGGTGATCGGCTGGACTTATTTCTAAAGCCCGGCAATCTTCAAAAAAAGCTTTAGTATATTTTGCTGCGATCTCTGAGACGGGAATATTCTCTTCTATCGAGCGCTGAATAAGTTTATCATCAATATCTGTAATATTACGCACAAAAGTGACTTCATTTCCCAGGTATTCAAAAAAGTTTTTTACTACATCGAAAAAAATAAGCGGTCTTGCATTTCCAATGTGAAAATAATTATATACTGTAGGACCGCAGACATACATTTTTACTTTACCTTGCGTTATTGGCTTAAATTCCTCTTTTCTATTTGATAAAGTATTATAAATATTCATTCAAACTCCGTTCTCTAGTTTCTAATAGTAATTATTACTAAGTTGTTGTTCAAGTCAAGCTCTACAAATTTTCATAAGCCAAAACCGTAATGACACTACTTCCATAATTTTTATGATAGATTATCATCTCATTCCATTTCTCCGATAAATTTTCCCGGGGAGAATGTTCAATTACTATGCATCCATTTTGAGTTAAAATATCATTATCAACAGCTTTCTCAATTGTATTATTTACAAGATCTTTATTATAGGGTGGATCCATAAAGATCAGATCAAATTTTTTCTCGCAGCCATTTAAAAATGCACTCACTTTTTTTCTGTGGATCTTACAATCGGAAGTACATTTCAGTTTCTCTATATTACGTATCATGGTTTTAATCGATTTGTCGGAAAAATCTACAAAATCTACAAATTCAGCATTTCGGCTGATAGATTCAAAACCAAGTGCACCGCTGCCAGCATAGAGATCGAGGACATTCTTACCTGAACATGAGGGTATAACGGAAAAAATGACTTCCTTTATATAATCTGTAGTTGGTCTAGCTGTATTACCGGGAACAGCAAATAGATTTGCTTTCTTATACTTTCCTGTAATTATTCTCATTTATGACCTTTCTTAGTGAAAGAAAATTTGATTTCCAGTTGTTGAGGTTTCATCTCAAAACGTGGACAACCCAGCAGATGTGTATCTGCTGATTGTTTACATGAATGTATGCATTTAGAGCACAATTTATTAATTTCTTTAATCTGTTTCGACATTCTCTGAAACTTTTAGTAACTCAATTACGTAATTCAAATCAGATAATTTGATCTCGGTAAAAGGGGTATCTGCTCCTACATTTTCTTTTAAAACTCTTTCCACTATATCGGGTCTTATTTTTGAGAGTGAAACTAATAAACTCTGGATTTTATTCTCATCTTGTGGTTTTATGAGAATTTCTAATTCTTCTTTTTCTATCAATTGTTCAGGTTCTCCAGAAACATTGTCAAGTTGACTATTTTCTTCTATTTTATTTTCTAAAAGTTCTTCGATAGATCTAAATTCATCAGGTCGTTCTAGCTCTTCCATAGTAACTTCAGGTTTATCTGGTTCCAAGTTAAAATCTTCTTCGATCTCTAATGAAATATCATCTTCTAATGATTCACCTTTTTCCGAAGACTCATTAATCTCAATTTTCTCTTTTTCAGTTTTTGTTTCTATGGGTTCTTCAATCTCAAGAGCATCCTTATCTTCGATCTCAGGGATCTTCTCAATATCGGGAATAAGTTTTTCGTTTTTATCCTCATCTAATTCGTCAATTTCACCATTGTCTTTGTTGCTGTCTTCTGGCGTAATTGTTTCTTCTACATTAATTTCGTTTTTTTCTGCCTCTAATGATTGATCTATTGCCGTGATCTCATCCTGGATCTCCAGTCCTGCAACACTTTCGGTAACGGCATCTTCTTTATCTAACTTTGTCAATTCTTCCGGATATGTTTCTTCACATTTTATATCAGCTTGTGAATCTTTATAAGCTTTATATTGATCATGAGGTAAAATATGAAAAATCCTCTTTTCTTCATCTGTAAATAGATTATCAACGATAGTGGAATATTCTAATGTATTTTCTTTAAATATTTTATTTTGCAGTTCTTCAATTTTATTTTGCAGTCCTTCTGAAGGATTTTCCCTATAAAGATTTTTATAAATTACTAGAGCGTCGATATATTGATTCTGATTTTCATATAATTCAGCCAAAGTAATTGTAGGTGTTGCCTTATCAGCCATAATTAATCTCCCAGCGAAATCTGATCGCTAATTTTCTCTATCGTTTTCTTGCCTATCCCCTTAACTTGCAGGAGATCTTCTTTCTTCTTGAATTTACCGATCTTATTTCTTAACGCAATAATTTTATCTGCTTTTGAAGGACCAATACCCTTAATTTTTGTCAATTCGTTTTTATCAGCAGTATTAATATTTATAATAAATTTGTCATAATTATCCTTAGATTTAGTATAGATATTAGTAGTTGTGGAATCCTCAAAAGCAAGATCAATAAAGTACTCTTCAATTTTTTCGTAGGTCTTTTTTCCAATACCTTTGATGTTCATTAATTCTTTTTTAGATTGGAATCCATTATCTTCTTTATACTGCAGGATATCATTTGCTTTTTTTTCACCAATCCCCGGTATTGTGATCAGTTCTTCTTTGGTAATATTTTGAAGATCATATTTTAGCTGATAATCCTGTTGAAAATTTAAACTATCAGTTTTATCAACATCTTCACCTGCTGAAAGACCAGTATATTTTATAAATAAACCAATAAAAGCAAAAAGAAGGATAAATAAAATTAGTTTCTGTTCATCAGAGGTTAGGAAATTATTCAGTTTATTCATTTTTCCTGGTAGATCAAATTGATCATTGTCTGTCCTACTACCTTAAGAGAATGAGGTGAACACTTATCCGGCGTATCTTCTAAAGTATGCCAAACAGGATATTCAAAATCAATGATATCTATGGCATTAAAACCTGCTGCAATGAGCGGATAATGATCATCATAGATTTGTGTTTCTATTCTTGATTTGAATTCACTGTATTCAAGCTTATCTGCAATGTTCCATACTTCCCTGACCAGATTGGGAGAATTATGGTATGAAAAATGTTCTATATTGATCGAGAGGTCTGCATCACCTATCATATCAATGACAATAGCCTTTTCAGGTTTTGGCTTTGTATAATGTTCAGCAAAGAATGAAGAACCTAAACACCAGGTTTCGTTATCTCCGTATGTTCCGGAATCCTCCAGATCAAAAAAGACCAGATCAACTCCAAATTGAGCAGGTTGTTCAGCAGCTACTATCTCTGCCAATTCCAGTAAAACGGCTACTCCGCTTGCTCCATCGTTTGCACCGGGAATAGGAATATTATGCAGAGATTTATCTTCCTCTTTATCTGCCCATGGCCGGGTGTCATAATGTGCACCGAAAAGAATTCTTCTACTCATTTGCGGATAAAAACTTGCAATGATATTTTCACCATAAATTTCTTCTCCATTAAGGACCACAGAGAATTTTTGTGATTCAACCTTTGCATTACATTTCGTTAATTCATTTATGATATATTCTCTACACAGTTCAATGCCATCTGAACCGGGATATCTAACACCAAGATCACACTGTTTTTCCAGGTGGCTAAATGCACTTTCCGCATCGAAATCAGGATAATTACTGGCACAAGAAGTTATTGCAACGATTAATAAAGATATTAATAATAATTTGTTCATAATCCCTTCCTCAATTCTAAATTCTAGAAAAAGCGAAGTAGAAAAATCTGTCAATTTTGTTTTTTTTGAAATACAAAATTCAATCTTGCTATATGATTATTCTTACATTATTTGTATTTATGTGAAATTATAGATGAAGATCTGCTTATTCTTTCTGTGAGTGGAAATACTGATGTTATAGTTTCTATTGATGTTGTGGAAGTCACCTTCAGCGCTGCCGATAACTGGAATGGCTCTGAGACACTTATTTTCACTGTGGATGATGGTGTAGAATGCAGTCGAGACACAGCATTCAATGATGTGGAAATAGTTGTAACTCCTGTTAATGATGAACCGGTTTTGATCGGTTTCCTACCCGAAGAAACTGAATTTACAGTAATCCTGGACAGCATAATTACTTGTGGAATGCAGCATCATATAGTTCCGGGATCTATTTCTATAAATTAACAACACCATCGTACACTCAAACGGAAAAGATGATTTTACTGAAATAGCAACAGCAAAGCGTAGAACAGGGGATGGCTTAGGTCATCCCCTGTTTTCATATATTAAAACACTTGATACTACAAAATGAAAATTTACAAATCATTTTATAAAAAAAGAAGGTTTCAGAAAAATTTCTGAAGCCTTCTTTAACAAAATGGCCGAGAGGGCAGGAATCGAACCTGCCGTAGACAGTTTTAGCTGCCCATTACTGGTTTTGAAGACCAGTTGGAACACCAGATCCATCCTCTCTTCAGCTTTAACAAAA
>Ga0307990_1000420_pt1 | contig 38386 bp, 26 predicted proteins | sample EllFjometagen129_FD_203168 | JGI IMG/M metagenome (GOLD analysis project Ga0307990, IMG submission 203168) | Marine microbial communities from Ellis Fjord, Antarctic Ocean - #129 | ecosystem: Environmental > Aquatic > Marine > Unclassified | place: Southern Ocean | collected 2014-10-08
AACATCTGTCGCAAAAAAAATGATTTTAGAAGAATGATAATGGAAATTCCAAAATAGTTATTAACAGCATATTGTTGATAACTGCTTCTTATACTTATTTGTTACCCCTGTTTTTTGAGGGGATACATTTTTACTGTAAATTATTGTGTCGCTATATTTATGTTTAAATATTTGATCTTTCTTAGTGTCGCTGAGTGTGCCACGATTGCTATCAATCATTTTATTTGCATTATAAATTAGAGTTTACAATATTGTAATGATTTGATTTACTTACTTGTTTTATTAAAATAATCTAAATCTAAATGTGGCGTTGTTTCGTGGAATTTGGTGTTTTTGTGTTTTTGTGGCAAAAAAATAAATGCCACTAAATCACGAAGACACAAAAATTCACAAAAAAAGGTAGCGCCATATTTAATTATCAAAAATGAAAACGTAACATGTTCTATATATGGTGTTTGATGCTTTAAATACTAAATCAAAGAGCCTTAATAAATTCGCTGATTGCTATCGGGGTGTCTGCGTGGTAATTTTTAAAGAGATACCACGAAGACACTAAGTTCACAAAGGTTCACTCAGGGAAATATTTGCAACATTTAATTTTCACCAAATAAGAAGTTCTGAAATTTTGAAAAGTTTTTGCAATTTTATTTCCCTTGAAAATGCTTAAAAACCAACTCACCTTTTATATTTCCAATCGCTGTTTGTAATTCCTCTTTGGTAGCTTGTTTTATTTTTTTAACCGATTTAAATTTGGATAGCAGATTTTTTGTCAGGGTTTCGCCAATGCCTTCAATTTCGGTCAGTTCACTTTTAATAGTGCCTTTTTCGTGGCGCTTTCGGTAGTGTGTAATCCCAAAGCGGTGGGCTTCATCGCGCAGGTGTTGAATAATTTTTAAACTTTCCGATTTTTTATCCAGGTGAAGGGGTAGGGGGTCATCAGGGAAGTATAGTTCCTCAAGCCGTTTGGCAATGCCGATAATGGTGATCTCTCCCCGAAGCTTAAGTTTTTCAAGGCTTTTAACGGCTGCTGAAAGTTGCCCTTTTCCTCCATCTACAACAATGAGTTGGGGTAAAGGCTGCCCCTCATCCTGCATGCGTTTATAGCGTCTGTAAATTACTTCTTCCATCGAAGCAAAATCGTTTGGCCCTTCCACAGTTTTAATATTAAAATGGCGATAATCTTTTTTACTGGGTTTTGCATTTTTAAAACAAACCATGGCAGCCACCGGATAATTTCCCTGCATATTCGAGTTGTCGAAACATTCGATATGGTCGGGCAACTCTTTCATACGCAGGTCTTTTTGCATGGTGCTCAAAATGCGTTTGGTATGCCTTTCGGGATCAGTAAGCTCAATATGTTTCCGTTTTTCAAGGAGGTAATATTTTGCATTTCGTTCCGAAAGTTCCAACAAGTGTTTTTTATCCCCAATTTTTGGAACGGTCATCGTAATATCCGGAAATCCAATTTCAAGCTCAAATGGCAGGATGATCTCTTTGGAAGTGCTTTCAAACCGTTGTCTGAAATCCAAAATTGCCAGCGATAATAGTTCATCGGGGCTTTCGTCCAGTTTTTTCTTAAGCTCAATGGTGTGTGCCTGCACAATGGCTCCGCTTATTACTTTTAAATAATTTACATACCCGGATTCCTTGTCGGTAATTATCGAGAAAACATCCACATCATGGATTTTGGGATTCACAACCATCGACTTGGCTTTGTATTTTTCGAGTAGCTCGATTTTTTCTTTGATAGCCTGAGCCTTTTCAAATTCCATTGCAGCGGCATATTTCTGCATAATATTCCTTAACTCCAATAAAACATTTGAAATATTACCCTTGATAATTTGCCGTATTTCGATGAGTGTATTACCGTAATCATCCTCCTCCTGCAAACCTTCGCAAGGCCCTTTGCAATTGCCAAGATGAAATTCGAGGCATACCTTGAATTTTCCTGCTGCAATATTTTTTTCGGAGAGATTGTGTTTACAGGTGCGAAGCTGGTACAACTGACGGATAAGCCCGAGGAGTGTATTCATTAATCTTACCGAAGCGTAGGGGCCGAAATATTCTGATCCGTCATGGATAACATTGCGTGTAGGAAAAATACGGGGGAAGCGCTCTTTTTTTATGCAGAGCCAGGGAAAAGTTTTATCGTCTTTAAGGTTTACATTGTAGCGGGGCTGGTATTTTTTAATGAGATTATTTTCCAGCAAAAGGGCATCAAGTTCCGAGCTGACAATAATGTGGCGGATGTCGAAAATCTTCCTGACCATCACCATAGTTTTTCCGGTAATGCCCGAATCTTTATTGAAATATGATGATACCCGCTTTTTCAGCGATTTTGCTTTTCCGATGTAAATAATCTTCCCATTTTCATCAAAGTATTGATAAACACCAGGCTTGTCAGGGAGCGCCCTGACCATCGGTTCCAATTTTTCGATGTATGGATTTGTTTTCGCCATGAAATGTTTTATTGGTCAATTTGGATATTCATCTTACCTACAAGAGTAAATTGAAATATTGATTTAAAGAATATTTCATTCTTATCCATTAAGTCAACTTTTTTTTAATTTAAGTTTGTCCGAAGGACTTCTGTGGAGGAGATTTTAGATTTCGCTGAGTATCACTAACATCTTAAATCTAACATCGATAATCTTAAATCGTATATTTTTCAAAAAGTTACGTTAAAGGCGAAGCTTATTACTCCCCCTTTTTCAAATGATCCCAGCCCTGTGCTTTAATTTCTACCACCGGCCCTGATTTAGTAATTAGATTAATGCCATCTTTTTTATTGGTAATATGCCCGATGATACTTATTTCCGGAATGTTTTTAATCTTTTCGAAATGCTCAACATTTATTGTAAAAAGCAGTTCATAATCTTCACCACCATTCAGGGCATACATCGAGGGATCCATGTTGAACGAACGGGCTGTATCGTAGGTATGCTGATCTATCGGAATTTTATCTTCATAAACTGTACATCCCAAATCTGAGTGTTTACAAATATGTTTTATTTCCGAAGCCAGGCCATCCGATATGTCGATCATGGCAGTAGGTTTAATTTTTAAGTCATCCAAAATCCTGATGACATCCTGCCTTGCTTCAGGTTTTAGCTGGCGCTCAAGTATGTAGTCGTGGCCTTCCAGATCGGGCTGCATGTCGGGGTTGGCTTTAAACACGGTTTTTTCTCTTTCCAATATCAATAATCCGGCATAAGCCGCTCCCAAATCACCAGATACACAAAGCAGGTCGTTTTCGAATGCAGGGCCACGATAAACCACCTTATCTTTATCAACAGTTCCTATTGCCGTTACCGAGATGAATAATCCACGCAGGCTACTGGTGGTATCGCCACCCACAAGATCAACATTGTACTTTTCGCAAGCGGCATACATTCCTTTGTAGAGTTCTTCGATGGCTTCGAGCGGGAATTTGCTTGACAAGCCTAAGCCAACAATCACCTGGCGGGGGGTGCCGTTCATGGCGTAAATATCCGACAGGTTAACGGCAATGGCTTTGTACCCGAGGTGTAGTAAGGGGTAATAACTCAGGTCAAAATGAACACCTTCCAACAATAAATCTTTCGTTACCAGCATGTAATTTGCTCCGGCATCAATTACCGCCGTATCATCACCTACTCCGCAAATTGTTGTAGGCTGCTTTATCTTAATATCTTTGGTAAGATGGTCAATCAATCCAAACTCCCCCAGGGTTTCAATTGATGTTCTTCTGGTTTCTCGTTTTTCAAACATATCAAACAGTAAAAGTGAGCTGCAAAAATAGAAATTATAAACGACCTGCTTAATTGGCTTTTCCATGCAATTCTAAATAAGGATCAGGCTGAACTATTTATTTAGGCTTGTGTTTACAATGATGAAGTACCGATATTTTCATTTTATTACACAAACAATAATTCGGTATTTCAGTGCTTAAATTTTATGTAATTTTGCAGTCTCCTTTTGGGAGAGTTTTAATGATAAAATATAGGATTTTGTGACCATGGCGAATGATGAAAATGTATTGATTGATAATGTCACCAAGGGTGATTATAAATATGGATTTTACACGGATATCGAAATGGACACTGCCCCTGTGGGCTTGACCGAAGATACCGTAAGATTTATTTCTTCCAGGAAAAACGAACCGGAATGGATGCTTGAATTCAGGCTGAAAGCATACCGTCATTGGCTTACAATGGAAGAGCCGGATTGGGCACACCTTCATCATCCTCCCATTAAATTTGATGAAATAATTTTTTATGCGGCACCCAAGAAAAAGAAATTAGCAAGTTTGGATGAAGTTGATCCTGACCTGCTGGAAACATTCAACAAATTGGGTATTTCGCTCGAAGAGCAAAAAATGCTTTCGGGTGTGGCTGTGGATGCTGTGATTGATAGTGTATCAGTGAAAACCACTTTTACGAAAACCCTGAAAAAACACGGGATTATTTTTAGCTCTTTCAGCGAAGCTGTTCAAAATCATCCTGAGCTTGTTAAAAAATATATGGCTTCGGTAGTGCCCTATACCGACAATTATTTTGCCGCCCTCAACTCGGCAGTATTTTCTGACGGATCGTTTTGCTACATCCCGAAAGGGGTAAGGTGTCCGGTTGAGCTTTCAACATATTTTAGGATTAATGCCGCCAATACCGGGCAGTTTGAGCGCACACTTATCGTTGCCGACGAGGAAAGTTACGTGAGTTACCTCGAAGGCTGCACCGCTCCCCAGCGCGATGAAAACCAGCTACATGCCGCTATTGTCGAAATCGTGGCCATGAAAGATGCCGAAGTAAAATATTCGACAGTACAAAACTGGTATCCCGGAAATGCAAAAGGCGAAGGCGGGGTTTATAATTTTGTTACAAAAAGAGGAATTTGCCGTGGAGCTAATTCAAAAATTTCCTGGACACAGGTAGAAACCGGTTCGGCCATTACATGGAAATATCCAAGTTGTATTTTGATGGGTGATAATTCGGTGGGTGAGTTTTATTCGGTGGCAGTTACCAATAATTATCAGCAGGCCGACACAGGATCAAAAATGATTCATCTCGGTAAAAATACCAAGAGCACCATTATCTCCAAGGGAATTTCGGCAGGCCATAGTAATAATAGCTACCGTGGTTTGGTGCGTATGTCGCGCAGGGCTAAGAATTCAAGAAATTTTTCGCAATGCGATTCCTTGCTGCTGGGTGATAAATGCGGAGCACATACATATCCATACATCCACAACGAAAACAAATCATCGATAATTGAGCATGAGGCTACCACCTCCAAAATCTCCGAAGATCAATTGTTTTATTGTTTGCAAAGAGGAATAAGCGAAGAAAATGCCATAGGATTAATCGTAAATGGATATGCAAAGGAAGTTTTGAGAAAGTTGCCCATGGAATTTGCAGTTGAGGCGCAAAAGCTGCTGAGCATTAGTTTGGAGGGTAGCGTGGGGTAGAGACAAGGCATGCCTTGTCTGTACGGCATAAAGTGGTGAGAAAAATGAAAAATGTTGTTGCCGCTGGCAGATTGATGCAGGGGATTGATGTAGAGACAAGGCATGCCTTGTCTGTACGGTAATGCAATACGGCAATGCAATATGGCAATCCAAATGAGAAATGCGGCGGAAATGCAAATGGGAAATGCTGCTGGGAAAAATTGGAATTTGCAATTGAAATAAAAATGGCAATAAAAATTGCCGTGATAATGAAAAATTAAAAAATGTAAAGACAAGGCATATCTTGTCTCGCAAAAGAAAAATGTAAAGACAAGGCATGCCTTGTCTCGCAAAAGAAAAATGTAAAGACAAGGCATATCTTGTCTCGTTAAAAAATAAAATAATAATACAATGCTATCAATAAAGAATTTGCACGTAAGCATCGAAGGCAAAGAAATAATAAAGGGTTTAAATCTTGAAGTAAAACCCGGAGAGGTACATGCAATCATGGGGCCTAACGGGACTGGAAAGTCAACACTTGCTGCGGTTATTGCAGGGCGCGAAGGTATTTTTGAAGTTACCGAAGGTGAGATTTGTTACAAGGGGAAAGACGTTTCTGAAATGTCGATTGAATGTCGTGCACGTGAAGGGATTTTTCTTGGATTTCAATATCCTGTGGAGATTCCCGGAGTGAGCATTACAAATTTTATGCGTACTGCCATCAACGAAATAAGACAATACAAAGGCCTGGAACAAATCTCTGCCACCAATTTCCTGAAAGCAATGGAAGATGCGAAAAAGTTGGTCGGCATCCAATCAAAGCTAACAAACCGTTCAGTGAACGAGGGCTTTTCGGGTGGTGAAAAGAAAAAGAACGAAATTTTTCAAATGGCCATGCTCAAACCCGATCTTGCTATTTTGGATGAAACAGATTCAGGTCTGGATATTGATGCACTCAAAGTTGTGGCAAACGGTGTAAATGCACTCAAAACAAAAAACAACGCCACCATCGTTATCACGCATTACCAGCGGCTACTCGATTACATTATTCCTGACTTTGTGCATGTACTCTATAATGGAAAAATAGTTAAATCCGGCAAAAAAGAACTTGCACTCGAACTGGAATCAAAAGGTTACGATTGGCTAAAAGATGAGGCATAAAAACCATGGAAACACAAATACAAGATAAGACATTTCGCGAAAAGATGATCGGGATTTTTGAGACCCGACAGGAAACGATTTTTAGAAACGACTCACCAACCCTGGTTGAACGTCGCAAAGCAGCCATCGAAAGTTTTAAACAACAGGGTTTTCCTAACTCGAAAACCGAGAACTGGCGAAATACCGACATAAGCAAAGCCATGGCAGCAGACTACAACTATTACCTGGAGTCGACATTTCAAAAAGATCAGGATCTGAGCAAGATTTTTAAATGCGACATCCCGCACCTGGAAACCGACATGATCTCGCAGCTCAATGGATGGTTTGTTTCGGAAAACGGGAGCATTAAAACCGATAAGCAAGGAGTGGTTGTGGGAAGCCTGGCCGAAGCCAAAAAGAAATATCCCGGGTTGATCAACGATCATTTGAGTAAAATTGCCGATGATAGAAAAAGTGGTTTTGTAGCGCTAAACAATGCCTTTGCCGAAGATGGTGTATTTATTTATGTACCCGATAATGTGAGCGTGGAAGTGCCCCTGCAAATGGTAAACATAATAAACACCAACGAAAACATCTTTATCCAGAACCATAACCTCGTTATTATTGGCGATAACAGTAGTTTGCAACTTGTACAATGCGACGATTCTGTTGACCATCAGCAGAGCCTGATTAATACTGTTACCGAAATTTTTGTGGGTAAAAACGCTTCGCTTGATCATTATAAACTGCAAAATAAAAATGATAATTCTACGCTGATCAATTCCATATTTTTTAACCTTGAAAGGGATGCCCGGTTGTCAACAAATGCAATATCCCTCAACGGTGGATTGATCAGAAATGAAAACTACGTTACCCTGAATGGCGAAAATTGTGAAGCAAATATTATGGGGGTTTATCTTGTTGACAAAGCGCAGCATGTGGACAACCAGGTTTTTGTTGATCATGCCTACCCCAATTGTGTTAGCAACGAGCTTTTTAAAGGAATTGTTGACGATAGCGCTCATGCCGTTTTCAATGGGCACATTTTGGTGCGGAGAGATTCACAGCATACTATTGCTTTTCAGTCAAATAAAAATATTCTGCTCACCGATAAAGCCACGGTAAACACCAAGCCTTTTCTTGAGATTTATGCTGATGATGTAAAATGCAGCCACGGTGCTACTATTGGTCAGATTGATGAAAATGCTATGTTTTATCTCAAATCCAGGGGGATTGGCGAACACAACGCAAAGATGTTGCTTATGTATGCTTTTGCTGCCGAAGTGATTAATAAAATTAAAATTGAACCACTCAAAATCAGGATTGATGATATGGTAAAAAAACGTCTCCGAGGCGAGCTTTCCATTTGCGAACAATGTGTGCTGCATTGCTCTAACATGGAAAAAGAAACCAATTTTGAAATTGATATGAGTAAGGTGTAGAGGTGAGAGTCCCGAAAAATAGAAAATCAAAGATTTTCTATTTTTCGGGGTCAATAACTCTAAACTCTAAATGCCGGGCTTTGCCCGTGCACCCTCGAAAAATTACGAAAATTGAAAATTTTCTATTTTTCGGGGCTCTAAATTCTAAATTCTAACCTCTAACCTCTAACCTCTAAACTCTAAATGCCGGGCTTTGCCCGTGCACCCTCGAAAAATTACGAAAATTGAAAATTTTCTATTTTTCGGGGCTCTAAATTCTAAATTCTAACCTCTAACCTCTAACCTCTAAATTCTAAATGCCGGGCTTTGCCCGTGCACCCTCGAAAAATTACGAAAATTGAAAATTTTCTATTTTTCGGGGCTCTAAATTCTAAATTCTAACCTCTAACCTCTAAATTCTAAATGCTGGGCTTTGCCCGTGCACCCTCGAAAAATTACGAAAATTGAAAATTTTCTATTTTTCGGGGCTCTAAACTCTAAACTCACTTCGAGTGATACTCCACCAATTCATCAACAGGGTTTTTAATAACCTTAGCTACTTTTAGCCCGAATTCGCCGGCTACCGAAACAAGTTGTTCTTTAAGTAAAAATGCTACCGAGCCTGCAAAGCCCAAATCATATTTTGTGTAATCAGGGTATTTTAAAATGATTTCATTAAAAAACTTATGAAATGCTTTTTTGATTAAAAAATCAATGGCTTCATTTTTCTGATGCTCGATTACAAAGGGAGTGAATGAAGCAATATAAGCATTGGGTTTTTCGCGGGCATACAATTTTGTAATAAAGGTATTTCTGTCGATTTCAAATTTTGTTTCAAATTTTTGAGACAAATCCTCAGGCAAATCATGTTTGAAGTATGCATTTAAAATCAGGCTGCCTAAATGATGTCCGCTACCTTCATCGGCAAGCAGGTAACCAAGCGAAGGTACAGCACTTGTGATAACTCCATTTTCGAACAGGCAACTGCTCGATCCGGTGCCTAATATTGAAGCAATTCCGGTTTGGTTGCCAAAAAGTGCCCTTGCAGCGCCAAATAAATCGTGATGAACTTCGATGTGCGCCTCCCTAAAAAATTTGTTTAATACACTGCTTACCACATTTTTCGATTCCCCTGAGGAACAACCCGAACCATAAAAGTAAATTTGCTCTACTTCTTCAGGCTTTATCGTTTTAATAAAACCACTCACCATATTTTCGAGTACTGAGGCAGGGAAGTATTTGGGATTAAACCCATCTTTTTGCCAATTTACTTGTAATCGTTTATTGTGAATAAAAATCCATTCTGTCTTTGTTGATCCGCTTTCGGCAATTATTATCATTACTAGTCTATTTTTTTTGTTAATTAAATTGCTCAAAAATTTTTGGGACAAAAATTAAAGCCCCAATAATAAGGGCAGCAATGGCTGCAATCAAGACGGCACCGGCAGCAATGTCTTTTATTCTTCCTGTGGTTTTATCATATTCAGGCGAAACTTTATCCATAATAGTTTCGATGGTAGTATTAAAGGCTTCGGCAGTAAAAACCATGCCAATGGTTAGCGTCAGGAGTATCCATTCCTGTATTGATATCGAAAAACAGAATCCGGCAATAATTACAATTGTAGCGGCACTTAAATGAATCCAGGCATTGTGTTGGGATTTTATTAGAAAAATAATGCCATTAAAGGCATATTTAAAACTGATTAATCGTTTCCTGACTGAAAAATTATTGCTGTCCCTTTTATTCATCATGGTAAATATTTTTCGCTTCAAAAATAATATTAATGCATAGAGTAGCTAAATTTTATATTTTTGGGAGTTCTTTGCATCAAGCAACATATCAGGCAAAAACTAATTTGCATTAGTTTATTTAAAGCGATTAGTGCTTGAAATTTTATGATCAAAACTATGAAAAATCAGAATATTCCATTAATTCTTATTATTGATAACAATTTTAAAATCCGTCAATCCCGACAGGAACTACTACAAAATTCCGCTTACCAGATTATCACTGCTGACAATGGCAAGGAAGGGCTTGGGTTGGCCAATCAAAAAAAACCTGATTTAGTTTTGCTCAGCATGGCGATGCCCGAAATGAACGGGCTTGAAGCGATAAAGAGCCTAAAGGGAAATAGCAAAACATCAGGCATTTTTGTAGTTCTTATTTCCGGGCAACAAACATCAGATGAAAATATTATCGAGGGGCTCTCGATTGGTGCCGATGGATTTCTAAGTACACCCATTTCCGATACCTTGCTTATCGCACAGCTAAAAACTTTTCTGAATCAGAAATTCCAAATGGATAAGCTACGCGAATCGGAGCAGAAAATCATTATCCAGAATGAAGAATTAAAGCTAACAAGCGATAAGCTTGCCCGGGTAAATAGTGAATACAAAGTTACAAACTTTAACCCTTACAAATTGACCCAAAGCATGGATAACATAGGGAACTGGGAGTATAACCTTAAAACTGGAAAATTTTGGGGTTCTGATGAGGTTAAACGGATATACAACCTGCCGGTTGATAGCGATGAATTTTCGACCGAGCAGGTTGAAAGTTGTATTCCTGAGCGTGAAAGGGTTCACCAGGCATTGATCGATCTTATCGAAAAAAATAAGGAATACGATCTTGAATTTGAAATAATTCCCTATGGTACAAAACAAAAAAGGATTATCCTGTCGAGAGCTGAACTGAAGAGAGATATGTATGGGAAGCCTTTGTTTATTTCGGGGCTTGTTCAGGACATTACCGAACAAAAGCTTACCAAGCTTGCCCTGGACGAGAGTGAAGAAAAATTTATGAGTCTTGCAAATTCATCGCTAACAGCCATCATGATTTACCAGGATAATAAATGGGTATATACTAATAATGGAGCCTTAAGTATTACTGAATATGACCAACAGGAATTGCTTGGTTTGGAATATTGGAAAATTGTACATCCTGATCATCAGGAAATGGTAAAAAAACGGGGTATGGCACGCCAGAGCAATTTACCCGCCGAAAATAGCTACGAGTTTATAATTATTACCAAATCAGGAAAAGAAAAATGGGTATTTCTTTCGGGGGCTACAACCAGGTACAATGGCAAGCCTGCCGGTATTATTTCAGTAATTGACATTTCGAAAAGAAAAAAAGCAGAACTAAACCTTAAAGAAAGTGAAGAGCGATTCCGGTTTTTGTCTGATGTTACTTTTGAGGGTATTTTTATCCATCATCAGGGTATTGTCCTGGATGCGAATAAATCGCTTGAAAAAATAACCGGCTATTCAAGAGATGAATTTATTGGCGAGAGTATTTTTAGGATTATTGCAAACGAAGAAAGTCGTAAAATTGCTGAGAAAAATATTTTAAAAGAATATGCCCCACCATACAATATTCAGCTTTTACGGAATGATGGAACCCAATTTTGGGCCGAAATAGAGGGTAGGGATATGGTTTATAAGGGCGGGAAAATTAGAATTGTTGCGCTTAGAGATATTTCCGAAAAAGTAAGAATACAGCATGCATTGGAATATAGTGAGAGTAAATACCGTCTTGTTGTCGATAATTCGTTGGAAGGAATTTTTGTAGTTCAAAATGGTAAATTCGTATATGCGAATCCGGCTATCAATAAAATTTCAGGATATACATACAAACAAATAGAAAAATTGGATTTTATTGATTTCGTATTTAGGGATGATCAGGCTAAAATCATCGGGAACAACATTAAAAGGATGAAAGGTGAAAATATTCCTTCCTATGATTTCAGAATTGTTGATATTCAAAAAAATATAAGGTGGGTTCACCTCAATGCTACTAAAATTACCTGGAATAATGTGCCGGCTGTACTTTGCTTTCTTTCAGATGTCCACAACCGAAAGTTAGCCGAGGAGGCCCTCAGGCAAAGTGAAAGGCGTTTCCGAACTTACATCGAATTTTCGCCCACCGCCATTTTTATAGCCAACCAAAAAGGTGAATGCACTTTTGCTAATCAGGCAGCATCACAAATGTTGGGATATAGTGGGGATGAACTGCTTAAGATGTCACTTCCTCAAATTCTTGCAGATGATGATCTTGAATTAGGGATGCAAACATTTTCCGAATTAAAAGCAAGTGGTAAATCCAAGTTTAATACTATTCAATTAAAAAAGAAAAGTGGAAAAATAATCGATTCGTATTTTGAGGCTGTTAGCTTATCAGAAAATGAGTTTATGGCTTTTTGCCGCGATATTACCGATTTGAAGAATGCTGAACGCGAAATTCAAAACAATAATGAAGTGCTTAAAGCATTGAACGAGGAATTGGAAAAGGGAAACGAAGAGTTTCATGCTTTGAATGAAGATTTGGAAATTAGCAACGAAGAATTATTCCAAACGAGCATCAAATTGGGAAAAGCAAAAGAAGCTGCTGAAGAATCAGATAAACTGAAATCGCTGTTTCTTGCAAATATGAGCCACGAAATTCGTACTCCAATGAATGGAATTCTCGGTTTTGCTGATTTGCTCAAAGAACCCGGGCTTACCATGACTGAGCAAAAAAAATATGTGGGGATCATCGAAAAAAGTGGCGAACGGATGCTGAACATAATCAATGATCTTGTGGATATTTCAAAAATCGAATCCGGTCAAATGGAGGTTTCCACAGGTGAAACCAATTTAAACGACCAGATTATAACCTGTTATAACTTCTTTAAACCCGAAACCGATAAAAAAGTACTTGAATTAAATTACCACATCGATCCCAAATTTACCAATCCCTATTTAATTACAGATCGGGAAAAACTATATGCCATTTTAACCAATCTTATTAAAAATGCTATCAAATACACAATACATGGTAGTATTAATTTTGGATATCGATATGTTGAATCTGTTGATGATGAAATAAAGTTACTGTTTTCAAATACTTCTACAGCCCCAAAATCCGTCCCTGATACGCCGTTTCTTCTTTTTTATTTTAAGGATACAGGTATTGGCATTCCTGCTGAGAAGCAGGGTAAGATTTTTGAGCGTTTTATCCAGGCTGATATTTCTGTTGCAAAAGAATACGAAGGTGCCGGGCTGGGCTTATCAATATCTGAAGCCTACGTAAAATTACTTGGTGGAAATATTTGGGTTAAATCCGTGCCGGGCAAAGGTTCAGTATTTTATTTCAATTTACCAATTACTAAAAAACAAAATATTGATATGAAAAATCAGGTAAATGAGCATGGGAAAAATGCTTATACTTCCCATCAAAAACTTAAAATTCTCATTGCAGAAGATACAGAATATTCCGATTTGTACCTCACCAAATTGCTAAAAAATATTGGTAGGGAAATTCTTCATGCAACAAACGGAAAGGATGTGGTGGAAATATGTTGTCAAAATCCTGATATCGATTTAATTTTAATGGATATTAAAATGCCACTTATGGATGGCTACGAAGCAACCCGTAAAATAAGAGCATTTAATAAGACAGTAAAAATAATTGCTCAAACAGCTTTTGCACTGCATGGCGATCGCGAAAAAGCTATCGAAGCCGGATGTGACGAATATCTGTCCAAACCATTAAAGAAAGGTGATTTGATAGATCTGATAAATCAGTATTTTTAATGCAGGTTTAAATGGAATTTCTGTTATCCCGGCAACATATCGAATTTTCTGGTGGATTCCGGTAGGAGTGAATAATTTTTTGAGGTGTTCAGCTACTTACTTATTATTTATACCAAATTTGTGTTTCTTATTTTTGAACACGGATGATACGGATTAAACTGATTTACACAGATAAGTGTTAATCTGCTCCATCAGTGTTATCCGTGTTCTTATCCCTAAAAAATAATCACCAACAATTTTATGTTTATTCCAATGAAAGACAATTCCATTAATTGGATAAAAAATGACCCGACTTTTTCGTAGCAAATTTATTATCAGATGATTGGTATTTGTGTTTAATTGAATACCCCAATATTTTTTTTATTCAGAAGCTAAAAGAACAACCCAATATCTCCTTTTTTACTTTACCAAACTTTGCGCTCTCAATCATTTTCGGTGGGTACAGGCCTGTAAAACATTAGTTTTCCTTTGGTAACATGCGATAGGTTAAATTCACTCAAGCCAACTTTTCTTCCTGAAAAATCGGTGTTTTGATGAGCCAGTTTAAAGATTTTCTGCTCTTGGTCTATCACTCTGTAAACAACTGCGGTGTGGTGTCCCATTGTTTCGGTGTAAGTCACTTTGCCTTTTTTATATTGAACACTTACATTTTCGAATTGAATTAAATCACCCGGAAGCACATCATTCTTTTTAGGATTATAGCGCTCACCATACTCATATTTTTTATCCCATGCCGCATCATTACGTTCCAGGGCTTCATAGACCAAATCCCAACATTCGCCCCTGTTTACTTTTGTGCCAATGGTAGTCTTTACATAATCCACAATTTGCCGGTTTAATGTAGGAAGTACTTCCTGTGTAAATGCAGCATTGAGGTAAAATGATAATGAAATAATGAAGATCAAATATTTGTTCATGCTATATAGAGTTTAAAATATTTTTCACTAACGAAAATTACATGGAGTTGTGATTTAAAAGAAAAAAATAGTTCTGTGGCTACCCATTGCTAATCCGAAATTATCAAATAGCCTGACCTATTCATAAACCCAGAATTTAATGGGCTTTCCAAAGGAATCCCTTTGGGAAAAGCCCCGGTTTAACGAGTCTTTGACCTACCCCAGTCTTAAGCCTGGGGTAGGTCATTACTTTACAATACAGGGCTTTAGCCCAAAACATGAATTATTCAGGATAGAAATCACGATATATTTTTCGTATGATTACTGCAAAGGCCTTCAAATTAGAATAGCAATTTTGGGTTTGTTGCAACAGAACCGTTGCAAGTGATGGGACGTAAGTGTAGTGCTTAGAGTTCAGATTTTAAATCTTCGAGAAACGATTTGATTTTTTTAAGCGAACGAACTATTTCAGCATTGTCAATGGTGTCTTCTTTATTTTGCGAAAGTTTGGTTTTTGCACCTTGTAATGTAAAACCGCGTTCTTTAACAAGGTGATAAATCGTGTGGAGGTTTCTTACATCATCGGGTTTGAAGAGGCGATTGCCTTTTTTATTTTTTTTTGGTTGGATGATGTCAAATTCCTTTTCCCAGAACCTGATCAACGATGTTGAAACATTCAGCATTTTCGCCACTTCGCCAATGGTGTAATATAGTTTTTCGGGTGGGAGCATGTTTGGAGTTTAGAGTTTAGAGTTTAGAAGGTTTAAAGTTGAAAGGTTGAAAGTTTAGAGTTCATAAAGTGGACTAAAGTTTATTGATTTTTTGGTTCTGAACGATTTACGATTTACGATTAATCCCGCAAATGCGCATGGCCGTCAGGCTAAACATATTTCCCAAATATGTTACGCAGGCTGAAAGCCTGGAACATCAAAGAAAAGTTATTATAACCATAAAGATTACCAGGCTGAAAGCCTGGGACAAAAAATTGTATCTCCGTAGGAGACCTTCGGACAGGCCTTCAGCCTGAAGATATCATTTCTTCTGTGCTAAAGAGGAGCGTTGCTCCTCCTTTTGATATGAAAGGCTTTCAGCCTTTTTTGTAGTATTCACTTACTCAAAAATCACAAATATTTTCTTAACCTGACGGCTATGCGCAAATGCGGGATTTCGCTACGCTCAACAATTAACAATTACCAATTACCAATAACCATTAACTTCTAATCCAACGTTTGCGATGGGCGTTTCGACAGCTCAAGAATTAAATCGTACTCATCCGGAGTAATATCGTTGAAAAAAAAGTTGATGGGGTCGATGGCTTTTTTGTTTTTTCTAACCTCGTAATGAAGGTGGGGCGCAGTTGATTTTCCGGTATTCCCCACGCTGGCAATCACTTGTCCGCGCTTTACCTTTTGACCATTTTTTACCATAATTTTATCGCAATGTGCATAAAAGGTCTGGTAACCAAACCCGTTATCAATCAAAACATTATTCCCATATCCACGCTTCGACTTAACAACTTTAAGAACCTTTCCATCCCCGGTAGCATAAATATCGGTGCCAATGGGTGCGCTAAAATCAACGCCTTCATGAAATTTCATTACCTTGTAAAATGGATCCATCCGGTAACCAAAGTACGATGACAGCCTTTTGAGGTTTTTATTATTAATGGGTTGAATGGCTGGCAGAGATGAAAGAAATTCGGCTTTGTTTTTTGCCATATCAAATACATCGTCAAACGACCTGGACTGAACAACAAGCTGGCTGGTAATTTTATCAAGTTTTTCGGTAGTCTTGATAAGCACTTCCGAATTTTTATAGCCTTCGAGCAATGCATACCTGTCAGCGCCTCCATAACCTGCTTTCCTTACAGTTGACGGGATGGGCTCGGCCTCAAAAATTACACGGTATATGTTATCATCCCGATCCTGGATGTCGTCCATAACCGCTGTTATCCGATCAAGTTTATCGTTTAGGATATCATATTGAAGCTGCATTTGCGACAACTCACGTTTCAGAACCCTTTCTTTTGGGGAATCAAAAAAACTGTAGCTGATAAATATGACGATGGCTGCAAACACAATTGCTCCCGAGAGCCAGATAAAAACACGTCCAAGAATCTTCCGAAGAGGTCTTTTGTCCTTCTCGTAATTTAGTGTGCTTGGATTGAAAATAAATTTTTCTTTTGCCATAAAATGTAGTCAGGCACTATAATTTGGAGGCAAAATTAACCAAAAAAACTAATTTTGCAAGCGTTTTGAAAATCGCTTATTGTGTTTCAATACCGTTGGATAAATAGTTTTAATTCAAGTGTTTAATCATAACTGAAGTAAGGAAAGAGGTTTTCGGGTAAAAAATTACAGATTCTTTCCCGAAATTTCGGGATTCAGAATGACAAGTACTTTGTGTGTTTTGGTCGTGCCATAGGCATCCCTACGGGTAAATGACCCTGTCCACAGGTTGATTTGGGAGGAGGGGAATCGGGCGCGAAGCGCCCGATTCCCCTCCTCCCACTACCCAAACGGAAGCAATGTCACCTCGAAGGAGCTTGCGACTGAGACCTGCCTCGCTTGCACCATTGCATACACACCAGCGGCAAGGCGGGGGTCTGTTTAATAGTTAGGTTTTCATCACCTTACACAAACCTGTCATTGGTAGCGAAACAGCCTGCCCCGACACTTCGGGGAAGTGTAGCGAAGAATCTATTGTTAGTCTTTTATTTTTCATGAATAATAGTAAATAACAAACTTAAAAATATGACATCTGCTGAAGTAAGACGCACTTTTTTGGAATTCTTTGAAAGTAAACAACATAAAATTATTCCATCGGCTCCTATGGTGGTAAAAAATGATCCAACCCTAATGTTTACAAATGCCGGTATGAATCAGTTTAAGGATATTTTTTTGGGTAACTCTCCAGTAAAATTTGTCCGTGTGGCCGATACGCAAAAATGCCTGCGGGTTTCGGGAAAACATAACGATTTGGATGAAGTTGGGCACGACACCTATCATCATACCATGTTTGAGATGCTTGGCAACTGGTCGTTTGGCGATTATTTTAAAAAGGAAGCCATCGAATGGGCTTGGGAGTTGCTCACGAAGGTTTATGGCCTGAATGCTGAAACTCTTCATGTAACGGTGTTTGGTGGTGATGAAGGCGATGGTCTCCTACCTGATGATGAAGCCCTTGGATTTTGGAAATCCTTTGTGCCCGAAACCCAAATTTTGTATGGATCAAAAAAGGATAACTTTTGGGAGATGGGCGACACCGGTCCATGCGGCCCATGTTCCGAAATTCATATCGACCTGAGAAGTGAGGACGAAAAAGCAAAGATTTCAGGAAAAGATTTGGTAAACAAAGATCACCCCCAGGTTATTGAAATCTGGAATCTTGTTTTTATTGAATTTAACCGAAAAGCTGATTCCTCCCTGGAGTCGCTACCGGCAAAACATGTGGATACCGGGATGGGTTTCGAACGATTGACCATGGCGCTGCAAGGGAAGAAATCAAATTATGATACGGACGTGTTCCAGCCCCTTATTCAACAAATTGCAAAAATGGCCGGAATTAAATATGGCGAAGCATCAAAAACAGATATTGCCATGCGTGTAATTGCCGACCATGTGCGTGCCATTTCTTTCGCTATCGCCGATGGACAAATCCCGTCAAATAATAAAGCCGGGTACGTAATTCGAAGAATCCTTCGCCGGGCAGTGCGTTATGGCTTTACTTTCCTCGATTTTAAAGGACCATTCATTAATAAATTAGTGCCGGTTTTGGTTAGTGATATGGGCGCATTTTTCCCCGAACTTAAATCGCAACAAGACATTATTGAAAAAGTAATCGTTGAGGAAGAAAATGCCTTTTTACGTACACTGGCACTGGGAATTAAACGATTTGAAAATTATACCGATACCCACAAAAATGAAAGCATCATTGATGGAAATTTTGCCTTTGAGCTTTTCGATACTTATGGCTTTCCGATTGATCTTACCGAACTCATGGCCCGCGAACAACATTTAAAGGTGGATATGGAAGGTTTCAAAAAAGGGCTGGAAGAACAAAAAAAACGCTCGCGTCAGGCCGCCGAAAAAGATACAGACGATTGGGTGGAAGTGCGTCCTGGAGGAGACCAGACTGTTTTTATTGGCTATGATTTTTTGGAAGCTGATGTGGAGATCATGAAATTCAGGAAGGTAAAAACCAAAAAAGAAAGCTATTACCAGGTGGTGCTCAATAAAACCCCGTTTTATGCCGAATCGGGGGGGCAGGTTGGCGACAAGGGCGTTTTGGAAAACGATGAGGAGCAAATTGCTATCAGCGATACACAAAAGGAAAATGATTTGATTATCCATATTGTCGAAAATATTCCCGAAGATGTTGCGGCTCCTTTTGTAGCCAAAGTGGATGCCGAAAAACGAAAGCTCACCATGAATAATCACAGCGTAACACACTTAATGCATGCAGCTTTAAAAAGTGTGCTTGGCCAGCACGTTGAGCAGCGTGGGTCTTTGGTGGATGAAAATCGTTTGCGCTTCGATTTTTCTCATTTTGCCAAAATGACGGAGGAGGAAATCAAACAGGTTGAACAAATTGTTAATAGAAAAATCAGAGAAGATATTACGATTGATGAGAAACGCAACGTGCCCATCGAAGAAGCAAAAGCAATGGGAGCGGCTGCACTATTTGGTGAAAAATATGGTGAGTTTGTGAGGGTTATCACTTTCGACCCGGAGTTTTCGCTTGAGTTTTGTGGTGGTACACACGTACCTTCAACCGGGCGGATAGGAATGTTTAAAATTGTTGCCGAATCAGCCATCGCTGCTGGCATCAGAAGAATTGAAGCTATTACAGCAAACAAAGTTGAAGAGCTACTTTATGAGCAGGAAAATTTATTGAACGGTTTTAAAGAGATTCTTAAAAACCAGAAAGAACCCCTTAAAGCAGTTCAGGTTTTGGTTGACGAAAAGAAAGCCCTGGAAAAGCAACTCGAAGAAATGAAAAACGAAAAGGTGGCTACTTTAAAAATGGTTCTGAAAAATAAGGCCGAAAATATAAACGGGATAAACTTTATTGCCCATAAATTGGATGGTGATATCCAAACAGCAAAAAACCTGGCCTTTCAACTAAAGGATATCGTGGACGACCTCGTGTTTGTTATTGGAAATGAGGCAGGTGGTAAAGCCAATCTTACGGTTATGATTTCAGACAACCTTGTAAAAGATAAAAATTTAAATGCGGGTCAGATCATTCGTGAAATTTCAAAAGAAATCCAGGGTGGGGGAGGTGGACAGCCTCATTTTGCAACTGCCGGCGGAAAGAATCCTGCGGGAATTGAAAAGGCACTTGACAAAGCAAGGGAAATAATTGAGGGGTAATTTTGCCACGCAATTTAAAAATGTATTTATGAAAGATTTTAAAATTCAGTCAGAACAATTTGCAGATATCAGGATATTAAGGTACCGTGTACCCGGGTTTGAAACATTAAGCATCGAAAAAAAAATACTCCTTTATTATTTGTATGAAGCGGCTCTGTCGGGCAGGGATATGATTTATGATCAGAATTACAAGCATAACCTCCTGATCCGTCATACGCTCGAAAATATTATAAATACTTTCCGGGGTAGCAGAAGAAATGAATATTGGGAAAAATTCCTGGTGTATGTTAAAAAGGTATGGTTTTCAAACGGGATACACCATCATTACTCGATGGATAAATTCGTGCCCGATATACCCATTGGCTATTTTTTTGAGATGATTTTATTTTCGGATAAAAAGAAATTTAAACATGAGGGCCAGGATATTGAACGTTTTATGGAAAAGGTAACCAAGCTTATTTTTGATGAGCGAACAGCTGTAAAGCGCGTGGTTTTGGATGAAGGAAAGGATTTGATTGCTGAGTCGGCCAATAATTTTTATGAAGGAATTACCCAGGAAGAAACGGAAAATTATTATAAAAATATAGCGATTGACGATGAGAACGAACCTCCATCGTATGGTTTAAACTCGAAACTTGTAAAAGAAAGCGGAGAGATTAAAGAAAAAGTATGGAAAATAGGAGGGATGTACTCTGAAGCTATCGAGAGGGTAGTTTATTGGTTGGAAAAAGCTACATCGGTTGCTGAAACTGAAAACCAGAAAAAAGCACTTTTGAAGTTAATCGAATTTTATAAAACCGGCGATTTAAAAACCTTTGACGAATACAGTATTTTATGGCTTCAGGATTTGCATTCGGAAATTGATGTAGTAAATGGGTTTATAGAAGTATATGGTGATGCTTTGGGAAGAAAAGCCACTTATGAATCGGTGGTGTCAATACGTGATGAGGAAGCCTCGCGTAGGGCAGCTGCTGTTAGCAACAATGCACAATGGTTCGAGGATCATTCGCCCACCGATAAAAAATATAAAAAAGAGAATGTAAAAGGTGTTTCAGCCCGTGGAATTAATGTTGTTGTCGAATCCGGCGATTGCTCACCTTCCACACCCATTGGTATTAATTTGCCTAATGCTGATTGGATAAGGGCTAAGCATGGTTCAAAATCTGTAACTATCAACAATATTATGATAGCTTATGATGAGGCTTCAAAAGAATCGGGTGCGATCGAGGAATTTGCCTGGTCGGATGAAGAGATCAGGCTGTCGAAAACCTGGGGTGTTTTGGCAAGTAATCTTCATGTTGACTTACACGAAATTGTTGGGCATGGCTCGGGAAAGCAAGCGCCCGGAGTTGGTAATCCCGGCGACATCCTTAAAAACTATGCTTCAACTATCGAAGAAGCAAGGGCCGATATTTTTGCGCTTTATTTTGCGATAGATGAAAAGTTGATCGAGTTAGGCCTGATGCCCTCCTTAGAAGTTGGCTATGCTGAGTACAACAGCTACATTCGCGGTGGGATGATGACCCAATTAGTCCGTGTTGAACCTGGAAAGGATATTGAAGAATCGCACATGCGAAACCGGCAATTGATTGCAAAGTGGGCTTACGAAAAGGGCAAGCCTGAAAATGTGATCGAAAAAAAGACACGCGATGGACTTACCTTTTTTGTGGTAAATGACCACGAAAAATTACGCGAAATATTTGGTGAGCTCCTTCGCGAAATACAACGAATTAAGTCGGAAGGTGATTATGAAGCTGCCAAATCAATGGTAGAAAATTATGGTGTAAAGGTTGACAGGGAAATTCACAAGGAAGTTTTGGAAAGATGGAAAAAACTGAATATAGCTCCATTTTCCGGTTTTATCAATCCAAAGCTAATACCTATAATAATAGGTGAAAGTATTGAGGACATAAAAATAGAGTATCCAGACAATTTCATGGATCAAATGCTGGAGTATGGCGAAAAATATTCAACTTTGCCTTTTCCAAATTTATAATGTGGGATATATTTTTTATCAATATCAAATCAACAGAATTACATTTTAAGAAAAAAATTAAAACATGTTTGAATTCAGTGCCATACAAGCCTTAGTAATTTTAATTGTTCTGATTTTCCTTGGAATGTTTTTGCGGCAGTGGGGAATATTAAAAGACAGCGATGGACTAACGCTGAGTAAAATTATTATTAATGTGTCGATCCCGGCACTAATTATATCTGCGCTTTCACAACAGCAGTTTGAAGTTGAAAAATTAATGCTTGCAGCAGTAATGATAATATCACAGCTTGCTTGTGCCCTCATTGCCTGGGCGGTGAGTTGGCTTTTAAAACTTTCACGTCCCCGGCGGGGAGCTTTAATACTTGCTTCTACCTTTACCAGCTCGGCATTTTTAGGGTATGCAGTTGTAAAAGAAGCATTTCACAACAATGCCGAAGCCCTTGCCGATGCAGCCATAGTTAGTGAGCTTGGTGTAGCAACCCTGCTTTTTACGGTGGGAATATTTATTGCAATGTATTTTGGGAATATCGAAACCTCAGGTTTTAAGGGCAAAGTAAAGGAAATGACAAAGTTTTTTTATTCTCCCATTTTTATTTCCCTGATTCTTGGTATCGGATTATCGTTTTTAAATATTTCAAAAACGAATGTATTCGTTAGTAGTGTTTACGAATTGCTTCACTTAATAGCCAGTGCCAATACTTTTATGGTTGCCCTTACCATTGGTGTTATGCTCCATTTTAAAGATTTGCGGAAAGTTTGGTGGATTGTTTTGGTAGCTGTTGTCATCAAGTTAATTATTCAGCCATTGCTGTCACAAGCCCAGGCAAACATTTTCCAGTTTCCTGAATTATGGCAGCAAATTGTTGTGCTTGAGGCTGCAATGCCAACCGCAGCCATGACCGCTGTTTTTGCCAAAAAATATGGATGCGATGCCGAATTGACCTCCATCCTGATATTTGCCACTTTTATATCCTCAATAATTACCATGCTATTGATGGTTTTGTTGCTTCAATAATGGGCATTGTATCAATTTGCTAAATAATTTTTTGTAAAAGACCCCGCCAATGCAGGCTACACCACCAAAAATGGAAATTTGTTGTTTACCTTTATTTGGTAGTTTTAAATCTTGTTCTATCTTTGCACCCTCAAAAAAATAGGGTATTATCTAAGTTACTAATATTCAAAATTCTAACACACATGCAAAATAAAGGATTTATTAAATTTATTGCCATCCTCTTTGCTTTAGTATGTCTTTTCCACTTATCGTTTACCTACGTTTCATCAAGGGTTGTGAACAAGGCGGATCAATATGCGCATAATGCAGAAACAGAGCGACTTGCCGGATTATTGGCTGATGGAGATGCAACACGGGAACAATTACTTTACGACTCAATTGCGAAAGCACGCGAAAGTTACTATCTCGACTCAATGTCAAGTCAGATAGTTTATAATATCCCCGGAATAAGAAAGTACACATTTAGCGAAACTCGTGAACGCGAATTAAACCTCGGCCTGGATCTTAAAGGTGGTATGAACGTTACCCTCGAAGTTTCGGTAGTAGATATCATCAGGGGCTTATCGGGCAATAGTCAAAACCCTGTTTTTCTGCAGGCATTGCAACTTACCCGCGAAAAGCAAAAAGACAGCCAGGAAGATTTTGTTACACTGTTCGGTGAGGCAATCAATGAAATTGATCCTAATTTTTCGTTGGCATCAATATTTATTAACGAATTTAAAGATCAGTTATCCTTTAATTCCACCAACGAAGAAGTTATTTCTGTAATCAGGTTAGAAACTGAAGCAGCAATCGACAGAACTTTTAATATTCTACGTACACGTATTGACCGTTTTGGTGTAGCCCAGCCAAATATCCAAAAATTACAAACTACCGGAAGGATACTTGTAGAGTTGCCTGGTATAAAGGAGCCGGAGCGTGTTCGTAAATTATTACAAGGTACGGCACAACTCGAGTTTTGGGAAACCTATAACTTTAGTGAACTGCAAGCTTATTTTGGAGAAGCCAATAAAAAATTGGTCGATATTCTGAAATCAGAAAAAATACTTGACGAGGTTACTAAAAACAGCCCCGTAGCTGACCAGGGAAAAGCCGAAGGTGATGAGGTGGAAGTAGAAACCACCGAAACCGAAACAGTTGAAACTGACTCAACCGGTACCGATCTGATTGATCAGTTTGAGCAAGATAGTATTACTGTTGATGCAGGAGCAAGGGACGCTGAATTTGCTAAAAACAACCCCTTGTATGCTTATCTTGTTCCCAATTATATTCCTAACCAAAGTGGTGGTGCTGCTGCAGCCGAAAGAGCTACTATAGGTTATGCACAGGTTAAGGATACAGCTATGGTTAATAGCTTATTGCGTAAAGTGAAAGATGTTTTGCCTCGTGATCTGAAACTTGCATGGGGAATCAAAGAATCACAATATTATCCTGACCATCACGAACTCTACGCTTTGAAAGTTAGCTCCCGCGATGGATCGCCTGCCCTGGACGGAGATGTTATTGTTGATGCAGGTCAGAATTATGACCAAACCAACCGTGTAGTTGTTGATATGTCGATGAACTCGGATGGTGCTCGAGTATGGAAAAGATTAACAGGAGATAATATTGGCCGTCAGATTGCCATTGTGCTTGATAATTATGTGTATTCAGCCCCTAATGTTAACGATGAAATTCCAACCGGAAGATCACAGATATCAGGAAACTTTGAAGTTGCCGAAGCCCAGGACCTTGCAAATATCCTTAAAGCCGGTAAATTGCCTGCTCCCGCACGAATTGTTGAAGAAGCCGTTGTTGGTCCATCACTTGGTAAAGTTGCCATTAGCGATGGTTTAAATTCATTTATAATTGCCTTCCTGTTGGTTCTGTTGTACATGTGGATGTATTATAATAAAGCAGGTTGGGTTGCCGACCTTGCATTGTTAACAAACATATTCTTCATTTTTGGTGTGTTGGCATCGCTTGGTGCTGTACTTACTTTGCCGGGGATCGCAGGTATAGTACTTACACTTGGTATGGCCGTGGATGCCAACGTGATTATTTACGAGCGTATTAAAGAAGAAATTCGTGCAGGGAAAGGTATGAGGCTGGCTATTAGCGATGGTTATAAAAACGCTTACTCTGCTATTATCGATGGTAACGTAACCACACTCCTTACAGGTATTGTTCTTTATACCTTTGGCTCAGGTCCCGTGCAAGGTTTTGCCACCACGCTTATTATAGGTATTGTTTCCTCACTATTTTCAGCAATCTTTATTTCAAGACTTGTTTTCAATTTTTATCTTGAAAGAAACAAAACCATTCCTTTCGGTAATAAATTTACAAACGATACACTTGCAAATGCTAATTACGACTTCCTCGGAATGCGTAAAATTGCCTATGTAGCTTCAGGTCTAATTATTATTTTAGGTATCGGATCTTTGGCAACGAGGGGTTTAAATTATGGTGTTGATTTTTCTGGTGGACGTACCTTTGTTATCAGATTCGACCAACCGGTTGTGACTTCCGAAATTAGAAATTCACTAGAGCTTGAGTTTGAACAACAACCTGAAGTAAAAACTTTTGGGCCGAACTCCCAGGTTAAAATAACAACCAAATACATGATTGATGATGATAATCCTTCTGTAGATTCAATTATTCAAGCCAAACTTTTCCAGGGATTAAAGCCATTTTATAAGGATCAGAATATGGCATACAAAAATTTTGTTGCCGATACTGATGAAGGCAAACTTATTGGTATTTTGAGTTCACAAAAAGTTGGGCCTACTATTGCCGATGATATTCGTAACCGGGCCTATCTTGCCGTTATTTTTGCCTTGATCGTGATCTTTATTTACATTGCTATCCGCTTTAAAAAATGGCAATATGGTTTGTCAGGAGTTATCGCTCTTTTCCACGATACCTTAATCACCATCAGCTTGTTCTCATTCTTCTATAACATATTGCCTTTTAACCTTGAGGTGGATCAGGCCTTCATTGCGGCCATCCTAACAATTATTGGTTATTCAATTAACGACTCGGTAATTATTTTCGACAGAATCAGGGAATATGTTGGACTGCATCCAAAACGCAAATTGAAAGATAATATCAACAATGGATTGAACAGTACACTTGCGCGTACAATCAATACCTCTGGAACTACCTTGGTGGTATTGCTCATTATCTTTATTTTTGGAGGGGATGTAATTCGTGGATTTACTTTCGCATTGCTTATGGGTGTTCTTGTGGGTACTTATTCTTCACTATTTGTTGCAAGCCCAATCGCCTATGATTTGCTTACCTCCGGAGGAAAAAATGATGAGGAAAAGATAACTGTTAAAAAAAATAAGAAGTAATTCGTTTTAATTCATAAAATATTTAAGTCCCGTTCATAATTTAAAATATGAGCGGGACTTTTTTATTTATTTTTGCAAATAATGAATTTAGTCTAAAAACCCCAATACTACTGATTTTTAGTTCTTTTTACCTCTAATCCGTCAGATGACGGAAGAAAGTACTAAAAATCAGTAGTTTGGGAAAGTCCCCTTTAGGGGATTTAGGGGTTTTGTGGCTTTTTAGACTGGTTTCAGTAATAATTGAAAACTTAATGTTGTAAGCGTTGGTACTTAATTTTTTTAATATCAGTGGTGGCGAAATTTTTATTGTTTTGCTTGTGGTATTTCTGTTCTTTGGTCCGGATAAGATTCCTGAAATTGCCAGGTGGATAGGTAAGGGTATTGGTGAAGTTAAAAAGGCTACCAGCGAAATTCGTGATGAACTTACCAGGGAAACTGAAGATATCAGGAAGCAAACCAATGATATTAAAAAAGACCTGACCATCGAAAACCCTTTAAAAAGTAAAGCCACGGTAGTACAAAATAAAAAAGACGAAAATGGACAAACTGATCCTGAAAAGCAAAACAGAGAACCGCATCTTTAGAATGTAATATTGCGGTTTTGTAGCTTTTTTAATAAATACTAAAGCATATCACAAATCGTTTACAAAATAATTTTTAATGCATTTTGTTGTGTCAGAATATTTAAATACCACATCGTCCGCTTATTCCCTGAAAAATAAAATGAAAATTATGTCAGCAAAATACCTATCCATACTTGTCATTATTATTTCGTTGTTTGCAATTGATAATATCCAGGCACAAAACCGTAGAACCGAGGCTGCCGATATGGATTTTGATAATATGCGTTATTCATTGGCAATTCCTAAATACAAAAAGGCTTATTCGCGGGTTAAGGGAAATAAAATGGAGAAAAACAGGATTACCTTCCAATTGGCCGAATGTTATCGAATGACAAATGAGCCGAAAAGGTCACAAGCTTATTATAAACGACTGGTAAGGGCCAGTTATGACCGTTCGGAATCCATTGTACTTTTAAGGCTTGCCGATGCACAACGTGCCAATGGGAAATATGAAGATGCACTTGAGAATTATAAAATATATGTAGAACGGGAACCCGGCGATCCTTTGGGAAAGGTAGGCGTGGAATCCTGTGCATTGGCTTTGGAATGGATGGAAAACCCGTCAAATTTTCAAATCAAAAAACTGAAAAGAAATAATTCAAGAGAAGACGATTTTTCCCCTGCTTATGCTGAACCGACCGCGAATGCAATAATTTTCACATCTTCACGCGAGGGGTCAACCGGTAAAAACCCTGACGAATGGACAGGTTTGAGTTTTACAGATTTGTATTACACAAAGCAGGATCAGAAAGGCGACTGGAGTAATCCAGTGCTTGCCGATGAAACCGAATCTGTAAACACCGAAGCAAATGAAGGGCAACCGGCTTTCAATGGTAATTTTGGTAAAATGTACTTTACGCGCTGTGGCAAAGACAATACAACAATTAATGGTTGCCAGATATATGTTGCCAAAAAATCAGGACGTGGTTGGGGTGAAGCCCAAAAGATTGAACTTGGCGGCGACAGTACTTCTGTTTTTGGCCATCCGGCCATTAGCCCTGACGAAACATTCATGATTTTTTCATCCTCAAAAAAAGGAGGAGCCGGTGGCAAAGACCTTTGGATTGTGAACAGGAAAAGTGCCGGCGGTGAATTTTCAACCCCACGAAATCTTGGAAAAACAATAAATACCAGGGGTGATGAAGTTTTTCCATGCATGAGGGGCGACTCCGTTTTGTATTTTGCCTCTACCGGCCATCCTGGTATGGGCGGGCTTGATATCTTTAAATCAAAAAAATTAGAAGATGATACATGGAGCGAACCGGTAAATATGCGACCCCCGTTAAACACCGAATATGATGATTTTGGAATCACCTGGCATCCCGATGGGATGGAGCAGGGTTTCTTTTCTTCAAACAGGCGGGGCGGACGTGGTGGTGACGATATTTGGTTCTTCATCAATCCGCCCAAGCTTTATGCCGTAAGCGGAAAAGTGTTGGACAATAACATCCTTCAGCCCATCGAAGGAGCAGATGTTAGCCTGGTAAGCTCTGATGGTACAACAGTAAATGCCAAAACCAACTCGGTGGGCTATTATGAATTTACCGATGAGCAGGTGAAGCCCAATACAACCTTTGAAATTATGGTTGTTATGGATAATTTTTTTAACGAAAAAGTCATGGAAACTACTGTTGGACTTGAAGCCAGTAAGGATTTTGAGATGAATTTTAACCTGGATCCCATTCCTGCCGAGCCTATCGTTTTGCCCGAAATATTGTACGACCTTGGAAAATGGGAGCTAAAGCCACAATTTCAGGATTCATTACAAGACCTGATTGAAACACTGGATGCCAATGAAACCATTATTGTTGAAATTGCATCACACACTGATGCCCGCGATAATGATGAGCGCAATGATATCCTCTCGCAACGACGTGCTGAATCAGTGGTTGATTATCTAATCCTCAGGGGTATCGATCCTGACAGGATGCTTGCAAAAGGATATGGTGAAAGAGTGCCATTTGAAATGAAAAAAGATAAAGCTAAAGTCGGCTTTACTTTTAAAAAAGGCGCTATGCTTACCGAATCTTTTATCGATTCTTTGTTAACTGTTGAAATAAAAGAGGCTGCACACGAGATGAACCGCCGCACCGAGTTTTCGATTGTGGGCAAGGATTTTGTGCCAAAACCAAAAATCAGGACCGAACTTGATAGTAAACAAGTACAAGTGGTTGTTAATCCTGACGAGCAAATTTTGAACTATACTTTAACCCCACGGGGATTAATTCAGGCCAATTGTATTGTTAATGGTTTTACGCTAACCTTTGTTTACGACCGCCGGGCCATCAGGCCTTCAATTTCGTTGGGAAGTGCTTTGCGCTTGCTGAAAGAAGGCGCGATTAATAAAAACAGCTTTGTTGGCGATCCTGAACAAATACTCGGAAATGGTACCATTGCCAACCGAGCTGTATTTACAGCCGAAACATTGCGCATTGCAGGCATTACCCTTCATAATGTCGGGATTCAGGTCGATCATCAGTTGCAATCGCAAATGTTGCTGGGCGAAATTACTTTAAGTGAGCTTGATTCCTTTACCATCGATGAAGAAAAGAAACAGATTATCTTCGAGTAATCGTTCTTAATCTGAAAAATTCATGAATTTTTCACTCTGCCGCCTTTTTAGCCGGCAGAGCCGAATTTCCAAAGGAAATTCGAGGATTAACCCCCGAAAATATTTTAAATAAATATTTTTGGCCTTCGGTGATTAATAATCTCTTTTATAAAGCCATTTGGTATATTTCAGGAGTTCGGTTTTGTTTGATTCAGAGGCTTCAACAGATTTCATTAATTCCACAGCTTTCACAAAATATTTTTCCATTGCAATGGTGATGTGTTTTTTAACATCATACTTCTCAAATAAACCGAGGACAGCATTGATCTTTTTTTCGCTGTTAGTATTTATTTGATGATAATAGTTCAATAGGATTTTTCGGTTACTTTCATTGGCCAATTCCAGGCATTTAAGATATAAATAGGTTTTTTTATTGGTAGCAATATCTCCACCAATTCTTTTTCCAAACTTTTCATAATCACCAAATGCATCCAAATAGTCATCCTTTAATTGGAAAGCCAGGCCAATATTTACACCAAAATCATACAGCAGATTCGCTTGAGGAGATTTTGCTCCTGCAGTAAGTGCCCCGATTTTCAAGCTGCATCCTAACAAAACTGCTGTTTTTAGCCTTATCATTTCAAGGTAGTCAGCAATGCTTACATTTTCGGAAGTTTCAAAGTCCATGTCGTACTGCTGGCCTTCGCATACTTCGATAGCTGAATTGGTAAATGTTTGAAGTATCTCTGCAAAGTTTTCCGAAGGTGTTAATGATTGAAATTGCTGATAAGCTAAGGCAAACATTGTATCACCCGAAAGGATGGCAATATTAGAATCCCATTTTTTATGCACGGTGGCCTGGCCACGGCGAAAAGCGGCCTCATCCATAATGTCATCATGGAGCAAGGTGAAATTGTGAAATATTTCAAGACCCAGCGCAGCAGGCATTGCTATTTTTTCAATCCCGCCAAACATATCATTGGCTGCAAGTAAAAGTACCGGTCGTAGTCGTTTACCACCCAAAGAAATTATATATGAAATCGGTTCATAAAGTCTTTTAGGTGTTTTGTCTATCGATAGATTTTCCAGGGCATTATTCACCCTTTGTTTAAAATGCTTGAATTTTTCCATTGAGAAAAATAGTTAGTAAGAATTACGCTTGCTACTTTTTGATCAGATCAATAAGGTAATTGCCGTATCCGCTTTTTAAAAGTGGCTGAGCTATCTCTTCAAGTTTTGCCGCGTCAATAAATTTCATTCTGTAGGCAACTTCTTCAATGCAACCCACTTTTAATCCCTGACGGTGCTCGATTACTTCAACATATTGTGAGGCTTGCAGCAGGGAGGTAAAGGTACCGGTATCGAGCCATGCAATACCCCGGCTCAATATGCCAACGCTCAATTTACCTTGCTCAAGATAATATTTGTTTACATCGGTAATTTCATATTCACCCCTCGCGCTTGGTTTGATGTTTTTTGCTACCTCAACCACCGAGTTATCATAAAAATAGAGCCCGGGAACTGCAAAGTTGGACTTTGGTTTTGTTGGTTTTTCTTCGATAGAAACGGCTTTCTGGTTTTTGTCAAATTCAACCACACCATAACGCTCGGGATCTGAAACGTGATAGGCAAAAACTACACCCCCATTGGGATTTTTATTTAGTTGTAGTATGGTTTGCAAGCCTGATCCGTAAAAAATGTTATCCCCCAAAATAAGGGCAGCATTTTCATTTCCAATATGTTCTTCGCCCAAAACAAATGCCTGGGCAAGCCCGTTGGGGACTTCCTGGATTTTGTAGGTAAAATTACATCCAATCCTCGATCCGTCCCCAAGTAGTTTCTGGAAGTTGGGAAGGTCTTCGCGGGTTGAAATGATAAGGATATCGCGTATGCCCGACATCATTAAAACTGACAGCGGATAATAAATCATTGGTTTGTCATAAATGGGCATCATTTGTTTACTCATGGCCAGGGTTAATGGATGGAGGCGCGTCCCGGCTCCGCCGGCTAATATTATTCCTTTCATATCTGTTTTGATTTTAAATTTTTGTAAAAATGATGAAAAAAAAACTCTCAAACAAATTTCCGGGGATTTTTTATAGGAAAATAAGGAGCAGGAAAAAAAGTGATTAAAGATGGGAAATTATTATTGTCGATGAAAAATTATAGACAATAAATAATCCTTAATGATTTGGAACAAACTCAGACCCGTAATTTTAAATTGTGGGATTGACTTCCAGGAGGGGAGGGGCTTTTCTTTTCACGAAGTTATTAATCGTTTGGATTTACTCTGCAAATAAGAAATCGCTGAAATATAAAACGTTAGACTGCAATAGGATTTACTTTGCAAATAAAAACGGCCAACTGTTTTAAGCATAATAGGGAATATAGGTAGCATATTTTTTGGATGTGATTTTAGGATCGGCATATTTGATTAATCCGGCGTTAAAAGTATCTGAAATAATTTTAGAGGCTGTGTAGGAATTGTTTTTGTCGATCCCCAACCTATGGCGTAGCGATTGATTGTTTAGTTCTTTTCTGTCTTCGTAAAGTAAACAAGCGTGCTGGTAACAAGCGTTAAACTTTTCTGTTTTCGACATTTCTTTGAGTTCTTTCGGTGGAAATAGTATAACCCTGGTGTGGGCTTCACTTTTCTCAAACTTTACCGCAGGCAATCTTTTTTCTTCTATAGCGGCTATGGCTCTGTCAATACCACTGCCTCTTCGTTCACAAATACCAAGCTGAAGCATGGTTTGAGCCAAAACTTCATTTCTCGACCGTGGTGGCAAATCAATAAGCCTGTTTACATCATTTAGCGGAGCACCCGGATTTGTAATAGTCACTCTGTTCGAAAATATTTCAATGGTTATGGGCATTCCATCAATTGCAAAATCTTGATGTATAAATGCGTTAGCTACAAATTCGCGAATAGCCACTTTGGGATAAACCGGAATTTCTTTTCTAATATCCTCTATAATTTCTGTTTTAGGTGTGTGATTCATTATGTAAGTAATTAACCCTTCAAAGCCGGCGGCATATCCAAAAGCACCCTTTTGTTCTGTATCAAGTTCTCTGTTATTCGTGCCAATAAAGTTGCGGACAATAACAGTTCGTCCTTTTAATTCGGGAAAAATATTAATGTCTCTGGCAAAAAGAATAGCCCCAAGATTAATGATTGATCATACCCTGTTCTTTTGCTTTACAAACTGATAATCCTTTAATACCTCTACAATTGTGTTTTTGTTTTTTGAAATTTCTTTATCGGTGAGCGCAAAAAATGATTGATAATTTAATAATTCTAAAACATTTTCAATAGGCAGATTATCTATGGCGGTCAATTCTTCAAACGGAATTCCTCTGGACTGAGAGATTAAATACTGCACTTGTTTTTTTGTCATTTTAACCGTTTGACCGGCTGATCGCGTAAAACTATTAAAGATATCGTTGCCCCTGATATGCGCTGGCTTTTCGGTTTGCTCAGGGATATGAACAAATAAGAGGTTGTGTTCCAAATATTTAATGATGCTATGTTCAATCTCAATGGAGATATTTAGATTATTTTTGGCAATATTCCCAAGTTTAGTTACAATAGCATCTGCCTCGGCCTTCGAAATTGAAAACAAAGTGCTATCATTGTTTACGCCATACACCAAAAGACCGCCTCCCTGTATATTTGCCATGGCACAAATATGTTGAGCCAGCCGTTCTGTTTTTGTTGATAAGCCGCTTTTCCAATCCAGTTCATTCAATTCTGTTGGAACAGGATACAGGCTATCTTTAAGAATAGTTAAGGCTTTTTCTTTCCATAATTCCATAGCTTTTTTTTTTTTGTGGATTTTACCTGCTTATAATTATTTATTTCTTAGGTCAAAATGTTTGGCTTATTTTAAAAACAAATAACCATTAACCATTAACCATTAACCATTAACAAATAACGATTAACCATTAACAAATAACCATTAACAAATAACCATTAACCATTAACCATTAACGATTAACAAATAACCATTAACCCTCGCCCTAAGCGTGGCCTCTCGAGTCTATTTCTTCAATTTGTAATTCGTCAAGTTCAATGTCAAGTTCCTCATCAAATATTTCAAGGAAGGGTTCCGAAAATCTTTTGGTAGTAATCCGTTTGTCGAGGGTTAACAGTAGCGAGGGCAAAACAAATAAATTGGATAATAGTGCGATTAAGAGTGTGAAGGCTATTAAGTAACCCAAAGCTTCGGTTCCTCCAAAGGATGAAAGGGTAAAAATGATAAATCCAAAGAATAGCACTACCGATGAATAGATCATGCTGAAACCTGTTTCGCTCAGGGCTCGTATCACCGAAATTTTAATATTCCAATCATTAAGGCGCAGTTGAAGCCGGTATCTTGAAAGAAAGTGAATGGCATTATCAACCGAAATTCCAAGAGCAATCGAAAAAATGAGAATCGTTGATGGTTTAACGGAAATAATCAGAAATCCCATCAAAGCAGCCGTCATTATTTGGGGAATAAGGTTTGGAGCCATGGAAATCAATACCATTCTTGCCGATGAAAAGAGCAATGCCATCAGTATGCAAATTACAATGAGGGCCAGGATCAAACTCATCACTAAATTTTTAACAAGGTAATTTGTACCTTTTAGATAAACAACGCTGGTTCCGGTAATGTTTACATCATATTTATCGGGTGGAAAAATAGAATCGATTTTCGGCCTGAGTTCATCTTTTATACGTTGGATGTCGGTGGTTCCTATATTGGCCATTTGTACACTAATCCTGGTTACCTGAAGCGCAGTATCAACAAAGGAGTTAATTATTGTACGCTGGTTACCCTGCATTTTCGGCACATACTGCATGATGAAATTCTTTTCCTGGCTGTTTGGCAAAGCATACATCATTTCATTTCCACCGTAAAAAGCCTGCTTGGCAAACTTAACCACCTCGGCAATCGAAACAGGTTTTGATAATTCAGGATATTGACTTAGCACCTCCTGAAGCTCTTCAATTTTATTAATAGTCGAAAGCTTTAAAATCCCTTTCGGCTTTTTTGTGTCGATCGAAATTTCGAGGGGCATCACACCATTTATGTTTTTCTCAAAAAATACAAGATCCTTGTATAGCTTTTCGCGTTGGGGAATGTCGTCAACAATTCGCCCTGTGGTTTTTAATTTTGAAATGCCATATATACCTGCAACAACAAAAATTATGGTGATAATATAGATAGGTGTGCGATGAAATTGTACAACATGTACAATCTTATCGACAAGCGAAGTAACAATGCCTTTATTTAAATGCGCTGTATGCTTTACCTTGGGTGGGTTTAAGAAACTGAAGAAAATAGGAATCAGGAAAAGCGTAAGAATGTATGCCACCATAATGCTAATGGATGCCACGATTCCAAATTCTATTAATGCCTGGTTTCCTGTAATAATAAAAGCAGCAAATCCTGCAGCGGTAGTCATATTGGTGAGTAGGTTTGCATTGCCGATAAACATCACCACCCTGGTTAGCGCTTTTATTTTATTGCCATGTCTGATGATTTCGGAATGGTATTTATTGAGCAGGAATATGCTGTTTTCTACCACAATCACAATAAGTAATGGTGGTAATATGCCTGTAAGTATAGTAATTTTGTAGTTAAATAATACAACCAGACCCAGGACAAAAATTACCGTAAAAACAACAATTATCATTGTAGCCGCTACAATTTTCCAGTTTTTAAAGAAAATAAGCAAGATAACTGATGCGATAAGCAAGGATAGCAGAACAAAAAGCTGTAATTCGAATTCAATTTTATTAGCCGTAATTGTCCGGATGAATGGAAGCCCGGAGTAGTGCATTTCTACACCAAACTTTTGGCCAAATGCATGGCATACATCACGGAGTTCATAAATTAAGCCAACCCTTGCTTTGGTATTCAATATTTCTTTGTCAAGTGTAACCGCCATCATAGTAAACCCGTTAGCGGCATTGTAAAGTTTCCCTTCATAAAAGGGGAGGGAATATACAAATTTTATAATGCTGTCTAGTTCCGCTTGATTTTTGGGGCGTTCAGAGAAAACCGGGAGAAAGTCGAATTTCTTCAGTGAATCATTTTTACTCAGGTAATAGAGCTTCGAAATGGATAATACTCCTTCAACTCCGTCAATGTTCTGGAGTGTTGTAGTAAGATCGTACCAGGCATTAAATTCTTCGAGTTTGTAAAGGTTTGGATCTTCTACCCCGATAAACATTACGCTGCCATCTTCCCCAAAAGTCTTTTTAAATTCCTGGTAAACAATACTGGTAGAGTCGGTTGGGGGCAGCATCTGTGTCATCTCGTACGACATGCTCACACGCCTGGCCTGAAAAGCCATAAATCCAACAAGTATCAGTATTATTCCCAGATTCCAGTATCTTCTTCTTAAAATCAGCCTGGCAAGATATGTCCACATTCAGTATTAATATTTGGTACTAAAATTGTAAATAAAGCATCATTCTGATGCAAAAAGGCTCGAAAGTATAATTAATATCGTTAATAGAAAAATTAAATTCAAAATGACTAAATTCCAGATATTTACCTTGAAAATTGTAAGTTACATGATGTTTGTTACCCTTGGGACATTAATAATGACCTCATGCAATTCTACCCAAAAAATGATCGACAATGGCCAATACAGCAATGCAATTAATGAGCTGGTTGAGGATTTAATGGCTAAGGAATCATCAAAAAAAATTGAACTGCTGAATGAAGTTTATCACCTTGCAAACAAACAGGATTTGGATGAAATTCAAAGTCTAAAGGCTTCAGGCCAACCGGATATCTGGCAAAAAATTAATTTCCATTATTTCACCCTGAATGCCCGTCAAAAAAATGTTGCCCGATTATCTCCCGAAATTCTCCAATCGATAAACTTTACCCTTATTGATTATGATGACGAATTAGAAAATGCCCGTCAAAAATCCGCAACATATTATTATGCTTTAGCCATGAAGCGTATGGGTGATAGTAATAGTATTTCTATCCCCTCGGCCTACGATTATCTCAATACAGTAAATCAAATTTATCCGGGATTCAGGGATGTTGACGAATTATTGGCAGAAATTAAATCTCATCAACCCACCTGTATTTATTATCAATTCAAAAACGATTATCCATATACTCTACCACCGGGGGCAGCAAGCAATCTTGAGAATATTAACCTTTCGGCTTTTGATACCCCCAGGTACCATTTCGTTAATTCAAGACCTTCGGATGATGAATTTAACGTTTATGCCGAGCTTACGCTTACCAGCGTAAAAATTTCACCGGAACGAACCGGCGAGTTGGCTTACACCGAAAGCGTAGAAATACAAGACGGTATTGCTTACCGCTTGGACGAAAATGGTGGATTTGTTTTGGATAGAGAGGGTAAAAAAATTGAAGTTCCTAAATTTAAAACCCTTGTTTGTTATGTTAGCGAATACAAGCAGGAGAAATCGATGCTTTTGATTGGGAATTTGAAATTAATTGATAGAGCATCAGAAAAAATAATTGGGATGGAAACCCTTGAAGGCGAATCGAAATTTGTAAATATTTATGCAAAATTTAAAGGTGATATGGATGCGCTCAGCCCCGAAACCTTTGAGCTTGTGGGTACTAAGAAACTTGACTATCCTTCTGATGCTGAAATGATAAAAGATGCCGGTAAAAAATTTGGCAGGGATGCAAGTAAAAAGGTGATAGAAATGTTGGATAATGTTGAGCTTTAAAATAAATCCGATTTTACAAAATTGGATACTTTCGCCAAAACATTAGTTGACATGCAACAACGAAAAGTCCTTTTTATTGACACTGCCCATCCGGTGCTGGAACAAGACCTTACCAGCTATGGTTTCAAATGCGAGTACTTCCCCAACTTTTCAAAAGAAGAATATGCAAATATCATTGCTGAATATTTTGGAATAATTATTCGTGGTAAAATGAAATTGGATGGAGAGATTTTAAGCCAGGCCACGAAATTGAAATTTATCGGAAGGGTAGGAGCAGGGATGGAAAATATAGATGTGGAATTTGCCGAATCCAGTGGAATTGCCTGCCTCAATGCCCCCGAGGGCAACCGCGATGCTGTTGGTGAACAGGCTATCGGAATGTTACTGATGCTGATGAATCATTTGCGCAAGGCCGATCGTGAAGTACGCCGGGGAATTTGGCTTCGTGCCGAAAACCGTGGAACCGAGATCAAAGGAAAAACCGTGGCCATCATTGGGTACGGAAATATGGGCGCTGCCTTTGCCCAAAGGTTAAAAGGTTTCGGATGCAGGGTGATTGCTTATGATAAATACAAAACAAATTATTCTGATAATTATGTGGAGCAAGCGGATATGGCAACTGTTTTTGAGGAAGCTGATATCCTGAGCCTGCATGTTCCGCTCACCAATGAAACCACATTTTTGCTTATTGATAGCTATCTGAGTAAATTCAAAAATAATATCTTCCTTATCAATACATCCCGTGGCAAAGTGGTAAAAACTGCTGATTTGGTAAAAAATATGAAATCAGGGAAAGTAATGGGAGCTGCGCTTGATGTGCTGGAATATGAAAAACTCTCCTTTGAAGATATCGACACCAATTCACTGCCCGAAGATTTTTCATACCTAATTCATTCCGATAGTGTAGTGCTTTCGCCACACATTGCCGGCTGGACCCATGAATCAAATTATAAGCTTGCCAAAACCATTGCTGATAAGGTAAAGGAGAGGTTTGTTGGGGAGTAAGTAGGGTCTGCTGAGAAAAGCCTAATCCGTTGGTATGTAAATGGTTATTCCAAAACATTTGATTCATACTGCAAGGTTTTGGAGGCAATATTTTTTAACGTTTCCATTTCCTTCGGATGATGGAAAGTTTTTCTCTAAAAAAAGTCCCGATTTTTAACAAATCAGGACTTTGTAAAAATTCACTGGTATCCGATGAAATAATAGAAAGATGAAAAAGATTCCTCACTTCATCCCGAAGTTTCGGGATTGCGTTCGGAATGACAGGTAGGTAACTATTTGAGTTGTGGGGGTGGGTGCGGCGAAGCCGCACCCA